>Ga0233400_1000654_pt1 | contig 15984 bp, 33 predicted proteins | sample 46DmetaG_FD_182708 | JGI IMG/M metagenome (GOLD analysis project Ga0233400, IMG submission 182708) | Seawater microbial communities from Monterey Bay, California, United States - 46D | ecosystem: Environmental > Aquatic > Marine > Coastal | place: USA: California | collected 2016-10-21
GTAAAAAATGATACCCAACTTGAATAACGTTTGATGCAGTTAGCGCCATTGATTGATCTAGTGACGTCCCATCACCGTCACTATTGCTAATTAGGTATTCAACTTCGCTTGGCAATTCAATAAGCGGCGACGTTGACCACATTGCACCATTGAGGCTTGTTAGTGTTGCACCTGTAAACCCGTCAAATTCTGCACGAGCTTTGTACGCCCTGTAGCGCTCTTTTGATTCTTTACTGGTCTTGTCTAGGTCGTTAGGGTTTGGCAAGTAAACAAGCGCGTTGTCGCTGTTTTTTATGGCGAACTCACCTTGCACGCAATCTCTAATCTTTCGAACCTCATCTATAGTTTCATTATAGATTTTGTTGCGAATGCCCATTATTGAATCTGTCATTTAAAAATAGCCTTGATAAATTTTCTTAATTATAGCATCAATTAGTTGTTGACATTAGCGGCGCGGTTGGTAAGATTGTAAAACTTAAATAAACAGGAAGCAAAATAAATGAAAGAGACAAAACGCTTATGGGATTACATCGATGACAATCACGGTGGCAGCGCGTCGGCATTCTCTCGCGCAATAGGAAAATTTAGGCAAGAAGTTAATCGTTGGAATTGTAAATTTAAGCCGCCAGAATATAAAGGCCGCTGGTATAGCGCAATCGTTCATGACGGCTCAGTGTGGATGTTTTGCGACTACAAACGCAAGGATTACAAGCTAATGGAAATTGATGGGGTTATGTATCGACACGTTTTTAGTTTGGAGAGTGACAAATGAGCAAATCAAGAAAGCAAAATAAAAAACCTTGTCCTGAGTTGGTGAAGTCACTGGCTTACGCTGCGTGCTTTTGGGCTGGCATTGGCGCGGCTTACTGCATTGTTTAACACATACACAAAATACAAAACTAGCGTGACAAGTATTTCTGAGCGTGGAATAGCGATTGCTGCGCCTGTTTTGTTTTTATTATTTTTATGGTGGGTTTATGACTAGGTATCAGTTTAAGCAAAAGGTTGTAATAAAAGAAACTGGTGAAGTTAAGGAAATTTGGAGGGCTAACTTATTATGGGATGGAAGTTATCACATGATGGATGACACCATGTACCACGAAAGTCAGTTCTTTGTGCCAGTTGAAGTATGGCAACAAAACACAATATTAAACGTAGGCGCTAAAAATCTAAAAGAATTAGCTATTGCTAAAAATTCAGCGGTAATAGCTAATCAGGCAATTATTAATATGATGGAGATTTAAAAAAATGAAAGATGGATTAAGTGTGTTAAGCGTTTTTGATGGGATGAGGTGCGGACTTCTTGCGTTAAACGAATCAAAAATAAAAGTAGATAATTACTACTTTTCTGAAATTGACGATAACGCAATAAAAACGGCAAACTTAAATCTCCCTGGGTGCATACCTGTTGGTGATATTTTAGGATGGAGGGATTGGGATATTGATTGGTCTAGTATAGATTTACTTATAGGAGGGTCGCCCTGCCAGGGGTTTAGCGCCGCCGGCAAAAGGGCAGGAACAAAGGCCGAGCACGATGGAGATATAATAATTGTCGATAGTCGTGAGATGTACCTAGACCTAAAAAGTAAAGGAGCTAACTTTTTGTCTCACTCGTACCTGTTTTGGGAGTACGTTCTTCTTCTTGATTTGATAAAGAGTAAGAATGAGTCTGTTATCTTTTTGCTTGAAAATGTAAAAATGAGCAAAAATAACAACAAAATGATTACATCGGCGCTTGGTGTTGACCCTATTTTTATAAACTCAGACATTATAACCGCTTGCTCTCGTCCTAGGTTGTACTGGGCTAACTTCGATATCACCAAGCCACAACCCAGCGGTGTGACGTTTGGTGATTTTGTTGATTATTCTTCTGAGGATAACGTAATGTCAGATTCATGGGTAAAATGGTGGAAAGCAAACAAGGAGCATCAAATAAAAAAAGGATACTCATCTATAGTTAAAAGTAACGAAAAAGGGCGCTGCATGACCGCTAGGCAATACGCGTCATGGAATGGTAACTTTATCATGACGCCATCCGGGAGAATAAGAAAGCCAACCAAGGAGGAGCTAGCAAGGCTAGTTGGTGCTCCATATAATTACTTCGATAGCACAACACAAAGACAGGCGGAAATAATGACCGGAAACGGGTGGTCTATTCCGGTAATCTCACATATATTTAAGTGCATTAATCAATCCCCGCAAGCCTAAAAGCCTTATCAGCAACGCCGCTTTCTTTTAATTCTTTAATTGAAAGCGGTCGACCTGTCATATCTGAAAATTTACTAATTGGTAGCTTTCCATCTAAAAATAACTTAGCCCCTGTTACACCTAAACTTGACTCAACGAATTTACGCGGTTGCAATCGCAAAAACTCATCACTAGTCATATCGCTAGGTACTTTTTGCACTCCGTAACGATCGTCTTTATTGCCTCGTCGCTTGGTAGAATAGTCAACGTCGTTAGTTGTTCCTTGTACCGCTGGCTTAGTACCTTCTAGTGGGTCTATTCCTTTTAACCTTACCAAGTAAGTACTACGGCAATTAATATGTTGCGGTATGCGCGGATAGTTTTTATCTTCAATAGGCCATTCTTGTAAGTTCCATTTCATGCACGTTTTTGATGTGCGGTTGTCCATAACGGCGTAAAAAATGCGCGTCTCGATAATGTCTTTGTTCGCCGCATATGTTCGGTCACGCGCTGAATTTGAGTAATGACTAACGCCCGTGCGAACTAATGCGTCCGCTTGGTTTTTTACCTTCCCTTGCAGTATTCCACCTTGATATAGCTTTGTTCTGCGATTGTATGTGCCGCGAATATTTCTTTCTATTTCGCTATTGGTTAAATCCGCATTGTAACCTGCGTCAATTTGACCAATTATCGCTTTACTTGACGAATCTATGTTGTTTTTGACGAATTGTTCCCACGCTCCAGATTGAGCAGATGAGCCAGAAGTTAAAACCATTGTTGCAGCATTTGCATAACTTGCTAGTATTTTTTCATCAGGGACTTTAAATGGTTGACCTAAGAAATCGTCGTAAATATCGCTAACGTGTTCAGCATCAAGGGGCATCATTTCAATCATGTCTTGCGTGACTAAATCAAATCCGTTAGCCATATCCGCGCTAATTGCTTGACGTATGATTGAGTCAATTTGCTTTCTGTCTGCTTTATTTAACGTTGAGTATTCGCCAAATTCACCAAGCAGTGATGGCAATTGTTTAGCAAAATCATTGATAGACTTGCCGATATGCAAATTAATTAGATGTGATGCAAATCTAGCAAGGTAGGATTCGCGCCTTACCAATGATTCAATTATTGTGTCTTCGTTTGGTGCTGCCATAAAAAAGCCCTATTCGATGATAGGGCATTATAGCATTTTTATTTGAAATTTTAGTGAACGCCTTGAAACCTCATTATTCTGTATTTTAAGGTCTCTAGGTAACAATTCATTTCGTCACGCTGCTTGCATAGTAAAAACCTATCCTCTACAGGAAGATCTAAAAACAAGTCGCCCTCGTCAATGAATTTACTTAGCGACTCTATTTTTATTTGGAGTTCGTCTCGCTCTTTAATCACTCTTAATTGATAATCCTGCATATTACTCTCTCTATGTTATGTAACGCATATCGGTTACAGTGTTGTTATGTTACTTGTTTGTGTTACGGACCAACTACATCATTACTCATTTATTAGCCTCCACAATACATTCAAGAATTGCGCGTGGCCAATCCTTATTAATAAAAACCAATGTAACACTTCCCTGTGCAATGTCAACAATTACTTTTCTTTTTGGGTGTTTGCGTAGTTAACGCCGAATGACGCGGTAACTATCACACCGTAAAGTGTGGTGATTGGTACAAATAAATCAGTCATTTTTGTTGTTGCGTTGCTAAGCGCAATCAGTACGTGGTCACCGCTGGTGAGTGAATCGCCCATATACATGCAATAAAACAATTCTATCAGTATCATGGCTGCCGTGGACAGCAAGTAAAATCGATACATAGTGCCAACATTTCGAGATTGATCGCGCCGCATTCGCCCATTAGGGTCTAATGTTTTTACCATTATTGCCTTGGCTTCTGCGGCCTCTTTGTCTGTCTCAATCCATTCTGACGCTATATTTTCAATTGATTTTATAGCGCCGCCCGTAAATAAATCTGTAAACCATCCCATATTAACCTCTCTAAAATATTCTGATTTTTGGTGGCGTGTACGCATGATGTATAACAGACGTTACGCGATAACGTAGCGCATCATAATCATGATCCTCTTGCTCTGTATCTATGTCATCAGGGTTTTTGCTGTCCCGCGATAGAACCGGAAATCTTGATATAATGCCCCTGCAATGCTCCATAAAGTATAACGCTGGGCGTTCACCTATTCCGCTTTCCGTGCCTTTGGCCTCTAGCGCAGCCTCTAACAGCTCACAAAGAAGTGCAGCTCCAGCCATCCGACTGCCAGCTTTCTTATCTGACTTTTCCCACTTAACGCCTACTTTTGCCATCTTGTCAGCGATTGACACCATTTCGTCATCAGCATTGTTTATCGCATTGTCTGCCGCGCCAGCTTTAACTTTCCCTTTTACCATATTGGGAATTAAATTCAGCTCGCCTTTGTGAACGCTTGGCAGCTCTGGGTTTTTGCCCGTTAGCGACTCATCGACATACTTAACCATTTTTGCCACGTTTGTAGCAGACATTTTAACGCCAGTATTGTGCTCGTCAGCCTCGCAGCCGTAGTATTCACCAATACAAATTATGCTACCCTTTGCTGGCGTCCACTCCTTACCGTCGATTAATACAGGATTTCCGTTAGCCTCAGCAAACCATAGGTTACTAAATGGCTTTGACTCGCCCCAGTCATGCGACCTGTCAACGTGCCAGTCACTAGGGATATCAAAAGCTTTAACTACGTGAGTATTATAATCCCAAAGATGATCAAACCTGCCGCCGCTTGTAACGTCCCAAGAACCATCAACCCAAGCCTTTCGCTTGTTAGGATCTTTAATAGCCATTAAAAACGCGATGTATTGCATATCAAGAAATTTATTTTCTTTCCATGAGCCATGAATAGCAACGCGAGTTAAAACCACCTCTTCTTCTGAATCGGTTTTAGGGTTAACCACTTTTGTTACATTTCGTGCTACGGTTCCCCTAGGTGCGGGATCTATAAACCTCTTTTTGACCCAAGTATGTCCAACACCAAATGGATTAGTAGTGCTAAAACACATTAATGGTATTGGCGGCAGTAATGACCCATCAGGTTTTGGGTAGTCTTCCGGCCTAAACGATGAGCGCATACACGAAAACATTGATTCGTAGAATTCGGAATCGGCACGTTTTGTTAGCTCGTTATGCCCAACAAATGGGAATTCTTGTCCGTGGTAATTCCAGTATCCGTCTGCGTCTTTTTCGTAGCGGAATAGCAATTCTTCGCCAGTAGGCCAACGCCATTTTAAGACGCTGTTTGATGAAAGAAATACCGCGCCGTCATTGAACTTGCTAAATAGCTTTTTTGACTGCGCAATAATGTCATCTAAGTTTTTGTAGGCAATATCAAATATTACGCCCTTCCAGAACGCGCCATAACCAAGACCGACATAAGAGCGAAACTTCATTAGCTGCGTTGCTGTTTTTGAGCTTCCTCGCGTTCCCTCAAATAATATCTCATTGCATGGACATGACAACGCCAAAGACTGTCCGCCGCTTTGTGGCTGTATGACAACATTGTAATTACTTGCTTGCATTCAGTATCGCGCCTTGCTGCGCCTTTGCTACGTCTTCCCAAGAATCAACGCTGTCCGCAACTGGAACAGGCATGATATTTTGAACAACAACTGTTGCATCCTCTTCTTCTTTGTCACCCCAGAACTCCTTGTTATACCTACCAAGCGCTTTCAGTGCTGCGGTTGCGTCAGGCAAGCAAACTTTTTCCGTAACCTCGACTTTTGTTTCTATGCCGTTTTCCGTGGTTGTTTTTCTTTCTTCGTAGTCGAACCCAATCGCTTTTTGAACTAATGCCGTTTTTAATTTTTGGCACAGATTCATTGTACCCTCACGAAATGCTTTGGCGAATTCTGGATAGCGATTAACCCAGTCGTGCGACATTGTTGGGCGTGATATCTCGAAAAACTTAGCGATTTGATCGTCGGACATTCCTAGTTCTGCTAGTTTTGTGTAGTTTTGCGGGTGATAATCTGGATCGTACTTTTGATTAACGTGCTTTACTCTGCCGTCTGGATTTGTTGGTACGCTTTCTGGCTGTGCCATGTTAATAGACCCTATTTTATATGACTGCGCGACTCGCGCCTTGTGTGGGTATTATAACATATGAATTTTAGGCAATAAAAAGCCGCTGTGATAGCGGCCTGGTGTTACTTAATAAGGTGTTACATAAACAGCTTAACTATCCACGCAAAGGCGATGATAACGCTCGGGTAAAATATCGCAAAAGACAGCTTCTTAAGGTGATTAACTTCATATACGCCTTTCTTGCGCCTATACTCGGTTTCCATCCATTCTTGACCTCCCTTTTGATTAAAATTAATCAGCACGCCTAGCCCTATCGCGTGAGCAATTCCTAGGCTAAAGTCTGTTAGCGCGCCTAGGACAAACCAATTCCATAGCACGCATACGGCAAACCCTTTGGCTATAATGCCAACCGCACCAACCGATATTTGAGCCGCTAAATCGCCAAGCTCCATAAGCAGCTCTTGTTTTTTGTTATCTTGCATTTTCTTTCTCACTTAGTTAATCGAATTTGAATATTACCACGCTCAAGCGCCAAGTCAACAGCTATTTTATTTTAGGCAATAAAAAACCCCAATTAAGGGGCTAAAGAATCGACCGCAAAACCTGCAATCCTTATTTCTTTTTGTGCCTAAACTTCAAATACGGAAGATTTGCTAATTAGGTCTTGTAGGAAATTCATAATAGCAACTCACTGCTTAAAAAAACAACCCTGCAATCCCACAAATGCAATAATTATTTCTTTTCTTGCGCCTCTATTAGTTGCTTTATTAGTGCGTCAGTACTTGATTCTTTCGTTGATTCGTTAATCATGTTGGCACAAAATAAAAGAACTATTGCCCCTATAAACTTCCACCATGCGCCGCGAGCCTCTTTTTTTAGTTCGCTTACTTGTTCTGTTGTGCTACTGTTTGTCTGTATATCCCTGCTATGCGATTCAACAGTTTGTTCTATTTTTGACACTCTCTTTTCAATGCCGTTTATTTCCACCTGCCTAGCTTCATCATTAACTAATGTTTCGGCTATTTTGTCTAGCGCTTTCTCCATCTTATCGGCACGCTTTTCGTTATTCTCGTTTGTTACCTTCTGGATTTCTATAAAGCTTGCTAGGGCCTGTAGTGTTTGGTCTTGCTGGTTCGACATTTCTTAGGCTCTTAATTAAAATTAACATTGCGATATATAATATCACAGAATCTGTTATAAATAGCGCGACTATTATCGCTAACAAAATCAAATCCATCTTTTCCAGCTATTAGTAGTGCCGCGATTTCGACGGCTGAGTATATGTTATTCATACATAGCGGCGCGTCATGTTTGATGTATGACAATATCGCATAGTTCGAATAATCTAAAAATAGCAGGTTAAAAATGCTGGATATAACCATGCAACAAACAAGCATTAATGATAGCACAAGTTGGATTGACTTAGTTTTAGGCAGTAATAGCCAAGATAATAAGGCTGCAACCGTGTAGCATATCGATATAAAAACAACGTACACGCTGTAACTGTATTTATACAGTTTATCGGCTGTTAATTCAGAATCCAAAAAAAGGCCAGTCAAAAAACTGGCACTTAAAATCAATAGTAACCTCATGGCTTACCGATTAGTCGGTGGTGGTTTGGTTGTGTTACCGCCTTCGTCGTCATCTTTCCCAGCATCCATATAACCGTCAATGCCGCAGCCAGTGCCGTGAATGCTACCGCTACCGCCGCCAATGCCGTTAAACTCACTATCCCACATTTCTTCTGATTTACGCATAATACTACCTCTCTTTTAAACGAATGTTGATTATAGCATGAATCATGATTTACTTTGAAGCCTCTCGATCTCGCGTTCATAGTTTTTAATGTCTTTCTCTGCCGCCTCAAATGCTGGATAGTCGCCGCGATTTCTTGCGACTTCTAACTTTTCTTTAGTGCGCTCTATTGCTGATTTGTAGTAGTTAATCACTAACTATCCTCATTCAATGTTATTGTGAATTTGTTTGATTGTATCAACCACTCAATGGCAGACTCAATGTTAACGCAGCCATTAACCACGGAGGACATAGCATCACGCAGCTTTTCTTCGTCGGTTCGGGTGTCTATTGGTGAAATCTCATTTAACTTATTAACCGATATTGCAGCGTATGGAATCCCGCTAACAAGCTCTTTCATTTCTCCAACAACGTCATCAATGCTCGTATATCCAATACTCGTACACAACTGATTGTCGCCATCTAGATAATCACTACCAACAGGCGGTAACTCTCCGCGATCGTGCATTTCTTGCGTAAATACGGGTTTAGCTTCGATAGCATCGCCATTCGATAGAGGCTTGCTTATGGCTGAATCATTAGGTGTTACCATGCAGTCAAAGTCTACTTTTTCATTGCTTAACCCGTTATCGACAATAAATGCAGCAACCATATCGGCGGCAGGGGTTGCCCAATGATTTTCACTGAATGTTATAGGTTCTTTTAATGACGTTAACCACCCAGCAAAAGCGTATAAAGCAGTGCTCGCATTGAGCTTCGATTCAGCCTCAAAATTAGGGCTCAAAGGCGACTCACTTTCATGCGGATAATGCTCCCCATTATTGCCATTTTGACCAATTGCGTCAATGCGTGAATTGTCAGGCCATTGATTTTCACCAGTCGGCGCACTAAATGTAATTGCTCCAGATTTGATTTTATAAATCACTTCATTTTTTAGCGGATGCTCGCTTAGTTTAATTGGCTTTCCAATCTTACTGTAATACTCATCACGCGCCATTGCAGTTAGGTCGTGGCGATTGTCGTGGGTTGACTTGACGTAGATTTCACTCGCCTTGCTGGCCGTTTGCCATATTCGCGCGATTGAATTTGAGTCAATTTTCTTTGGGGTTCCGCAAGAGTCAATGCACCAGTCACCACCCTCCAATTTAAGCCCACGCCCCAAAAACCATTCAAGCGTCGGATAGCCTCGGCCTGTTTGGTCGGTTAGGTCTATGAGGTAACATGATGCGTTACATTCATAGTCTCCGTATGCTTTTTCCCACTCAAATAATGTGTCTTTGTTCATATACCAGAAATCGCCATCCTTTACTCCCCTTCCAAATTGAAACGCGGAGCGGCCAATGTGAACATGAGTAGCATCTTTAGTATTCACAAGTGTAAAATTATTTTGCATTTTTCTTTCTCCAGTCGTGCGCTATATTGTGCGCCTGTTGCATTGTTATTCCGTTTTCGTCTGCTAATCTTCTGCGTTCTACCATGTCATCAGTAGCTAGCAGTCGACGCAATTCGCCAGTTATAGCCCTAGAATATTGTCTAACTAGCTTTTTTGCGTAATTAGGATAGTCGCGTTTAACTATATCCCTGATGTAGTGGTGCGGCGCGTTCAGTTTTTGAGCCACCTCGCCAATGTTGCTACATTCCTTCATTGCCGCTAACAACTCTGAGTTAGTAAAACCACGCTGCATTACTAGTTTACTAAGAATCTCAGGTTGATTCATTTCAATCAGCCTATAAAGCCTAGCGTTAGTGTTATCAAGCCCCAACCTAGTGACCAGCGCGTTGAACCCCTCTTTTGGCGTTCTTTTTTGCCCAAGAAGCCATTCACACTCACTCTCAAGTGTGAAGTCTTTCCCCATATCCTTCACTATGCGCTTTGCCGTTGCTGCTGCTCTAGCCTCATCACCAAGCATGATTAAGCCCTTTTGTCAGAATTTGCAGCGCTGCACAACTCAGGGAATGACGCCGCGTAGTTTGATTGCTCGTAACGCGCATTACAAAGCTCATAAGCCTCTCGCGTTTCTGAGTTATTGCTAGCGCTTTTCCATGCTTCAGCCGCCTTTGCCTGCTTACCTTCGCGCTCCAGTCGAAGCGCCTTAATTGCCAGTCGTTTACATTCTGTCATTTTTAAATCCCTTGATTTTGTTTGTTGTGGTTAATTTATATCTTTGATTGCTGCGCGTCAACAATTATTTTAATTATTTTCCCACGCGCCCATATTTTCAAAAATATTCATTGCTAAATCACCCTCGTTGATTAGGTCAATTCCACTCGGTGATGCAATCCAGCCAACGTTAACTTTGTGAGCAGGGTTTACACTGTCGACTAATTTTTGGTGACACTCTGTTAACTCATCTATCATATTGCGCTGATATTTTAGCTCGCTAGTAAATGGTTGGTCTGTTTTCATGTAAACCTCGCCAGTCGTTGGCACTTTGCAGTGCACAGCGACCAAGCAAGACCATTTATGCGGCACGCCACAAATCGCATTAACAAGCGTTTCCGTTGCGCTGATGAATTCACCTTTGCGGCCATCCAAAACAAGAGCTGGCGCATCACCAATATTACAAATTAATAGATCTTTTACGCTTGCTCTTGCGATACGCTGCAGTCTTGCATGATTGCAGTTCTTTTTGTTGCGCCTTTTCATTAATACCCCCGCGCCTTTTTCTTTAGCTCTGCAATTTCAGCGATTGCGTTATTGAGTTGATTTTCTAGTAGTGCGTTTTCGTGTGTTAGATTGGATATTTTGCTTACGTAATTTTTCGCCATCTTTCCCATATCAACTGCGTGAGATTCAAGCTCTTTTATGCGCTCTTGGTTTTCGTCGTGCGCGTTAATTGCGTCAGCCGCTACCTGAGCGTCAAATGGAGACATTAAGGCCACCTGATTCTCAAAATCGTGACAGTCGATTGGTAAATCAAAAACATCACTCATTTTAATATCTGTCATAATTACCTCCCCTTACCAATGTTTTTAATGCACGTTAGGTAAATATTGTTTTCAAATCGAATGGCCTGCATTTTGCTGTATTCATCAGATGAGTAATTAGGTGTATCGTAGGCGGCAATAGCTGATTTGTCCAGTAGCGGATCAACCTTGGTTAATTCAATTATTTTTGATAATTTAACCCCGCTTTGTTTAGCCACAATTATTTTTTAGCGATCATCGCTGCATTTAAGCAAACGGATTTTTGCATTTTTGTTAATTGAGCTGTGGCCGTAAATGAGGTTAATGCTAATGATAGTAATATTAATTTTTTCATGGTTATTTATCCGTCTTGGTTACGCGATAGCCCAAATCATGCAATTCACATTGGTCTAATGCGTTTTCGCTGTATTTCAATAAAATCTCTTGGATTAAATCAATCTCAATATCACGTTGCGTTTTCAATGGATGACAATCCGAGCATTCAAAACGACATAGGCCATGAAGCGCGCTCTCTCCAATCACACCACCTAAATAATGTTCACCTACGCAATTCCACTCAGTGCCGAATGCGATAAATTTAGCGCCCAACGGAACCAATGCGTTAGCATCTGCCATTTCTTGCGTGAAGATTTGCTTTTCTTGCTGTGGCTTTGGTTGGGTTAGCAGTGGTCGCCACTTCGTTATAGCCCCCAAGGCGTTGACGCTCCAGTACAAATCACCTGCAAAGCATTCAGTGGTCGTATATTCAGTTTTTGCCTCAATCTCACCCCTAAACTGTGGCTCTTCACCCGTGTTTTTTCGCCATGCGAATTCTGTTATTTCGTCACTGCTCCATCGCGATGAGCTGTCGCCGTTCACTGCGGCCACCCATCCTCCGCGACTATATTCGTTACCAATTCTATCATTGCAGGAATCACCGACAACAAACTCCAGCCCCAAATCTTTATAGTGTTTTACTGTGTTCATTTTTTCTTCCCCTTTCAAATAAAAACCCAGCCTATCACGGCTGGGTTATGCTTTTAAATTACAAATCTTGCTTTATCTTCTGCATCTTCTTTATTGTCAAACTCCCACTCACCACACAATCTAGCGTTGATAAATAACTCAACTTGGTACGCGCCTTTATGCTCTGTTACGTGAGCTGTTCTGTTTCCGTCTGAGATAGTCATAATAATTTCCTTTAAATCGGCTTGGGCGAATTCCCTTACTCGATGTGGTTATATTATTATGGGCGCGTCACTGTGTCAACGGTTTTTTGAATTAATTTTAATTAAACATCAAAGTAAGCAGCATTCCCGTCCCACTTTAATTTTTTAGGGTTGAATTTTGGGTTTTGTTTTCTGGCTATATTTTTGCGCGTTTCGACGCCAAGCAATGACTTGTTACAGCAATCAATCATTCCATTGAGACCAACGAAGTGCGCTTGATAAAAGTAACGCATTGGCTCAAAGTTGCCAGCCTTCTCTCTTGTTACTTTAAATGGAATAACTTCATAACTTCCACTGTTAAACGTACTGGTAAATTCATTTAACTTGACGTACTCATTAGCAACCATTACATTAACCTTTATTGCTTTGTTCATTTTTTTACTCCGAAAACAATCTATTAATAACAATATCAAACTTATCTGGCAGTGCTAGCATTAACTGTTTGAGTGTGCGCTTGCTTGCTGCGACGTCAAGAATTCCATCACGGTCAATGTCTGCAATTGATTCGCCAACCAAGATGCAACCCTTAGTTTGCTCAGTAAAGTTACCAGCATGAATCAATATATGACTGCGTCCAGCCACGTTTTTAATTGATATGCAATCACCGAAATTCGGCGACACATGCTTTTCACATTCATAAGTGCCAGCAGGAATGCAGCTAATATTTTGTTGATTATTAATCCACGGCAATTCCAGCGTGTAACATGAAAAACCACCATATTCCATTGAGCCGATAGTGTTATACGGTGTTTCGATTGTATTTAGTTTTAGTTGCATTGTTCGCCATCCTTCATCATCAAAAACACAACCATTGCGGCGCGTAGCGGGTTTTTGTCTCTGAACTCATGCGTCCATTCACCAACATTGTCGCAGCACTCACCGTCCAAAAATTCCAAGTTAGCCACAGCAAAGTGCTCTTCAATTAAATCGATTGTTGTTATTTTGCTTTCAATCATAATCGGCCAGGCGTCATTTGAGTTGTTGCACGGGTCAAACATCTTGTTTTCTACTGACAAAAAACGCCCGCAAGCTGATGCTAAGTAATCAAGCCCCAAACAGATGGCGGTTAGTTTATTAATTTCAAAGTCGCTTTTTTCTTCGTATTTATTCACTTACATTCTCCTTTAGTTGATTAATAATACTTTCACGTACGAACTCAAACATTAGCACCTCGCTGATTTCAAACTGCTTACCGTCTTGCTCTGTGTACACGTGCGTTAATTCATACACCTCATGCTCGCTCGGTTCGTCGCGACCGCCGTCATATGCAGGGTGAAAATAACCCCACACGTAACAATCTATAGTGCGACCATTAATGTCTATCGTTACTAGTTCTTCGGTTATTGTGTTCATTGTTTAATCCTCAAACAATCCTCAGCAACTTGTATTGCTTCGGTTGTTATTTGTTTGTATTGCTCTACCTGCCTCTCTTTGCTGTGAAGCATGACATTTAGCAGGACTATAACAACACACAGCGCAACAGTAACAAAACAATGAATATTGTCTAGCGTTTTATTTTTCATGGTAACCCCACGGATAGCTTTACTTTTGTTTCTGTAATATCGCCACTTGAATTTATCTCGCTCAATAGCTCAATATCAACAACTTTGACCTCTTCTTTATCGTTAAACTCTCTTATAAGTTTACTTGTATCCATTTCAAGATACATTTTTTGTGTTTTAGCTTCACGATCCACCTTCCAATGAGTCAACCACTTCCTTAACTTTGTACTCAGCCATCTCTATATCAAACTTTTCGAAGGCGCTATCGGCATCATCAAAAGAGTAAAACTTCAAGTTGACTGAGCAAACCCCGAACTCTTTAAGACAATTAAAGCTTAAGCTAACTTGAGGCTTTCCGTCTTCGTCGTTAGAATCATTTACCATAAGAATTTGCCCGTACTTTTCTGAATTAAATATCTTGCAAAAATCTTTCATTTCTTCATTCTCCAATTAAATAATCCACCTCATCATATAGCAATAAGGTGGATTGTCAACGATTAATTAAATATTAATGCGTATATCGAAATTATAGAAATAACTAAAAAAGCGACAGCAGCTACCGTTACAAAAGTACCAATAATAACCCACCCAAAATCAACTATTTGGCGACTTAGGACCCATTGTTTTACTTCATGCGCTAATGCGTCAAACAAAATAAAAGAAAGCGCAGCCCACAAAGGTGAAGTTACAGCCATAATGACAGCAAACTCTTGTAAATCTTTATCCATAATTACCTCGTTAAATTAATTTAAAGTGTTTGGCGATTTCGATTGCTTTATCTCGGCTTATTTCGTCGTAATAACAAAACGTAGAGTGCCCATCGTTATCGCTAGTAGGGTCGCACCAGTGTTTAAATGTCTTGTGCGGGATTGGCTCAACTATCGCGTCAAGCAGGTCAGGGATAATCGACTCGTCGACGCGGTTACCTTTAGCGTCAAAAAACTCGACGTCAATCCCATCTGTGAAATACAGCTCACCCCCTACAAATGCGTAGTGGTCAGCGCTTGGTATCGAGGCGGCCATTTCTATTTCTTGCTGTGTTAGTTCGCGCATTTCTCAACCCTCATTAATCCAAGCTCAGCCAGTTCCTCGTCTGTTAGTGGTGTTGAGTAATCCCATGTAACAATGCCGCTATAGCTAACGTTGGCACTCTGCATTAACTGCACAAAACTGCCATCATCTTTGCGCGGCGTTTCATTGTCTCCACTAACCCAACACAAGCAAGGGTATTCGATTGGCTTTTCGATGATGACGAGCAAGTCTCTGGCGTTCTCCTTGTCGCTGATATATCTTCCGTTGTCATGAAATTGCTCCAGCTCACCGCCGATAACGGCGGCTACTGTAATTCCGTCGCAACAATCAAAATCCTTAACCTGAATAACCTCTCTTCCGTCGCGCGTTTCATATCGAACCGCATCTTTCATTTTGTCGATGCTAAATGGTATTTTTTGTGTTTTCATTGTTGTTCCTTTTCTGGTTGTTATTTGTAGTTGGCTCTAGCCCACGCTAGAACATTTTTGGGTGTTGATTTAATCTGTTGGCTTTCTGGTTTCCATGAGATTCCGCACTCGCTGTTTTCGTCTACCATGGTGTTAACTTCCGAATCAAAAACACCAACCATGTAATCCCACGCTTCCTGCGAGTCATACTCTGTATAATCCATGCCAGAGCAGTCCCAGCACACAAACCAAATCCCATCTTCCACAACGCAGCTTTTAAAACCCATTGAAGCAGCGGCTTTCTTGCATAACTTTTTATATTGGCGTTCTTTCATGAACAATCCTTTCCTAATTGTTATTAACTTAGCGCCCATGCTGCCTTATTGAGATACTGGCGTCAACGGTTATCTTGATTATTTATCGCTATCCTTTATTTCGACATTTCTAGAAACTTCTACAGCGCGTTTTAACGCCTCCTTTTCTCTTGCTGCGGTCACTGCATCAATAGCCTTGTTTAAGCGCTCTGAGACCTCGTTAAACGCATTACGAGCCAAATATAGCTCCTTATCTAAATCATTCATAATATACCTTTTCGTTGTCAACATGATGGAAGTCTAGACGCTTAGACAGCTATAGGTCTAGACGTCTAGACGTCTATAGTGTTAATTAAATGTTAAATTAATATAAGCGCCACAATAATGACGCACGCTATAATTCCAATGTTTTCATCCAGAAATTCCCACAATTCCCACATGTTCACTTATTCACCTCCTGCCACTCTAGCAGCTCTTCAATGCTGATTTTGCTGCGACTGCGGTGTGCTCCTGTTGGTTTTGGCATCTTTAATGGTACATTCCTCATGTCGCAAGAATCCCCATTGAATGCATAAAACCAACATTCA
>Ga0233400_1000731_pt1 | contig 14756 bp, 13 predicted proteins | sample 46DmetaG_FD_182708 | JGI IMG/M metagenome (GOLD analysis project Ga0233400, IMG submission 182708) | Seawater microbial communities from Monterey Bay, California, United States - 46D | ecosystem: Environmental > Aquatic > Marine > Coastal | place: USA: California | collected 2016-10-21
TACCACCCCTTATGTAGTTGGCGGACTCGACCTCTGCAAACAACACGGAATACCAACAGCTTGTATCACTTGCAATAATGAATCTCCCCTAGCCGCTGTAAGCGACTTTCCTGTAGAAGTAATCGTCGGCCCTGAATTTTTGACTGGAAGCTCTCGTTTGAAGGCTGGAACGGCTCAAAAGTTGATTCTCAATATGATCACCACCTCCACCATGATCCAACTGGGACATGTCAAAGGAAATAAAATGGTGGATATGCAACTTACAAATGATAAACTTACTGGACGGGCAGAACGTATGTTGATGAATGAACTTCAAGTCTCCTTAACTGTTGCCCAAGAGTTGTTAAAACAACATCATAACGTCCGTGCTGCGATAACCGCCTACCAAAAAGCTTAGTTTTTATATTCGTCTTTTTATATCTTTGGGTATAACCCCAATGATGATAAACCCAAATGACTAGCCTACACTCTCTATTTACCCTATATCCATTTATATATTTTTTTAAACCAATCTATTGCTGAGGGGGGTACCTTTAATGCCAGCTCCAGAGACAAAACCGCCTCAGTTAATATGAATTTAGTTTATAAGGTTAAGTAAAACTTTCAACCAGACAAAAAACGGTCCCCTATATTCTAAGCCACTTTTCTATCTTTGCGTGAGAAAGAATTACAATGAACAAACCCTTATTGATCATAGGCCTTAAAAAGATGAGCTTGTTTTTGCTCTGCTGTTTTATAGGCCCTGTAGTTATTCATCAAGCATTTAAAAATCAGGAACACCCTCTCTATGAACCTGTATTGATCTCAGGAGTTCTTTTTCTAATGACTGCTATCTATTACGGTTTTACGGGTATCAAAACCCTAGTCAATGCTCTTTTAGGTGAACGTAAAACAAAACTTTAAAGAATCGATTGCGTGCTAGCAGGAGACCGCTTATCTTTACGCACCATTGAATCCAACTATGATTGAAATTCGTTTTCCAGATCAGTCTGTCCGTTCTTATCCCGAAGGCACTACCCCTTTTGAGGTTGCTCAAAGCATCAGCGAAGGACTGGCACGTAATGTGCTCTCTGCCAAATTCAACAAGCAAACGGTAGAGGCTTCTACCCCACTTCAAGAAGACGGGGAGATTCAGCTCTTTACCTGGAAAGACAAAGAGGGAAAAACCGCCTTTTGGCATTCCTCAGCCCACGTTCTTGCACAGGCTTTGTTGGCGCTTTATCCAGACTGTAAACTTACCATAGGTCCTGCAATTGAAAACGGTTTTTATTACGATGCAGATTTTGGCGAGCACAGCTTGACAGAAAAAGACCTAATCGCCATTGAAAAGAAAATGTTGGAGTTTGCCCGTCAAAAGTTTGAGTTTAAAATGCGCTCCAGTTCCAAAGCAGCGGCACTCGACTACTACAAAAAAGAAAACAACCCTTATAAGGTTGAACTGATTGAAAATTTAGAAGACGGCACCATTACTTTTTGCGACCATGCCGACTTTACGGACCTTTGCCGTGGGGGTCATATTCCTCAAACGGGGGTCATCAAAGCCATCAAATTGACCAATGTAGCAGGAGCTTATTGGCGGGGTGATGAGACCAAACAACAGCTGACACGGATTTACGGAATTTCCTTTCCCAAGCAAAAAGAGCTAACGGAATACCTCCAAAGAGTTGATGAAGCCAAAAAAAGAGACCATCGTAAACTGGGAAAAGAGTTAGATTTGTTTACCTTTTCTCAAAAGGTAGGACAAGGCTTACCGCTCTGGTTGCCCAAAGGGACTGCCCTTAGAGAACGTTTGGAGAATTTTTTGAAAAAAGCTCAAGCTAAAGCCGGCTACGAGCAAGTCATTTCTCCCCATATCGGAAACAAGGAGCTCTATATGACCTCTGGACATTACGAAAAATACGGGGCTGATAGTTTTCAGCCCATCCACACACCTGCGGATGGCGAAGAGTTTTTATTAAAACCCATGAACTGCCCTCACCACTGTGAGATATACAAGGCCAAGCCATGGAGTTACCGCGACCTTCCCAAACGCTATGCAGAATTTGGTACAGTTTACCGCTACGAACAAAGTGGAGAATTGCATGGACTGACTCGTGTTCGTGGATTTACTCAAGACGACGCCCATATTTTCTGTATGCCAGAACAATTGGATGAAGAGTTTAAAAAAGTCATTGATTTGGTGCTTTATGTATTTAGTTCATTAGGCTTTGAAGATTTTACGGCTCAGGTTTCCCTCCGAGATCCTGAAAAACCAAAAAAATACATCGGTTCTACCGAAAACTGGGAACTAGCTGAAGCTGCCATACTGAGTGCAACCAAAGAAAAAAATCTGGACTATGTCGTCGAATGGGGTGAAGCCGCTTTTTACGGACCTAAATTGGATTTTATGGTCAAAGACGCCCTGGGCCGCCAGTGGCAATTGGGGACTATACAAGTGGACTACAACCTACCTGAACGCTTTGAATTACATTACAAAGGCAGTGATAACGAGCTCCATAGACCGGTCATGATTCACCGAGCACCTTTTGGAAGCATGGAGCGTTTTGTCGCTATTTTACTGGAACATACTGGAGGAAATTTCCCGCTTTGGTTGATGCCAAATCAGGTAAATATCTTGTGTGTAAGTGAAAAATACAAAAATTACGCTCAAAAAGTTTTAAATTTCTTGGAAAATCACGAAATTCGCGCCCTCTTAGATGATCGAAATGAGACCATTGGGAAAAAGATTCGAGAATCTGAAATGACCAAAGTTCCTTATATGATTATCCTAGGTGAAAAAGAAGCTACAGAAGACAATGTATCTTTACGCAAACATTCAGAAGGAGATCTAGGTAGTTTTAGTTTAGAAGAAGTAGTTGAAAAGTTAAATAGTGAGATAAAAAGTAGCCAAGCTATTTTTGAAGTATAATTTAAAATAAGAAGACATAGCAATACGTAGACGAAGAACGAACCGCCCGGGAAGGGTAATTAAAGTAGATCCCCACCGTATTAATCAAAAGATTACTGCTCAAGAGGTCAGACTTGTTGGTGATAATGTGGAAGTAGGATTATATCCGCTGAAAAAAGCTTTGTCCTTTGCTGAAGAGCTCGGACTAGACCTAGTCGAAATATCACCGAAAGCTTCGCCTCCAGTTTGTAAAATCTTAGAATATAAAAAGTTTTTATACGAGCAAAAAAAACGTGAAAAGGCACTCAAAGCAAAAACGAGTAAAATCGTAATTAAAGAAATTCGCTTCGGGCCCAACACAGACGAACACGACTACGAATTCAAAAAGAAACACGCAGAAAAGTTTCTTAAAGAAGGTGCTAAATTAAAAGCCTTCGTATTCTTTAAAGGTCGTTCGATCGTATTTAAAGAAAAAGGTCAAATCCTGTTGCTTCGTTTAGCACAAGATTTGGAACAGTTAGGAAAAGTAGAACAAATGCCAATTTTGGAAGGGAAAAAGATGATCATCTTTATCGCTCCAAAGAAAAAATAAAAAAAGGAGTCATGCCAAAAATGAAAACAAAATCGAGTGCTAAAAAGCGTTTTAAAATCACAGGTAGTGGTAAAATAAAGCGTAAGCACGCGTTTAAGAGTCACATCTTAACTAAAAAATCAAAAAAACGTAAGCTCAAGTTGACCCACAGTGGTTTGGTTCACAAAAGCGATCAAAGCAACATCAAAGAGCAATTGCGCTTAACATAATTTTAGGTTCACACAATTATTAACCCGAAGTCAGGCATCAAAGTGTAGTAATACCGCCTCCTTCAAAAATCAATCAAAATGCCAAGATCAGTAAATTCAGTAGCCTCTAGGGCGAGAAGAAAGAAAATTTTAAAACAAGCGAAAGGTTATTTCGGACGTCGTAAAAACGTTTGGACTGTTGCTAAAAATGCAGTTGACAAAGCCATGCTCTATGCATATAGAGATCGCAAAACCAAAAAACGCAACTTTAGAGCGTTGTGGATTGCACGTATCAACGCTGCAGCCCGTCTAAACGGAATGTCGTACAGCCAGTTTATGGGAAAGGTTAAAGCCAACGACATCCAACTGAACAGGAAAGTTCTAGCCGACCTGGCAATGAATCATCCAGAAGCTTTTAAGGCAGTTGTCGATAAAATTAAATAAATTTAAAACTACCTTCGGGTAGTTTTTTTTTACACATCAGTTATGTACACTATTTACCACAATCCTAGATGTAGAAAGTCAAGAGGGGCACTCCAATATCTTGAAGATCAGGGTGCAGCGCTAAAGATTGTGAATTATTTAAATGAGCCCCTGAAAAAGGCAGAACTTCAAGCCATTTTAAATCAAATAGGACTGCAGCCCAGTGAGATTGTTCGTAAAAACGAAGCCGGCTGGAAAGCTGTCCCCAATCGAAATGAATTGACTGAAGACCAAATTCTAGAAGTCTTGGTTGAATTCCCAAAAACAATTGAACGTCCTATTGTTACTTCAAACAATAAAGGTGTACTTGCCCGTCCATTAGAGAATTTGATCTCTTTTATGACTGAGCATTAAACCAATACCCTTTGATACAGTCAAAAGGTTTTAAAATATCTATGAAAAAACTATTGCTATTACTAATCCTCATTGGTTTGACCCCTGAGCTTTATGCTCAAAGACCTCAAGGAGGCAGACCTGCTAACTTTACCAAAATTAAATTAGAGGGGATGGTAACTGACAAAGAAACCCAAGAACCCTTAGAATACGCGACAATTTCTTTAGTAAACGAACGATTTCCCAACCGAATTCAAGGGGGAATCACCGATACCAAAGGGAAATTTAACCTGGAAGTCTTTCCAGGGAAATACGATATTACTATAGAATACATAGGATTTGATAAAATCGTCCTAGAGGATAGGATGGTTCGAGCGAATCAAAATCTTGGAAATTTTGAATTGGAGATAGCCGCTGAGGCACTTGATGGTGTTGAACTCGTCGGTGAACGAACAGAAGTGGAAATCCGATTGGACAAACGAATTTACAATGTCGGTAAAGACATTACTGTCCGAGGAGGTTCGGTAGCAGATGTGTTGGACAACGTTCCCTCAGTTTCCGTAGATGTAGAGGGTAATGTCGCTCTTAGAGGAAATCAAAATGTTCGTATTTTGATCAACGGAAAACCCTCAGGTTTGGTGGGTCTTTCGGGACCACAAGGCTTACGATCCCTACCAGCAGAGTCTATCGAAAAAGTAGAAGTCGTTACTTCTCCCTCAGCACGCTACGAAGCTTCGGGTACGGCAGGTATATTGAATGTGATATTGAAAAAAGAAGAGTTGGAAGGTTTTAACGGGTCCTTTATCGTAAACGGCGGATTTCCAACAACCTATGGAGGGAATGCAACCCTCAATTGGCGAACCAAAAAACTGAATATTTTCAGTACGACTTCCTTAAGAGATTCTGAATCTAGAGGAGGGGGAATTTTTGAAAGTGAAAACTTTAATCCTGTTCGCTTTGTAAATGAAGACAGAGACTATGAGCGAAATCGAAAGAGTATCTTTTTTAACCTCGGAGCTGAATACTATTTTAATGACGATACTTCTCTTACTGTTAGCGGTTTTGTAAGAAGAAGTGATAATGAAAGTAACAACACCACCGAAATAGACAACCTCAACGCTGCAGGCGTCATAGTCGATAAATTTGGTCGATATCAATTTGAAGAAGAAATCGACAATTCCCAACAATTGACTGCCAATTTTACCAAAAAATTTGACGACAAAGGACATGAGTTGGTCATTGAGTTTCAAACTGAATCCAGTGGAGAAGATGAAAGCGATTTAGCGGAAAACACCAGTACTTTTAATCAGGAATCTGACACTTTTGAAGATCAAAGCAGAACCTTATTACAGCTGGATTACGTCTGGCCTGTAAATGAAAATACTCAGTTTGAGTTGGGGTACAGAGGAGACTTTAGCTTTCAAGAAACCGATTACAATGTTTTTGATTTATTGGATAGCGGAAGAACTCCCAATACACAATTGACTAATTTCTTAGGATTTACTCAAAATGTAAATGCTGCCTATACCCAATTCGGTCAAAAAATAAACAAGTTCTCCTATTTAATGGGACTTCGAATGGAAAAAACCCATATAGAAATTGATCAAAAAACGGCTAATATCTACAAAGAAAAAGATTATACCGATTGGTTTCCTACATTGAACTTTTCTTTTGAATTTACAGAAAAAGAAAACATCACCTTGGGCTACAGTCGCCGTATTCGACGTCCAAGATCGTGGTCGCTTAATCCATTTAGATCACTTACCAGTTTAACCTTCTTTAGACAGGGAAATCCCGATTTGGATCCCTCCTATTCCAACCTCTTCGATTTGGGATATCTCAAACGATGGGATAAGTTTACTTTTAACGGTTCGGTCTATTATCAAAAGGCAACTCAAGTTATAGAACGTATCACAGAAACTACAGGGGAATTGGTAGTAGTAAGTGAAGACCCTTTAGTAGAATTACCTGAATTTAGATCTACTACAGTCAACCTCTCAGAAAACATTAGAACAGGTACAGAGTTTACCTTGACCTATTCACCCAAACGTCGAGTTCGTCTTAGCGGTAACTTTAATATTTTTAATTCGGAAACCATCGGTTCCTATAAGGGTGTTCCTTTAGACAGAGAAATTGTAAGTTGGTTTGCGCGATTCAACAGTAGTTTTCCTCTTGCTTTTGGAATCAATACCCAACTCAATGGATTTTACTTTGGTCCGAGAGCAAATGCTCAAACAGAATCCAAAGGAGTGGTTCGCTTTTCTGGAGCTTTAAACAAGCCTTTGTTTAATGATAAAGCCACACTTTCCTTTAGAGTAAGCGATATTTTTAATTCTTCCAGAAGAAAAAGTACTACAGAAACAGCTGACTTTAGAAACTACACTGAATTCCAGTGGAGACAACCCAGCTATATCTTTACGTTTACTTATCGTATAAACGAACGCAAGATGGACAGACGAAGAAACAATCGCAGAGGCGGTTTCGAAGGCGGAGGAGAAGAACCTGACTTTTAGATACTAAAAAGGGGCTTAAAAGCCCCTTTTTTATTTTGTTTGTTTATCCTCTACTGTTCCTTTATTTCTTCCGTATTTGAGGTACTCTCTTAAAGCGCCTATTAACCAATAGGGAATAACGAAAGTCAATAAGAATATCATCAACCAAAAACCAATGGTTAGTATGGTTAAAAAAGAAATAAATCCGAGGTATTGATCAAATTCAAACATGTGATTGTTTTATGCTTCAAAAATAATCATTTTTTTTAGTTTTTTAAATCGAATTTGATTTTACATAGCTTTTTTTTAAAAAAAGTTCAGCCTGTAAATCGGGTTTCTTTCAAACCTAGTATTTTTGTGTAAAATCCAAGATTATGGAATACCGAATTGAAAAAGACACATTAGGAGAAGTTCAAGTTCCAAAAGATGTTTATTGGGGTGCACAAACTGAGCGTTCTCGATCAAACTTTAAAATTGGTGCTTCGGCTTCTATGCCTTTAGAGATCGTTTACGGTTTTGCCTACCTTAAAAAAGCTGCAGCCTATACCAATCACAAGCTCGGTGTTTTGGATCAATCGAAAAGAGACCTGATCGCTCAAGTGTGTGATGAAATTTTAACGGGCAAACACGACGACCAATTTCCATTAGTCATTTGGCAAACCGGTTCTGGAACCCAGAGCAATATGAATGTCAATGAGGTTATTGCTAACCGCGCCCATGTGCTTGCAGGGAACACTTTAGGCGAAGGTGATAAAACACTTGCACCTAATGACGATGTCAATAAATCTCAATCTTCTAACGATACTTTTCCAACGGGTATGCATATAGCTGCTTATAAAATGGTAGCTGAAACAACCTTCCCCGGAGTTCAAAAGTTAAGAGCCGCCTTGGATCAAAAAGCAAAAGCTTTTAAAAATGTGGTAAAAATAGGACGTACTCATTTGATGGATGCTACTCCCCTAACCTTAGGGCAAGAATTTTCAGGTTATGTGTCTCAATTGGATCACGGATTAAAAGCCTTACACAACACCTTAGATCATTTGTCTGAATTGGCATTAGGTGGAACAGCTGTAGGAACAGGGATCAACACCCCCGACGGTTATGCTGACAAAGTTGCAAAATTCATTGCAGAATTTACAGCACTTCCATTTAGAAGTGCAGACAACAAATTTGAGGCTCTGGCTGCACACGATGCTATAGTAGAAACTCATGGTGCATTAAAACAACTTGCCGTATCACTCAATAAAATTGGGAATGATATTCGATTGATGGCATCCGGTCCACGATCTGGAATTGGTGAATTGATCATTCCTGCGAACGAACCTGGAAGTTCTATCATGCCAGGTAAAGTCAACCCAACCCAATGTGAAGCATTGACTATGGTTTGTGCTCAGGTAATGGGAAATGATGTTGCAATCACAATGGCCGGTACTCAGGGACATTACGAGTTAAATGTATTCAAACCCTTAATGGCTGCTAACATACTTCAGTCAGCTCGCTTACTCGGTGATGCCTGCGTAAGTTTTACTGACAATTGTGTAGTGGGAATAGAGCCCAACCACGACAGAATCAACGAATTGGTTCAAAATTCTTTAATGCTCATCACTGCCTTAAATAGTAAAATTGGCTATTACAAAGCCGCTGAAATTGCAAATAAAGCCCATGAAGAAGACATTACCCTGAAAGAAGCAAGTTTGGCTCTGGGCTATCTGACCGCTGATGAATTTGATTCTTGGGTACGCCCAGAAGACATGACTGGAAATGGCTAATTCGCTAGAATTTAGACCCTATCAAAGCAGTGATGCCACCGACTTTAAAACGCTAAACGTCGAATGGCTTGAAGCCTACTTTGAGGTAGAACCCTATGATGAATTGGTCTTAAGCAACCCCCAAACTGAAATTATTGACCATGGAGGAAGTATTTATATGGTCTTATTGGAAGGGAAAACCATCGGCACTTTTGCCTTTATTAAAAAAGGAGAAGGGCTTTACGAATTCAGTAAAATGGCCGTTACTACTAAAGAACGCGGTAAAGGCTATGGGAATTTGATGATGCAGTTCGCCATTCGCTATGCAGAACAACACCGTTGGAGGTCCTTAATCTTGTATTCTAGCACCATTTTAGAGAATTCGATCTACCTCTACAGCAAATATGGCTTTAAAGAAGTTCCTATCGATCCAGAAATCAAATATGCAAGGGGGAATATTAAAATGGAATTGATCTTAAGTGCTTAATCTCGAGTAAGCTTTCTATATTGAATCCGTTTGGGTATCAAATCCTGACCTAAACGTTTCTTTTTATTTTCTTCGTAATCAGAAAAAGATCCTTCAAAGAAATAAACCGAAGAATTACCTTCAAAGGCGAGTATATGCGTACAAATACGATCTAAAAACCAACGGTCGTGAGAAATCACCACAGCACAACCGGCAAAGTTTTCCAAACCTTCTTCCAATGCCCTAAGGGTATTGACGTCTAAATCGTTTGTAGGCTCATCCAGCAGCAGTACATTACCCTCTTCTTTAAGTGTCATGGCCAAATGCAAACGGTTGCGTTCTCCTCCGGAAAGAGTGGCTACTTTTTTATTTTGTTCACTTCCGCTAAAATTAAATCGGCTTAAAAAAGCTCGGGAGTTGACTTGTCTCCCTCCTAACATGATCAGCTCTTGCTCATCACTAAAGTTTTGCCATATGGTCTTGTCAGGGTCTATATTGGAGTGGGATTGATCTACATAGGCGAGTTTTACAGTATCACCTACGGTAAATGTACCCCCATCAGCTTGTTCTTCACCCATGATCATCCTAAAGACTGTTGACTTTCCCGCTCCGTTAGGACCAATGACTCCAACAATCCCCGCTTGAGGAAGCACAAAATTTAAATCGTCGTACAAGAGTTTATCTCCAAATGCTTTAGAAACATTTTTAGCTTCAATAACATTGGTTCCCAATCTAGGTCCGTTTGGAATAAAAATCTCCAGCTTTTCATCGACCATTTTTTGGTCTTGACTCATCATTTTATCGTAATTCGACAAACGTGCTTTTTGTTTACTCTGGCGTCCTTTAGGAGCCATTCGCACCCATTCCAATTCGCGCTCCAGGGTTTTCTGACGTTTAGACGCTTGCTTTTGTTCTTGTGCCAAGCGCTTAGACTTTTGATCAAGCCAAGAAGAATAATTGCCTTTCCACGGAATACCTTCTCCTCTATCCAATTCTAAAATCCAGCCTGCTACATTGTCTAAGAAATACCGATCGTGAGTAACCGCAATTACCGTTCCTTGATATTGAGCCAAATGATGCTCTAACCAGTGAACAGACTCCGCGTCTAAGTGGTTGGTGGGCTCGTCTAAAAGCAGTACATCAGGTTTTTGAAGCAACATTCGACACAAGGCCACACGTCTGCGTTCACCTCCTGATAATACTCCTATTTTTTGATCAGCTGCTGGGGTGCGCAAGGCATCCATCGCAATTTCCAGTTGGGTATCCAATTCCCAAGCATTAGCTGCGTCGATTTGATCTTGCAGTTGTGCTTGACGATCCATGAGTTCCTGCATTTTATCAGCATTTTCATAAACCTCTGGAAGGGCAAAATGATCATTAATACTGTTGTACTCATCTAGTATGGCAACAGTCGCAGCAGCACCTTCTTTAACGACATCTAAAACGGTTTTGTCATCGTCCAACTGCGGTTCCTGTTCCAGGTAACCCACACTGTAATCTTTTGAAAAAACCACATCGCCTTGGAAATTGGTTTCGAGACCTGCTATGATCTTGAGCAAAGTGGATTTCCCAGAACCGTTGAGACCTAAAATCCCAATTTTGGCTCCATAAAAAAAGCTCAAATAGATATTTTTTAAAACCGGCTGATTAGAACTGGGATAGGTCTTAGTGACCCCATTCATTGAGAAGATTACTTTTTTGTCGTCTGTCATTTAAACTCTACCTTTTAGTGCATTAAATGCCCAAGCTACAGCATAAAAGCCTGCACCTGCTATGGAAAATCCAATAGCATACTCTGGGTATTTTAGCAGCCCTATCAGTATTAGAGCCGTTCCTAGGAGGGCCATAACAAGGGCAGTGTAACCAAAGATTTTGTTTTTATTTAAGCTCATATCGATTAAAGAGAAGCAAATATCGAACTTTTATTTAAAAACCTCCCTATAGAAATTAGTACTTTCGTATTTCAGAACGCATTCGAATGAAACTAGAAGAAGAAAAAAACAAAGATACTATTAAAATAGCTTGGGCTGAACTAGAAGCCAAGGTTCGTAAAAACAAGCTTGGAGGTGGAAAAGAACGCTTAAAAAAACTCGAAGAAAAAGGAAAGCTAAGTGCTAGAAAGCGTATCAACCTTTTGGTTGACAATCCTAATGAAATTTTAGAAATAGGGGTCCTTGCCGCAGAAAACATGTACAGTGAATACGGCGGATGTCCTTCTGCAGGGGTCGTAGTCGTAATTGGAAAAATTATAGGTAAATCTTGCGTTATTGTAGCCAATGACCCCACCGTTAAGGCTGGGGCATGGTTTCCAATGACTGCCAAAAAGAACTTAAGAGCACAAGAAATCGCCATGCAAAACAGCATCCCCATCATCTATCTAGTGGATAGTGCAGGCATCTTCCTACCCTTACAAGATCAAATTTTTGCTGATAAAGAAGATTTCGGACGAATTTTTAGAAACAATGCCCGTATGAGTAGTATGGGAATTGTCCAAATCGCTGCTATTATGGGAAGCTGTGTAGCTGGAGGTGCTTACCTACCTATAATGTCTGATGAATCCATCATAGTTGAAAAAACAGGAAGTATATTTTTGGCGGGGAGCTATTTGGTAAAAGCTGCCATAGGTGAAGATATCGATAATGAAACCCTGGGAGGTGCAGATACCCATAGTGGCATCAGCGGAGTTACCGATTACAAAGTCAAAGACGATGAAGCGGCGCTTAAAAAAATCAGAAGTTTGGTTGATAAGATAGGAGATCGACCCAAAGCTGGGTTTAAACGATCTGAACCTCAATTGCCCTCAGCTCCCCTTGATGAAATTTACGGCTGCCTCCCCAAAGTACGTAATCAACCTTATGACACTTACAAGCTTTTAGAACATTTGGTTGATGTCAACTCCATGGATGAGTATAAAAAAGAATACGGACAGACCCTGATTACTTCCTATGCTAAAATAGAGGGTTGGTCCATTGGAATAGTTGCAAATCAACGGAAAATAGTCAAAAGTAAAACTGGAGAAATGCAATTTGGCGGAGTTATTTATGGCGATGCTGCAGACAAAGCAACCCGATTCATAGCCAATTGTAACCAGCGTAATATTCCCCTCCTATTCCTTCAAGACGTCACTGGATTTATGGTGGGTAGCAAGGCAGAGCACGGCGGTATCATAAAAGACGGTGCCAAAATGGTCAATGCAGTTGCCAATTCGGTTGTTCCTAAGTTTACAGTAGTTGTGGGTAATTCTTTTGGAGCTGGGAATTATGCCATGTGTGGGCGCTCATTCGATCCTCGATTTATGGTCGCTTGGCCAACAGCAAAAATCGCAGTTATGGGAGGAGCACAGGCCTCAAATGTGCTATTACAAATCGAAAAAGCCACCTCTAAAAAAGGAGATAAAAAAGTACAAGCACAAAAAGAAGAGGATTTGAAAAAAGAAATTCAATCCCGTTATGAAGAAAAGACAGAAATCTTATATGCTGCCTCCCAACTCTGGGTTGACGCCGTAATTGATCCCGTAGAGACAAGAAAGTGGATAAGTACAGGGATTGAAGCTGCTGACGAGTCGCCTGCAGAGGAAAAATTCAATATGGGAGTCTTACAGGTCTAAAACTTCGAGTGGCTCAATGGTCAATGTTTGTTTTCTTTTGATTTTTCCGCTGTCTGTTTCAACAAAGTCAGGTAAAACCAAGATCGTTTTTGGGAATTCATAAGACTCCAATCGATCAAATGATTTGATTTTGTCAATAATAGATTGAACATTTAAGGTTTTAGAATACCGCAAGGCTAAAACTACTTTTTCTCCCAGTTCTTTATCATTTATTCCTCCAATAAAAAAGTGAGTTGACAATAACTCAGATAGTTTTCGCTCAATTTGCTGTGGATGCAACTTAAGCCCACCTGAATTAATAACTTCATCTACTCTTCCAATAAGATGAAAGCATTCTTTATCTAAAATTTCTATGGCATCATTGGTCACAAACTGATCAACTTGAAGGAGTTCTGAACTGGCGATCAGACAACCCCTATCATCTTGAGAGATTGCTACATGTGGTAAACATCGAAATTCGGAAGTGGGATCCTTCATTGTCCGAACCGCAATATGTGAGAGTGTTTCCGTCATACCATAGGTTTCAAATGCATTGACCTTCGTTTTTAATAAGGCTTGCTGTAAAGACTTTGAGACAAATGCCCCGCCCACGATCAAGGTTTTGATCTGATTCATTTTATCCAAAGAATGAAAGGCTTGCATGGGAGTCATCGCAACAAAATCATAGGATTTGTCGTTTTTGTGAAAGGGACTTCTAGAAGGGGAAATCAAATCCAATGAAAGACCGAGAATTAAGGCCCGAATAAGCATCATTTTACCTGCAATAAAATTTGAGGGTAAACAATGTAAAGCGCGATCACCTACACTGACATTAAAAAATTCTCCCGTGGCTATGGCGCTATTTACCAAAGCCTGCTTATGAAAGCGTATTCTCTTGGGAGAAGCCGTGGTTCCTGAAGTGACCAAATCAATAGTCTCCGAATGATCCAACCAATCCATAAGAAAATCACCCATATATTGCTCATAGCGATCTCCCTCCTTGATAAAACTATAAGCAACTTGCTTTAATCCCTCTCGGCCATAAGAAAAACCATTGAGTAAAAAGCGGTTGTGAATTTTGGTGTAATGTGGTATTTGCATTTTAAAATTTTGAAATAAGTTTGGATTTCCAATGGCTCCAACCGTACTTTTTGGACATCAACAATAGAAATAAAGGATAAAACAAAAGTAATGAAACTATTAACTCTGCTCCTAAAGAGGGTTCTGAAACATCAATCAGTACAGACTCGGTTTGAAAAGCAGTCCAAGAAGAGGTAACCAGAAGAGCAGTAACCAAATTATTTGCTGCGTGAAAGCCCAGTGCCAGTTCAATACCTTCATCCATAAGGGTCATAATCCCTAAAAAGACTCCTGTCCCTATATAATAAACTAGAATTCCATAGCCCAATTTCTCTACCTCTGGATTAAAGAGGTGGAGACAGCCAAAAATCAGAGAGGTCATGACAAGAGGCGCCCATGCATTTTTAAAATGTCCTCCAAAACCTTGCATCAAATATCCCCTAAAAATGTATTCTTCCAAACTCGTTTGTATTGGAATCAAAAGTACTCCTATAACAAAAAGCACAGCAAAACGTTTTAGGTTAAAATTCCATTCATAAGAATCTTGACTAATAGTATAATCGACAGCTACGAGTAAAACCGTTGCCCCAGACCAGATTAAAAAAGCGAATAAAGTTCTGTTCCAATCTACTTTTTCTCTAGAAGTAGTAATGCTGATAAGTGATCGTTCGTGCAGCTTTTGAACTACCAACCAAAGTCCTAAAAAACCAATTGCAAAGGGGATTAAAAGCAGAAATAATTGCAGATTTTTATCAATATTTCGGATCATTTCCATGGGATCACCCCCTGGACTGACAACACCCTCTTGCATAATGGCATAAGTCAGTGGTAACTGGCCCAAAACGTTGAATATGATGATGACAAATGACCCCAAAAGGTACATCCAAAAAGGATTGTTGTA
>Ga0233400_1000791_pt1 | contig 14086 bp, 10 predicted proteins | sample 46DmetaG_FD_182708 | JGI IMG/M metagenome (GOLD analysis project Ga0233400, IMG submission 182708) | Seawater microbial communities from Monterey Bay, California, United States - 46D | ecosystem: Environmental > Aquatic > Marine > Coastal | place: USA: California | collected 2016-10-21
TAGCGTATCTGATGGAGTCCAAAATTGGCCTTGATTACCATAACTGAAATAATCATTTAATTCGCGTTTATTTAACCCGGCTGGTGGAGGAATTTTTAAATCTCGACGATTCATATGGTATTCAATCTCCATCCATTGTTGCTTCGCTGCTATTCTTCCTTGATAATTATCATTAAAATTGGACGGATGAGGAAAATCTTCATTAGTAAAAAGCGCCTGAAATTCTTCTGCTGGTTCCCAAGGTCTATGCGGTGCCTTAAACTGATACATTAACATAAAGGGTTTTTCTTTATCACGTTCTTTATCTAACCACTTCAATGCATCGTGTGCCACTTGTGCTGTTGAATGCCGTTTACGTTCAACAATTGTATCTCTTCCATTTTCTAAAAAAACAGGATTGAAATAGGTCCCTTGTCCACCCCAATTAATCATGACTTTGGAATAATCAAAACCGGTTGGATTTGTTCCTAAATGCCATTTTCCAATCACAGCGGTTTGATAGCCTGCTTGTTGAAATAGCTTAGGAAATGTCATTTGACTACCATCAAAATCTCCACCTTTTTCATTTTTAAAAAACCCATTAACGTGACTGTACTTACCGGTCAAAATTGAAGCTCTGCTTGGGCCACAAATGGAATTGGTATTAAACGTCCTAGTCATTAGCATACCATTCTCAGCAATTCGGTCTATATTAGGGGTAGGCGCTAATTCTGAAAGCCAATCCTTGTAAGCACTTATTGCACTAACCGCATGATCATCTGACATTATAAAAACAATATTAGGGCGACTACTTGAAGTCAAATCAGAGCTCTTTTGTGCCTGTCCTGAATAATGGGCGACTATGATTAACCAAAATATAATTTTAATTTTTTTCATAATAAGCGATGTTATTTAAAGGATTGTTTAAATGTCTTTAATTTTCGACTCAATTCATCGACTGTTGTAGCATATCGATCTAATAGAGCTAAATTTACGGTTTCATCAGGGTCAATGGAATGATCATAAAGCATTCTTTTGACTTGATTTGTTGGTAAGGTCCATTCCGTATAAAATAAGTTATCCTGAATTAAAGTTTCGCCTTTTTGCCAGCGTGCAAGGGCTGAAGATTTAAAAATTTTATCAGGTTCAAGTAGTGAGTTTATTAGTGAGGTTCCTTGCAAGTGCAAAGGTTTTTCACCTTTTGTTAAATCGCAAAGTGTTGGGTATAAATCCACTAATTCTGCAATGGAGTTGGTTTTTTTATTTTCAGAAAATTCAGTATCACTTATTATTAAAGGAACTTGTAGGGCCACTTCAAAATTACTGTGTTTTGCCCATAGACCGTGCTCAGATAAACTCCATCCATGGTCTCCTAATAAAACTATAATTGTATTGTCACGAAGCTTTAAATCATCCAAAGCGTTTATAATCCTACCAATCTGCGCATCGACAAAACTTACACTAGCAAAATAGGCATGAATAAGAGTCTTCGCTAATTGCTCTGGGATTGGTCCTTTTTTTGGAATGTCCTTGTAATGTCTCAATTCACCCCATGAATGCTTTGCTATGGCTGGAGCTGTTGCTGGAAAAGTAGAGTGTTTAGGCAGATTAATTGAATCAATATCATAAAGATCCCAGTATTTCTTGGGCGCTGTAAACGGTAAATGTGGTTTAACAAATCCAACCGCCAGAAAAAAGTTTGACTTTTCAGATTTTAATTTTTTGAGATCGTTAATGGTTTTATCCGCAGTTTGAGCATCAAAATATACTGAATCGTCAATCTCAAGTCTTTCATAAGCAGCAGCCGGTTTTTTATTTTGATCTAAAGTACGGTTTAGAGGATCTTGATAATTTCGCCATGTCACATCTTTGGGATGCCATTCTTCATCCCAATCCTTAATATCATTTTTTAGATGGGTGATTTTATTGTTACTAATAGTCTTATAACCCCTTGAATTGAAGAACTCCACTATATTCTGAGTACCAGATCCAGCCTCATCAATACTTGCGTTATATTTTAAAAATCTTGTAGCGGTGGGTCTTATCCCAGACAATAAACTGGCACGCGATGCCCCACAAACAGGTACATTGCAATAGGCACGATTAAAAGTTATACCCTCTGAAGCTAAAGCATCAATATTGGGGCTTTTAATGTGCGATTGTCCATATATTTTTAGCTCAGGCCTGAGGTCATCAACCATAATAAAAAGAACATTTTTTAAAGGTTGCTGGTTTTGTGCTGAGCCGTCAAAGGCAAAAATCAACAATAGCGCGTATAAAAACCATTTATTCATCAACATTCATTTTTGTATTCACAGACAAGGTGGTGGCTTTCAAATCTTTTTTGTCAGATGAAGATCCAATCATAATTGTAAAATCTCCTGGTTCGACACAGTAATTCATATTAATATCATAAAAGGCTAAAGTTTCTTTATCAATTTTGAAAGAGACGGTTTTAGATTCTCCTTTTTTGATCAATATGCGTTTGTATTCTTTAAGTTCCTTGACGGGTCGTGTTGCGCTACTTATTTGATCCCTGATATACATTTGAACCACCTCTTCACCATCATAATTACCAGTATTACTAACCTCAACCGAAACGCTTACTGTACTATTTGGACTTAAGACTGGCTCTGACAGTTGGGGGGTTGAATATTCAAAAGTGGTGTAACTCAGTCCAAATCCAAAAGGATAAAGCGGTGTGATTTTTTCAAAGGCATACTTATGGAAATAGGCGGAGGGTTTGTGATTATATATCATTCTCAATTGTCCTACATCTCGTGCAACTGTCAACGGGAGCTTTCCACTTGGGTTGATGTTACCAAATAATAATTCTGCAACAGCGCGACCGCCCAAAGATCCAGGCTCCCATGCCTCTAAAATCGCAGGAATATTATCTTCTAACCAAGGTTCTGAAATCGGTCGTCCATTAACAAGTACTACAACAACTGGGGTGCCTGTAGCTTTTAGAGCCTTAACCAGTTTTAATTGCTTACCTGGTAAATCCAAAGCAGCTCTTCCCATATTCTCTCCGGCGGTTTTGTCTTTCCAACGATAACGCATAGAGTTATCACCAACGACAACAATGACATAGTCAACATTAGAGGCCCTTTGAGTAGCTATTTCAATATCAGTATCCTTTATTTTTCGAATATTTTCGCCAGAATCAAAAAAATCTACTTCATATCCCTTGTCTGTACCAATGTTTTTTATACCCTCAAAAATCGTAGTCACGTTTTCATCAGGCTGAACTGCGTGCCAGTCTCCTAAAATAGTTTGGTTGTTTGCATTTGGGCCTGTTACAAGAATACGCTTCACACTTTTAGATTTTGGCAAAGGTAAAATTCCATCATTTTTTAATAGTACCGCCCCTCTTCTAGCAGTCTCTAAAGCAATTTTTTGGTGTTCAGGAGTAAATATTTTTTCAGGAATTTCATCTAAATTTATTTTGCGATTTTCAAATAATCCAAGTTTAAACTTAGCCGTTAAAATCTTTTTGCATGCCTCATTAACTCGTTCTAAAGGTAAGGTGCCTTCCTTCACTAAAGCTACAATAGCTTCTGGAAATTTTGGCCCATGCATGTGCATGTCCATGCCCGCGTTAACTGAAAGAAATGACGCCTCTTTTAAACTTACAGCTACATGATGTAAAGTTTCAATACGTTCAATATCCATCCAATCACTCACAAAAAACCCATTAAAACCCCATTTATTTCTAAATAAATCGGTCATAAGCCAGGAGTTCATATGACATGGTATACCATTGAGTTCATTATGTGCCGCCATAATGGAATAAACTCCTTGATCAATGGCTTTTTTGTAAGGTTTTAGATGAACTTCTTTTAGTGTTCGCATTGAGACATCCATTGGTGCGGCGTTCAATCCGTTGATGGACTCACCACCTGCAATCATATGTTTGGCACAGGCAATAACTTTTTCTGTACCTGTAAAATCGTCTTGTTGAAATCCTAAAATCATTGCCGCACCCAAATTACCCACAAGCAAATGATCTTCTCCAAAGGTCTCGCCAACTCTACCCCAACGCGGATCACGCAATACATCTATGTTTGGGGTGAATGTCCAATGGGACCCTGTTGCACGCATTTCCTTAGCGGTTTGTTTTCCAATAATTTCGAGAAAATTATCAGACCATGTAGATGCTAATGTAATTGGAGAAGGATAAACCGTAGTTCCAGAAACCAAGGCATTACCATGAATAGCATCAATTCCTATGAGTAGTGGTATTTTAAGTCTTGATTGTGCTGCTAGGTCCTGTAATAAGTTTGACTCCTTAGGTGTTAAAACATGTAAAAAAGACCCAATTTCGCCTCTTCGAGTCATTTCAGCAACATCATCACTAAAAATTCCCTTATAAAATCCTTGTGCATCATTAGAATGTAATTCTTCCTCGGTTAAATTTTTCTCAGCTTGCCGCATATGATCCAATCCTACAAATTGGTTCATTTGGTAGACTTTTTCTTCCAAAGTCATGTGGGACATAAGGTCTTCCACACGTTCTTCAGTAGAAAGCGACGAATCTAGGTATAAAGGAGTTTGAGCATTTGCAATAAAAATACTACTTATGAGTATTAGTACAGTAATATTGATTCTATAGAATATATTCTTAGTCATTATATATAAGTGCATTTTTGATGACGTTATAGGCAGGTGTTGGGTTGTATTCTTTGTCATATATGGATTGAAAATAAATATTTGGTTTTTTGAAACGTTCCCCCATATCCCATAAGTTCAAAGTCACTACACCAGTACTGGTTTTAGTTTGCAACACATTAACTATTTTTTGATACAGAATAGCTTGGGTCTGAAACTCATCCTCTAATTTCGACTTATCAATCACTTTATAATCTAATTCAGTAACATGAAAGTCCAAATCATTGGCATGTGCCCAATCAATTAGGTTTGACAACTCAATTAAAGCTTCATCAGTCTTTTCAATAAAATCTCCCGTGGTTCTACTCAACTTTAAATGCCCCTGCCAACCAATTCCATCGACTCTGAGACCTTTACTTCTAAGATAGAGAATTGTTTCTTTGACCTTGTTCCACATAGGTTTTTGCATTCCAGCGTTCTGATTATAAACTAGCTTAACGTTTGGCGCATATTTCGTTGCAATTTCAAAAGCTTTAACAATATAGTTTGGAAAACCATTTTCATCAAGACCTATGGTTAGCCATGGATTTTCCCAACTATTTGTTCCTGATTTAGGACCAAACCAACTGCCATCAGGTAAAATAGTTTCGTTAACAACATCCATATACTTTACAGTTGGTTCTTCATTGTAACGTAATGCTGAAGCTGTCATAAATTCAACCATAACCTCTTCTAGCTCTTGAGCTGTTCTATGATCTTCCTTGGCCCATTTAGAAGCTTGTGGACTGATAGGTCCATGTACGCGAAGCGTTAAATTATGGCTTTTGGAGAACTCCAAAAATTCTTCAATACGATCCCATTGCCAAACACCTGGGCTTGGATATATACGTTGTTGTTTTGCGGCATTTGCAGGGGTTAAAAATTTGAAATCTTTTAAAAAAAGTTCTTCTTTTTTACCTCCCAACTCGTGATGGTTTAGTGTTGCTCCTATGGACAATTTATCTCTCGAAGTATTGACCAACACCTTCATTGGTATAGCACTCTGAGAATTAAAAAAATTAGCCGCTAATTTTTGAAATCTCTTAATTAAGTTAACAGATTGTTTTTCTCCAGCAAGATTGATGGTCTCAGCTGGATCAGTTCTATAATCATAGAGTTCTTCTGCGAAAATATCCTCTTCAAAAACGGGATCTGTGCTTTTCTTACCATTGAGCCACACCGTGTAGCGATAGCGGTCTGTTCTGAAGCTGTAACCTGTTTTTTTAGCACTAGTCCATTGACTTACAGCAAAAGGTTTGATGGAAATTTGCTCACCTTTAATTAATGGCATTAAGTTTTTTCCATCCAAATTCTCTGGAATTTGCAAACCAGTAGCAGCACACAGGGTTGGGAAAATATCTATAAATTCTGTTGGCGATTTGATTTGTATTCGCTTTTTAACTCGTGGATCAAAAATAATAAGTGGTGAACGTGTAGCTTGTTCAAAATTTGAGTGTTTGTTCCACAAGCCATGATCGCCCAAATGCCAACCATGGTCTCCCCAAATGACGATAATCGTATTTTTATGAAGGCCTGTTTCTTTTAGCTTATCTACTATTTTACCAATTTGGGCATCAATAAAACTAGTACTGGCATAGTAACCATGAATAAGGTCTTTTTGGAATTCCTCAGAAAGTTTCACTCGATTGTTTTTTGAAATCTCATAAGAAATTTCAGGGGTAATATAAGATCTCAGTTCTCCGGAACTGTGATAGGCAATGCTTGGACCATTTTTTGAATTTTGTTGGAATTTAGCGATTTCAAATTTTGATGGATTGTACATGTCCCAATACTTTTTTGGTGCAGTAAAAGGTAAATGAGGGCGTTTAAATCCAACTGCTAAAAAGAATGGTTCATTGGATTCTGGTTTATATTCATCAATAAATTTATTGGCATACATTGCAAGAGCACCATCGACATAAGCGTCGTCTGGGGCATCAGTCTTTTCAAATGGGGGTTTAAATGTATCTCTTAAATATTTTCCTAAATTTTTGATACCATTTGCTTTGGCTTCGTTTCTTAATTTTTGAATGTACAGCTTAATTTTTGGATCTTGATAAAAGCCCATAGTGGGAGGTCCAAAATCGTTAGGGTATTCAAATTTGTGTTCTGGCATGAAGGGTACCGACCAGGACGGTTTATCTCTAAATTCATCTACACAGCGTGGATCAAAAATTTTACCTAAACCGATAGTCTTATACCTCTGATTTTTGAAATATTGTGGTATCGTTACAATTTCTGGAACCATATCACGCATTTTTGTTTTTAAATCTCTAACCTTTGTGTAGTCAGGACGTTTACCAGTCATTAAACTAGCACGTGATGGACCACAAACAGCTTGCTGGGTATGATTATTTAGGAAAACTGTAGCCTTTTCTGCTAATAAGTCAATATTTGGAGTATGTGCCAAATCATCTCCAAAAGCTCCAATGGTTGGTTTTAAATCATCAACCGCAATAAACAGAATATTTGGGGCAGTTTGAGAATCTTGAGCATGAATGATACCAAAGAAAAATAACAATAATGAAATGAGGTTTAATATTTTGTTCATAATGTTTTATATATATTCAAATTTAGTGTTTCTAAAAAATTACGTTATAAAAATTATGATGCAAAAACTATGATAAATGAAGATGTTAGTGTTAATTGCTATTTAGTTCTGTACTAAAATTGTATTTTTATTGATAAAATTTAATCTAATGACAATCAACCCATTAATTAAAGTAACATTAATTTTATTTTTTTTATCACAATCGTGTGAAAATAAAAAAGCAAAAAAAAATTTAACATTACAACCTGAAATAGAGGGAATGGTTTGGATCCCTGGGGGGCTTTTTGAGATGGGTGCCTCCGCCGATGATGTCATGGCATTACCTCATGAAAAACCCAAACACACTGTCCTAATTGATGGTTTTTTTATGGATGTCACTGAGGTTACGAATGCTCAATTTTCAAAATTTGTTGAAGCTACAAATTATATCACCACTGCAGAACGGCCCGTGAATTGGGATTTGATAAAACAACAACTTCCAGTAGGTACTCCAAAACCACATGATTCAGTATTAAAACCAGGTTCATTATTGTTTAAAAAAACACTCGAGTCTGTTCCTAACTTATATGATTTTTCACAATGGTGGAAATGGAGTATTGGAGCAAATTGGAAAGAGCCTGAAGGTAAAGGAAGTAGTATTATTGGTAAAGAAAATTACCCTGTTGTACATGTTTCTTATGAAGATGCTATGGCTTATTGCCAATGGTCTGGTAAGCGATTACCTACTGAGGCAGAATGGGAGTTTGCTGCTCGTGGAGGAAAAAAGAATAAAATTTATTCTTGGGGAAATCTAACAAACTCATTATCAAAATATGTAAACAGTTGGGAGGGTGAGTTTCCAGTAACTAATACAAAAGCTGATGGTTTTGAAAAAAGTGCACCTGTAAAAACCTATCCTCCAAACGATTATGGACTTTATGAAATTTCAGGAAATGTATGGGAGTGGACAAGTGATTGGTATAATATAAATTACTATCGAGATTGTTTAAAAAATGGGTTTATAAATAATCCACAAGGAGCAAAAAAAGCTTTCAACCCAAATAATCCATACATCCAAGAAAAAGTCATACGCGGGGGGTCTTTTTTGTGTAACGCTTCCTATTGCGCTAGTTATAGAGTTTCTTCTAGAATGGCAACTGATCCTCACACGTCTTTAGAACATCTTGGTTTTAGAACTGTATTGTCAAAGTAATTTTTTGAATCTAACAACCAAAAATAGTGTTTACAATCAAAAAAATACATAGTAAAGACAACAAAGTAATTGAAATTACAAACTCTGTTTCTGGAACAAAAGCAAAAATTCAGTTAAGCTATGGTGCTAGTCTTGATGAACTCATTATAAAAAACAACAAAGTTATTACAAATCTTTACCCATTAGATTATAAAATAACGTATCCCAGTTCAATTTTATTTCCATTTGCAAATAGAATTAATGATGGACAATTCAATTTTAACGGAACAAATTACAACTTACCGTGTAATGAAAAACAACTAAATAATGCTATTCACGGATTAGTTTACAATAAAGCTTTTCTGGTTGACGAATTGAAAAAATTCGAAAATCATGCAGAAATTAAACTTTATTATGAGGAAATAAATCCACCCACTGGCTATCCATTTAAGTTTCGTGTAGAATTGACATACAAACTCACAAATGAGTTTTTATCTTTGAAAATTAACGTCATCAACTTGGATGACAAAAAACTTCCATTTACAGTTGGATGGCACCCCTATTTTAACAGCGTCGATTTGGATAAGAGTGAGATTCAGTTTAGCTGTACAAAAAAAATTAAATGTAATAAAAATAATATATCTCTTGGTTTTGAACCATTTAATTTGAAAATGCCATTAAGTTTGAGAAAAGGAAGATTTGATGATGCTTTTGTTTTGGAGCATACAGACGTTAAATTTTTTACACCAGAATATGACTTGGTTTTAAAGTCTTCTGAAAAAGAGAGTTTTTTGCAATTATATACACCAATGAATACAAATGCAATTGCCATTGAACCAATGACAGGTGTTTCAGATAGTTTTAATAACAAAATTGGACTAAAAGAATTATCTCCAGGTCAGTGTTATGAGATTGAATGGCAAATAAATATTAAAATTAAATAATAAACTATTTGATTAAAAATTATCAAATCCCCATAAAAATAGTTCGATTTCGCGCCTCTTGGCTCCACAGTAGAACCTACAACCTTTTATGGCTGTGGGTTTTTTATTTTATATAAATCCTCACCAAAATAGTTCGACTTTACTCCCTTTGCCTCCAAAAAGTATTCTAGGGCTTGTAAGAAAGGATCATTATTTTTTACATTATGATACACTTCTTTATTATTTGAAAAATAAAGTTGTTTGGGCACTCTAAGCCATATTTAAATCGTGATTTAGATAATGCTTTCATTGTAAATATTTTATAACCGATATGAACAATCATCAATTGATTCTGAGTTTTCAATATTTCGAATTATAATACGAATCTTATTTATTGTATTAGTTTTAATTTGTTATATTGTTTTTTTTAGATAATAATTGAATATGCTCTTCTAACGGTTTATCCTTAATTCTACTTATTAAGTGAAGGATTTCATCTTTAAATTTCTGTTCAATTTCGTTACTATTTTTAAATTCATAATCCGATAAAAAACTACAAAATGATAATGATTTACTTCCGTTAAAAGATTTTTTACAGTCTTTTTCATCTAAGTGATTTTGAGAAAAAACATTTATCAAAATTTCTTTTACTGCTGCATTGTAAGTTGGATGTTGAGTTTTAGCTGGTCGCTTATTTCTTGTTTTTTCATTTATAATTAATTTAGGTTCATATAATAAATCGGCAAAATAAAATTTAAATCTACCCTCATCCTTTTCATTTTGTTCAAACTGAAAACCGATTCTAAAATAGATAGGGTTAGTTTCCTCAAAAATATCTGGATTAGGGTTTTCTAATTTTATTACTGAGTATGCCTCAATCAAATAACCACCATTATTACCTGTTTCAGTAATAAATTTGATTTCAAACTTATATTTTTCATCAATTTCGTCATCACAAAACTTAGTGAGTGAATCTTTCAATTTTAAAAAATGAATTTGCATTCCACAGGCATCTAAAATAGTAGTCTCTACATCTTCATCTAACACCAAATTTAAGTTTTGAGAAGAAAGCGTATGATTTTTAATATCAACTTTATAATCTTTTAAAGTTATAATACCCTCATGTGATGAAATAAATTCTTTTTCCAGATGAGCCTTATATTCACTAAAAATTATATTATCAGAATCGTCTGGCATACAGTTAAAAATGTCAGCATAAGATAAATTTATCCATGGGTTGGGTTTATCAAATGATTCGCACCAAGTATTACGCGAGTTGTCTGATGTGATTTCTTTTGCTGGCATTAAATAAACATAACTCCAGCTATATTTTGTGGTTTTTAACTCTATTGCACATTTCCTTAGAACTTCTGTAATTCTGTCAGTAATTTTACATTTATCTCTTAGGTAATAATATTCAGTTTGGGATAGGTAGTTTCTTTTTAAATTACATGTTTCTTTAAATTTTACAATAGTTAAATCTTTGCTTAAGTCTAAATCTGCTAATAATTTTTTCGTAATCTTTTTTTTACCCTCATTCGCTTTTACTTTATTTTCAACATGAATTAAATAATTGTTACCATCAGATTTATAATAAATCAAAATATCTATATCTGAAGTTTCCGAGAAAGCTTGCGCATCTTCGATATTTAAGTCCAGGTTTTGTGTAGTTTTTTTTATAAAACGCTCTAACATTTCCTTAGAGTTATTTAATGCCCACACAATACATTCACTATGAAATCGCTCTAGATTATGTTTTGCAACACAACTGAAAAATTCTGTTTTTTTTATCATGTATTAAAGGTTTAAATTTCTTTCCATTCAACGTCATTCACATTTAATGTGAATGAAAACTTATGACATCTTTTGAGTTTATTTAATTTAATTGTTAATCCACATCTTCAAATGACAACCCATCTGTCTCAACCATCTCCATACACTGTGATAATAAATTATCCTGAGTTTCTGCAACACTATCGTAGAAATCCATCTGTGTTTGGTCATAATCTTCATGGTCCCAATCCATATCAACTGTTGGGTCTTCCATTTCTGTTTCTTCAACCCAAAGTCTACCTTCCGAAACTTCTCCTTCATCACCCTCGTGAGTTAATGTTTTAATTACCAACGCACCTACAGGGTCGAAAGTCTCATCTTCATACTTCACCTCAATAACCACTTCGTTATCCAAAGGAAAACATAAATTATATAAATGAATAAAGAACTTTTTTGGTGGATACCATGCCGATTCGATTGAGAAAGCACCTTGATCAATTACATCATATAAGGTTGTCCACTTAGAACCTAATTTATCATACGACCATGTGTTTAAAACTCCACGGTCTTCAGTCAAATCAACGTCATCGTAAAATGCCGTCGCAAATGCAGTGATGGGTGAGTCACTCTCATTACCGTTTACTTTGTCAATAAATGAATCGATTAACTTTACCACTTTTTCGTTACCTTTTACCTCAACGAAACTTTTTAAATTGTTTGCCATTTTTTTTATTTAATTATTATTTATTTTACTTACCATGTCTTTTTTATATTATTAACAACTGTTTGTAAATAATACATCCAACCTATTTTTAAACTCTGTATCCATGACTCTGTCGCGAAAAAGGAATTGAAGACTCATCAGTACCTATTAGATATTTATTTCTTTTTTTATAAATAACTTGAGAATCTCTAACTACTATACTATCTGGTGAAAGAATACTTCCATCTAACAATATCTTTGATTTAAATTTATATGTTTTTAAATCATTTTGAGTTGTGGGCCAATATTTGGTTTTTGACCGCATGAGGGGCAGAAATTTTCATTTCCAGTTAAGTTATTTCCACAAGAAATACAATACATACACTTTTTATTAATTAAAAAAGATACTTAAACTATAATAAATAAAGTTCTACCTTAAAATATAATGATTAATAGTTAATAATAATTGTACATATACTGTACATCACATAATTTGTTAACAACTAAAAAATTATGGCAAAAAAATATTTAAAATAAAAAAATTAATCCAATTCTTTCAAGATTTTATAGAGTCTTGAAAAAAGTGTACCAGTAAAGATAGATTCAAAAATATCTTCAGACATGCCCTCTGGCAATTCACCGTCATTTATATAATCTAGACCAGTATGCCATGCAACATCACAAATCGTAACTCCGAATTTATCAGTAATAAAAATGTTAGCTATGCTTGCATAGTCATCTAAATTTTGATCCCATAATTCAGCAAAATCTGAAAAATACTTCGTAGACGGCTTTGACTCATCATAACCCCACTCTTGATCCTTATCAACCCCAATAATAACTCTTTCATTCATATACAAGGAAATCGTAAAATTATCAGTTTCATGCTCTGGACCGTTTTGAAGATTGATATTTATAAAACTTCCCCATTCTAGTTTCCAATCTGAAAGTAAATCATTTGGTAATGAAACTTTATAATTGTTTGATGTGTCTTTTTCAGGAATTTCTAACGGATCATAGCCAATTGTTGGGAGAAACTTATTAAGCATTGAGATTTCATCAATAGAATACTCTAAAGCATCAGAAAGGTTAGCTTTGCAACCATCTAAAGCTTTAGTAAAATTATTTCCCTTAGCAATTTGTTGTCCATCTGTATTAAAACATAATGCAAAATAATGATCGAAATTGTTAGCATGTTCGAAGCCAATATTCAAGCACTTTTCAAAAAGAGAATCATTTACATAATTTTCACTATCAAGTAGACTTAATAATTCTTTAATATCAGAAAAATCTATTTCTGGATGATCAATTGCTTTCTGGAAATGTTTATCTGCTAAGACACGTAAATCTCCAAAATCAGTAAAAGGGGTTATTTCAAATTGAGGATTTACTTGTTTAGCTATATGCATATGGTATTCAATGGATTTTCCGTCAGATTTAGAAGAAGCTATATTGAGTAATTTACCCCATTCCTCTTTATATTCATTTATATCTCCATATCCTTCTGTTTTTTCTTCAGCTTCGGATAAAATATATGTAATTTTATCATTACAAAATTCGATTTGCTGATCAGAGTCAAAATAATCTTCACTTAGTTCAACTCCACAAAATTCACCAAACTCGATAACTTCCCTAAGATAAGGAAGAAAATCAAGGCTAATCACTTCTTCCTTATTTAAAACTTTAGCTAAAATTTCATCTAGTTCGTATGGAGATGCCTCGCTAATTAAGTCACTAACTTCTTTGGAAACTTGGATTGATCGCGTATTATTTGAATCATCTTTTTCAGCTGCCACAGGCTGCTCTGATGTAACTTTATATTTCAATTTTTTAGCTAAAACTAAAAAAACATTAATGTTTTCAGAGCCCCATTGATTAGAAACAACTACTTCAACACCATATTTGATTTTTAAAGGCATTTTTATGTTGAATCGTTTAGGGTCTTTAACTTTTGCTAATTTTTTAATAAATCCTTTACTTCCCTGAATCTCGTCTTTAAAAACTGAAGTGATTTTATCAAAAGAGGGGTTGTTTTTCTCCACATAATCTTTAACAATTTTGAAAACTAATTGTCTTTTATTCAGATTTTCTCCCAAACCTTTAACAGAATATTTAGTGTAATCTCTTGCCATATTTATTTGTTTATTTAAGTTTATTGTATAATCTCAGATTTTTTTTACTAGTGTTATATTATTAATTTTTTTATGACTACAATTTATGGATTTAATAGTTTATATTTGGTTCATAGTTGGTTCATTAATAATATTTATTTTGATTGATATTTTAAAAAAGGAAATTGAAAAAAAAATTGGAAAAAAAGTAACCAATAGAGGAGA
>Ga0233400_1000795_pt1 | contig 14059 bp, 25 predicted proteins | sample 46DmetaG_FD_182708 | JGI IMG/M metagenome (GOLD analysis project Ga0233400, IMG submission 182708) | Seawater microbial communities from Monterey Bay, California, United States - 46D | ecosystem: Environmental > Aquatic > Marine > Coastal | place: USA: California | collected 2016-10-21
TCGATAGCCGAGTACTCGTGCAGCACACCGTCCATTTCGACTTCGGTCACGGCGCAGCCTGGCATTGACGACAGAAGGATGCGTCGTAATGCATTACCTAGTGTGTGGCCAAAACCACGCTCAAGGGGCTCAAGTGTGACAAGTGCACGCGTTGTAGACTTTTCATCTACCTTGATAACGCGTGGCGTAAGAAACTCATTTACTGAATTTTGCATAGTGTTTCCCGTTCAAGAATTCGGTTTATTACCTGTACGCACTCAAGCCTTACTTGGAGTACAGCTCGACAATCAGGTTCTCATTAATTTCGCTAGGGAGATCCTGACGCTCTGGCTTCGACTTGAAAGTGCCTTCAAGCTTCTCAGCGTTAACGTCGATCCACTCTGGATCTGGACGTTGTTCAGCAAGACCCATAGCAGACTGAACACGCAACTGCTTCTTCGCCTTCTCGCGGACTGAAACGACATCACCGGGAGCTACCTGGTATGAAGGAATATTGACCACGCGGCCGTTTACCAAAATACCTTTGTGCGATACCAGCTGACGCGACTCAGAGCGCGTGGAACCAAAGCCCATGCGGTAAACGACGTTATCCAGACGGCTTTCCAAAAGCTGCAGAAGGTTTTCACCTGTTGCACCCTTAAGACGTGCCGCTTCTTTGTAGTAGTTGCGGAACTGCTTCTCTAGCACACCGTAGATACGACGAACTTTTTGCTTTTCACGCAACTGAACACCGTAATCTGACAGGCGACCACGTCGCGCACCGTGCATACCAGGCGCAGTCTCTGCTTTACACTTGCTCTCAAGCGCACGAACACCGCTTTTGAGCTGAAGATCGGTACCTTCGCGACGCGAAAGCTTACATTTAGGTCCAATATATCGAGCCATTTATCTCTTTCCTCAGACGGCGTAATTAAACGCGACGCTTCTTTGGTGGGCGACAACCGTTATGTGGAATCGGTGTCACGTCAGTAATGTTTGTGATTTTGTAGCCACAGCCATTGAGTGCACGAACCGCTGACTCGCGGCCAGGCCCTGGGCCTTTGACTTCAACGTCAAGATTCTTAAGGCCGTACTCTTTAGCTGCTTCACCCGCACGCTCTGCAGCTACTTGCGCCGCGAACGGTGTGGACTTGCGAGACCCTCGGAAACCTGAACCACCGGCGGTCGCCCAGCTCAAGGTATTACCTTGGCGATCTGTGATCGTCACGATGGTGTTATTAAATGACGCATGGACGTGTGCCACGCCGTCGACCACCTGCTTGGTAATCTTTCTTTTCGTTGTCTTCTTGGCTTGCTTTGCCATCTTCTATCCTACTTCTATATCAACGCTACAAATTAGGATGTAGCTACACATGAGAAGCAACTGAACGTTGCTTCGCTAATTACTTACGAATTGGCTTTCGCGGTCCCTTACGAGTACGCGCATTGGTCTTGGTACGTTGTCCACGCAAAGGAAGACCCTTACGGTGACGCAGACCACGATTACAACCGAGGTCCAAAAGACGCTTGATGTTCATTGATACTTCTCGACGAAGATCACCCTCGACGGTCATGTCCGATACCAAGCCGCGCAACTGATCGAGTTCAGTCTCAGACAGTTCACCGATCTTTGTGCTTTCTGGAATATTTGTTTCCGCACAAAGACGCTTAGCTTGGGTACGACCGACACCAAATATGTACGTCAGTGAGATCACTGCGTGCTTGTTGTCAGGGATGTTTACACCGGCAATACGTGCCATTACCAATCTCCATTTTTAGCAGCCTAATGGCCGCATTCTGTGGGCGACGTAGCGCCCGCAATTAGAATCCGAATTAACCTTGACGCTGCTTGTGACGTGGATCGCTCGAGCAAATCACACGGACCACTCGGTTACGACGAACCACTTTACAGTTGCGACAAATTTTCTTTACCGAAGCACGGACTTTCATTTCTATCTCCAAAGACCTAACGAGTACGACCAGCCGGTCCAATATTGGTTAGGTTTGCTTTCTTCATTACGCCTTCATACTGATGCGACATCAAATGACTTTGCACCTGCGCCATAAAGTCCATCACCACCACAACTACGATCAGCATAGAAGTACCGCCGAGATAGAAGGGGACATTGAACATAACCACCAAGAACTGGGGCAATAAACAGACCAGCGCAATGTAAGCTGATCCGAAAATCGTTAACCGGGTAAGCACACCATCGATGTAATTCGCGGTCTGCTGCCCTGGCCGAATACCCGGTACAAAGGCGCCCGACTTTTTAAGGTTGTCCGCCACTTCGCTCGGGTTAAACATCAACGCCGTGTAAAAGAAGCAGAAAAACACAATGAAACCACTGAACAAAATGATGTTCAGGGGCTGCCCTGGACCGATCGCCACGGCAAGGTCCTGGAGCCAATCAGAGCTGTCAGCACTGCCGAACCATTGCGCGACCGAGGCTGGGAACAAAAGAATGGAGCTGGCGAAGATAGCGGGAATCACGCCAGCCATATTCACCTTGAGCGGCAAATGCGATGCAGGTGCCTGATACATCTGACGCCCTTGCTGCCGCTTCGCATAGTTCACCGTAATGCGGCGTTGGCCGCGCTCGATAAAGACAACAAGTGCGATAACAACAATCGCAAGCGCCAAAACACCGAGCAAAATGAGAATGTTTAGTTCGCCTTGGCGCGCTTGCTCGAGCGACTGACCAATCGCTTGTGGCAATCCAGCCACAATGCCTGCAAAGATAAGCAGCGAAATGCCGTTACCAATGCCCTTTTCCGTAATCTGCTCACCGAGCCACATCATGAACACCGCACCGGTAACCAGTGAGGTGATAGCAATGACGTAGAAGCCGAGGCTGGCATCGTAAGTTAGGCCCTGATTCGCCAATCCGACCGTCATACCCGTACCCTGCACGAGGGCAAGCGCCACAGTAAGGTAACGCGTCCACTGGCTTATTCGTTTCCGACCTGACTCGCCTTCCTTCTTAATGGCGTCCAGCTCAGGCGTCACTGCTGTCATGAGCTGCATGATGATTGACGCTGATATATACGGAAGAATACCAAGCGCCAAAATACTCATACGCTCAAGCGCACCGCCAGAGAATACGTTGGCAAGCCCCAATATTGTTCCCTGATTTTGATCAAACAACGCAGACAACTGCGCAGGATCGATCCCCGGCACCGGAATGTGTGTTCCGATTCGGTAGATAATCAGGGCAACCAGAACAAAACGGAGTCGGCTGAACAGCTCACCCATTCCCGCGTTATTCATTGAAGGCATACCGTTGGCCATGATTACGCCTCAACGCTCCCGCCGGCCGCTTCGATTGCTTCGCGCGCGCCTTTAGTGACCTTAAGGCCCTTAACGTTGACTGCCTTGGTGATTTCCCCAGACAGGAAGACACGAGCGCGCAATACGTCGTCCTTCACTAAATCAGCCGCCTTTAGTGCTGCCAGGTCAACCGTGTCGCCTTCAACCGTATTGAGCTCGTGCAAACGTACTTGAGCCGTCGTACGGCCAATGCGCGATGTGAAGCCGTACTTTGGCAACCGCTTCTGAAGCGGCATCTGACCACCCTCAAAGCCTGCGCGAACGGTACCACCTGAGCGCGCTTTCAAACCCTTGTGGCCACGACCGGCTGTTTTACCCACACCCGAACCAATTCCACGGCCAACGCGCTTTGCGTCGCGCTTAGCACCTGGTGCAGGGCTCAGCGAATTCAAACGAAGTTCATCACCCATTATGCCTGCTCCTCAACTCGTACAAGGTAGTGAACCTTGTTAATCATTCCGCGAACGGAAGGCGTATCTTCAACTTCAACCGTGTGGTTAATACGTCGAAGACCCAACCCGCGTACACACGCCTGGTGATTCTTCAGGCGGCCATTGATGCTCTTCACCAATGTCACTTTGATCATTTCTTTGCTCATCACCTACTTCCTCTTAGCTGAAGATTTCTTCAACTGACTTGCCGCGCTTTGCTGCAACGTCTTCGGGTGAAACCATGTCGCGCAGACCGTTGTAAGTCGCACGCACCACGTTGGCGGGGTTTGTAGAGCCGTAGCACTTCGCGAGAACGTTTTGAACGCCTGCAATTTCAAGGACCGAACGCATCGCACCACCTGCAATGACACCCGTACCCTCGGAGGCGGGCTGCATGTAAACCTTTGACGCACCGTGGCGAGCCTTAACAGGGTACTGGAGCGTACCGTTAACCAACTCCACAGAGATCATATTTCGGCGAGCCGCTTCCATCGCTTTCTGGATAGCCACTGGAACCTCGCGCGCCTTACCGCGACCAAAGCCGACTTTACCCTTACCGTCACCAACCACTGTCAGTGCAGTAAAGCTCATGATGCGGCCACCCTTTACGGTTTTGGCAACACGGTTTACCTGAACCAGCTTCTCCTGAAGATCGCCTTCAGTGCGCTGATCACCTTGTCTTCTATCGTTTGCCATGGCTTAAAACTCCAATCCGCCTTCGCGCGCCGCATCTGCTAGCGCTTTAACTCGACCGTGATACTTATAACCTGAGCGATCAAACGCCACTTCAGTTACACCTGCTGCTTTCGCCCGCTCTGCCACTAACTTGCCAACGGCGGCTGCGGCTTCGATGTTGCCCGTTGCGCCACTGCGGAGGTCTTTGTCCAATGTAGAAGCCTGAGCCAACACACGGTCACCTTCGCCGTTAATGATCTGCGCATAAATATGACGCGGCGTACGGTTAACCGTAAGACGAACATCACCAGCGGTACGCATACGAACACGCGACTTGCGTGCGCGGCGCAAACGCGCCTGAGTCTTATCATTCATCGCTTTACCCGTTACTTCTTCTTGGCTTCCTTACGTCGGACGTACTCGTCTGCGTATCGGATACCCTTGCCCTTGTATGGCTCTGGTGGACGGAAGCTGCGAATTTCAGCTGCCGCTTGACCCACTGCCTGCTTATCAGTTCCTCGAATCACGATCTCTGTCTGCGTTGGTGTCTCTGCAGACAATCCTTCAGGCAGCTCGTAGTCAACTGGGTGTGACAAACCGAGGCTCAAATTAACGGTCTTACCGGCTGCTTTGGCACGATAGCCAACACCGTTAAGTACCAACTTCTTTTCCCAACCATCAGTGACACCGACGACGAGGTTGTTCAGCAATGCTCGCGTTGTCCCCGCCATAGCGCGGTTGGTATCGAAGTCGTAAATGATCTGTGCGACGCCCTCGTTGACATCGATACTGATGCCATCCGTCAACGTCATTTCCATTGTCCCTTTACCACCCTTAACTGAAACGTTGCTGCCATTAATGTTGACTTCAACGCCCTTCGGAAGGCTGACCGGGCTATTCGCTACACGTGACATGAATCGATTCTCCCGCTCTCAATTAAAATACTGTGCAAAGGACTTCGCCACCGACGCCCTGCGCCTTGGCGGCACGGTCGGTCATAACGCCCTTTGATGTCGAAACGATCGCTACGCCCAAACCACCACGGACATTCGGCATTTTGTCTTTACTTGCATACCGACGAAGTGACGGCTTGCTAAAACGCTCGATCTCAGCGATCACTGGTTTGCCGTTGTAATACTTCAGTTCGATACTTAGACGTGGCTTGCCTTCCGCTGATTCAACGCGATGACCTGAAATGTAACCCTCGTCTTCGAGAACTTGGGCAACCGCCGCTTTTAACTTGGATCCAGGCATGTCAACAAACTTCTTACCCGCCATTTGTGCGTTACGCACTCGGGTCAACATGTCACTGATAGGATCTTGCATACTCATAGTCGTTCGTCTCCGTTACCAGCTTGACTTAACCAAGCCCGGTACATCACCGCGCATAGCGGCTTCACGTAACTTGTTTCGGCACAAACCAAACTTGCGGTAAACGCCGTGTGGACGACCCGTAATCTGGCAGCGTCTCTGCTGGCGTACTGGGTTCGCGTTACGCGGTAGCTTTTGCAGCGCAATCTGCGCTTCCCAACGCGCGTCATCACCCGCATTAACGTCCGCAATAATCTCTTTCAACTTGGCCCGCTTGGCCGCGTACTTAGCAACGGTACGCGCGCGCTTATTCTCTCTGGCCACCATCGATTTCTTAGCCATAACTCTGCCTCAGCCCTTAAATGGGAAGTTAAAGGCGCTCAGTAGCGCGCGCCCCTGATCGTCGTTCTTCGCCGACGTCGTAATAACAATGTCCATGCCACGCAACTTATCCACCTGGTCGTAATCGATCTCAGGGAAGATGATCTGCTCGGTAACACCCATCGCAAAGTTTCCGCGACCGTCGAACTGTTTGCCGCTGACGCCACGGAAGTCACGAATACGCGGAATCGCAATGGAAATTAGGCGCTCCAAAAACTCGTACATACGCTCGTCGCGCAAGGTAACCTTGCAACCAATTGGCCAACCGTCGCGAATCTTAAAACCGGCGATCGACTTGCGAGACTTCGTCACGACTGGCTTCTGACCGGCGATCTTTGTCATGTCTGCGACCGCACTCTCGAGAACCTTCTTGTCTCCGACTGCCTCACCCACACCCATGTTCAACGTAATTTTCGTGACACGGGGCACTTCCATCACATTCGAGAGCCCAAGCTCTTCTTTGAGCTTTGGCGCGATCTCGCTGCGATACTTATCCTTAAGCGTTGCCATTATTAGCTACCTCAAAAGCCTTTATTTACGCGTCAATCGCGCTGCCGTCCGACTTGTAGATTCGAACTTTTTTACCGTCTTCCACTTTGTAACCAACGCGATCAGCCCGACCGGCTTCCGAGTTATAAATAGCTACATTAGAGATTTGAATGGGCGCCTCTCGCTCAACGATACCGCCAGTAACACCCGCCTGAGGGTTTGGCTTGGTGTGCTTCTTGATCATGTTGATACCAGAGACCACCAGCTTGCCCGTGTCGAGGACCTGACGCACGGTACCGCGCTTACCCTTGTCACGGCCCGCAATCACGACCACTTCGTCGTCACGTTTAATCTTTGCCATTACCTTCTTCTCCTAACTCGGGCCGCTCAGATTACTTCTGGCGCCAGCGAGATGATCTTCATGAATTTCTCACCGCGAAGCTCGCGCGTCACAGGACCGAAGATACGAGTGCCGATTGGCGCGTCCGAGTTGTTTAACAACACCGCCGCGTTCTCATCGAACTTGATCAACGAGCCATCTGGTCGACGCACACCTTTACGAGTGCGAACCACAACCGCGCGCATAACCTGGCCTTTCTTGACCTTGCCGCGAGGGATAGCCTCTTTAACCGTGACCTTGATGATGTCTCCAACACGTGCATAACGACGCTTAGAACCACCCAACACCTTGATGCACATAACGCGTCGCGCACCGCTGTTGTCTGCCACTTCCAAATACGATTCGGTCTGAATCATTTCCCTACCTCATACCGCGGCGCATTGCCGCATTGGTCTTCAACTCAAGCGATGTCTGTCGCTACCTCAACGACGTCAACCAGCATCCAAGACTTTGTCTTAGACAGTGGTCGAGACTCAGCAACCAGCACGGTGTCTCCCATGCCAGCACGATTGTCTTCATCGTGAGCGTGTACCTTCGAAGAGCGCGTAATGTACTTACCGTAAACGGGGTGCTTTACACGACGTTCAATCAATACAGTGATCGTCTTATCCATCTTGTCGCTAACAACACGACCTTGGAGCGTACGAGCTGTGTCTTCCGCTGCTGCCATCACTGACCTGCCTTCTGTTGCAATACTGTTTTAACGCGCGCGATATCACGCTGCGTCTGCTTCAATAAGTGTGTCTGACCGAGCTGACCTGTCGCCTTCGCCATACGGAGCTTGAATTGCTCCTCACGGAGATCGAGCAACTGCTTGTTCAGATCGTCAACTGACTTCTCTACTAGTTCACTCGCTTTCATCACATCACCGATCGCTTAACAAATGCCGTCTGCAAGGGCAGCTTTGCCGCGGCGAGCGCAAACGCCTCGCGTGCGAGCTCTTCAGACACGCCTTCCACTTCATACAACACGCGGCCAGGCTGAATCTGGGCTACCCAATACTCAACGTTACCCTTACCTTTACCCTGACGAACCTCGAGAGGCTTACCTGTAATAGGCTTGTCTGGGAAGATTCGAATCCAAATCTTTCCGCCACGCTTGATGTGACGAGTCATTGTTCGACGAGCCGCCTCAATTTGACGCGCCGTGATTCGTCCACGACCTGTCGCCTTCAAAGCGTACTCACCGAAACTTACCTTACTGCCCCGCTCAGCCAGACCACGATTACGGCCCTTTTGCATCTTGCGGAACTTTGTTCTCTTGGGTTGCAACATACTTCAGTCCTTGCCCAATTAGCTCGCGGTCGCGCGACGTGGCGCTTCCTGGCCCTCACCGGTATCACCGATGATTTCACCTTTGAAAATCCAAACCTTCACACCAATTACACCGTAAGTGGTATGTGCCTCATACGTTGCGTAGTCGATGTCCGCACGCAATGTGTGGAGCGGCACGCGGCCTTCTCGATACCATTCAGATCGCGCGATCTCAGCACCACCGAGTCGACCACCCACCTGAACTTTGATTCCCTCAGCACCCTGGCGCATTGCGTTCTGCACGACGCGCTTCATTGCCCGGCGGAACATAACGCGGCGCTCAAGCTGTTGAGCCACGTTCTGAGCAACCAAACGTGCATCCATGTCAGGCTTACGGATTTCCTCGATCGTAATATGAACCGGAACACCCATACGCTTGCTGAGCTCTTGGCGGAGCGCTTCCACGTCTTCGCCTTTCTTACCAATTACGATGCCCGGACGCGCCGTATGGATAGTAACCCGCGCCGTCTGAGCTGGACGCTCAATAACCACACGACTTACCGATGCCGCATCGAGACGCTTCAAGATGTACTCGCGCACCTCAAGATCTGTCACCAACTGCGACGCGTAGTTCTTGCTATCCGCATACCAAACCGAGTTGTGGTCCTTGACCACACCTAGGCGGATACCAGTCGGATGTACCTTCTGACCCATGCGACCCTCTCCTTAGTTATCGTTGTCAGCGACGCCTACCGTGATATGGCAGGTACGCTTAAAAATACGATCGCCACGACCTTTAGCACGTGCACGCATGCGCTTCATGGTCGTACCTTCGTCGACGAAAATAGTTGCAACACGCAACTCGTCGACGTCTGCACCGTTGTTGTTCTCTGCGTTAGCAATCGCCGAGTTCAACAGTTTGCGAACAATGTGAGCACTTTTCTTCGTGCTAAATTCGAGCAGCGTTAACGCTTCGCCAACCGGCATGCCACGCACTTGGTCAGCGACCAAACGGGCCTTCTGAGCCGAGATGCGAGCGCCGCGCAATTTTGCTGAGACTTCCATCATCTTTCTCCGTACGCCTTAGCGCTTCGCTTTCTTATCGACGATGTGACCGCGATAAGTACGCGTTGCCGCAAACTCACCGAGCTTGTGGCCAACCATATCTTCGTTGATCAGGACCGGCACGTGCTGACGACCGTTGTGAACGGCAATTGTCAAACCCACCATATCCGGTGCAATCATGGACCGACGAGACCATGTCTTAATCGGACGTCGATCGTTTTTCTCTAGCGCCGTCTCGACCTTCTTCAATAGGTGAAGATCGATGAAGGGGCCTTTTTTCAATGAACGTGGCATCTCTTATTTCCCCTTACTTCTTGCTACGACGACGAACAATAAGACTGTCCGTACGCTTGTTTTTACGAGTTTTGTAACCCTTGGTTGGCACACCCCAAGGCGTCACGGGGTGACGACCACCCGATGTACGACCTTCACCACCACCATGTGGGTGATCGACTGGGTTCATGGCCACGCCGCGAACCGTCGGGCGAACACCACGCCAACGAGACGCGCCCGCCTTACCCAACTTACGCAGACTGTGCTCATTGTTAGAGACTTCGCCCAGTGTCGCGCGACAATCTACAGGAACTTTGCGCATCTCACCTGAGCGCAGACGAATGGTCGCGTATTGACCCTCGCGAGCAACCAGCTGAACAGCAGCACCAGCAGAACGCGCCAGCTGCGCACCTTTACCTGGCTTGAGCTCAATCGCGTGAATCACTGCACCGACGGGAATATTACGAATCGGTAAGCAGTTACCTGCTTTGATCGGTGCCGCTGCGCCTGATAGCAATGTATCGCCCGCCACAACGCCCTTTGGCGCAATGATGTAGCGGCGCTCGCCATCAGCAAATAACAAAAGTGCAATGTGCGCAGTGCGGTTAGGATCGTACTCAACGCGCTCAACCTTGGCTGGAATACCATCCTTGGTGCGCTTGAAATCGATAACGCGGTAGTGATGCTTGTGTCCGCCACCGATGTGGCGCGTTGTAATGCGACCGAGGTTGTTACGACCACCCGTCTTCGAGTTTTTCTCGAGAAGCGGCGCATACCCACGGCCCTTGTGCAGATCTTTGTGCACCACGCGAACGTGATGACGGCGGCCTGCTGATGTCGGTTTACTTTTTACGACTGCCATGACCTATACCTCTTAATTGATCGTCGCAAAGTCAATCTCTTGACCTTGCGCCAAACGAACATAAGCCTTCTTCCACGTCGGCTTCGTCGTCAAACCAAAACGGTTGCGCTTCGATTTGCCTTTGACGCGCAGCGTCTTAACGTCGTCAACCGCCACTTTGAACAGCTGCTCCACGGAGTGCTTGATCTCTTCCTTGGTTGCATCGAGCGCAACACGGAAAACGTATTGGTTGTTCGCGTCAGCGACAATAGCCGCCTTCTCTGACACGTGAGGCCCCATTAAAATCTGGAAAACTCGCTCCTGATTCATGCCAAAGCCTCCTCAAACTTTTTCACTGCGTCGACAGTCACCACAACCTTCTCATGAGCAATGAGACTCACTGGATCCACGCCTTCCACGTCACGCACGTCTACCTTGTGCAAGTTGCGCGAAGCGAGATAGAGGTTTTGATCAACCTCGGACGCCACGATCAACACATTGTCCAAGCCGTAGCCCTTGAGCGCCTCAACCAGAAGCTTCGTTTTCGGCTGATCAAGACTCATGCTCTCAACCACCACCAAACGCTCGCTTCGAGCCAGCTCAGACAAAATTGAACGCATCGCAGAGCGATACATCTTCTTGTTCACTTTCTGGCTGTGATCCTGCGGTGTCGCCGCGAAGGTCACACCACCACTACGCCAGATTGGAGAACGAATCGTTCCCGCTCGAGCACGACCCGTGCCCTTTTGACGCCATGGCTTTTTGCCACCACCGGCAACCGCCGAGCGATTTTTCTGAGCACGTGTACCCTGACGGCCACCCGCGAGATACGCGGTAACCACCTGGTGGATCAACGCCTCGTTGTAGTCCCTTGCGAACGTCGCTTCGGAGACCTCAACAGTGCCTGGCTTCTTCTTTCCAGGCTTAACTACATTTAATTCCACAGTAAGCCTCCTTAGCGACGCGACTTAGTCGTTGGGCGGACGATTACGTCACCGCCGGGAGCTCCGGGCACCGCGCCTTTGATGAGCAACAAATTGCGCTCAACATCAACACGAACCACTTCGAGACCCTGCGTGGTAACACGCTCAGCACCCATATGACCTGCCATCTTCTTACCCTTGAACACACGCCCAGGGGTTTGGCATTGACCGAGTGAACCCGGCGCACGATGCGACAGCGAGTTTCCGTGCGTGGCGTCTTGCATACTGAAGTTCCAGCGCTTAACACCGCCCTGGAATCCCTTACCTTTTGACCGACCCGCGACGTCAACCTTCTGGCCTTGCTCAAATCGTGCAACGGTTAGCTCAGCGCCCAATTCGAACGCTTCGTCTGAGCCATCTAAGCGGAACTCCCAGAGTCCCGTTCCGGCTTCAACACCTGCGGCAGCGAAATGGCCCGCTTCTGGCTTGCTAACTTTTGAGGCCTTGCGGTTACCCGCTGTGACCTGAATTGCTCGATACCCATCGGTATCTTGCTCTTTGATTTGAGTGACGCGGTTTGGAACAACTTCCACTACGGTCACTGGTACTGATACACCGTCTTCGGTAAACACACGTGTCATACCTGATTTACGGCCGACTATTCCCACAGTCATGGTACTAACCTCTCCGTGTACGGGGCTTAACCCTCTATGGCCGAGTAATTGACTTACTCGTTACACACCCAGCGAACTGGGCAGGCTTACTTCTAAATTGTCGCTATGCCAAGCTGATTTGGACTTCAACGCCCGCAGCAAGGTCTAGCTTCATCAGCGCGTCAACGGTCTTTTCCGTTGGCTCGATAATGTCCATGAGTCGCTTGTGTGTACGAATCTCGTACTGGTCACGAGCATCCTTGTTCACGTGAGGTGATACGAGGATGGTGAACTTTTCCTTCTTCGTTGGAAGTGGGATGGGTCCACGGACCTGCGCGCCTGTTCGGCGTGCCGTCTCGACGATTTCCTGAGTGGAAGCGTCGATGAGTTTGTGATCGAACGCCTTAAGGCGGATTCGAATACGTTGATTCTGCACAAGCAATCTCCTAAAAAAACCGGTACCCGCAAGGGATCCCGAAAAAAAGAGAGCGAAGTCTAAGGACGGGGGTGGGTAGTGTCAACTGGAATTTAGTGTCAGTTATTACCGTTTGCCCCTTTTTTTCCAAAAAACAAAAACGGGCCCTCGGGCCCGTTCACAATTGCATGTTGCCCGCGACGCAAAAAGCGACGCAGGCAATGATCTAACTCAAGCGAATCGGCAGTTCACGGACACGTCGCCCTGATGCCGCGAAGATGGCATTGCCAATCGCGGGCGCTACGGGAATCAAAGGCGGCTCACCCAGACCACTTGGGAACTCCTCACTGTCGATAAACGCAATATCGAGCTCAGGGACATCACGCATTCGCAGAGGGGTGTAGCGATCAAGATTCTGCTCGGCCACCTCGCCATCGGCAAAGCTCGCTCCCTCGTGAAGCGCGAGACTCACGCCCCAAAGCGCCGCCCCCTCTGCCTGCGCCATTGCGCCGTCTGGGTTTACGACGGTACCCACGTCAATCGTTTGCCATAGCTTTTTTAGCGTCACATCGCCTGAGACTGGGTCCAACGCGACATGCGCCACACAGGCGACCCATGTTGGCATACCGCGCTCCTGGCCGTGCCCCACGCCAATGCCCAAGCCCTCATTGGCAGGCATAGTGCGGCCCCAGCCAGCGCGCTCAGCAACATCTTTGAGCACCCTAGCCAACCGCCGTGCTCCACCCGCGGTACTCCCTACTCCACCGGCGTTTTTACCCTCTCCATCAAGCATGGCAAGCCGCATAGCCACCGGATCTTCTCCCTGCTTGTGCGCAATCTCATCAAGGAAACTCTCAACCCCCCAACTGATCCATCCAGGACCCACGGCTCGGAGCCATCCTGGTAAAAATGTCTCTTGAGCAAGCTCATTGTTGATCGCCCTGACTCGGTGCGCTGGCAAACTGTACCAGTGGTCTGCCCCGTTAATTGAAAACCCGTCGATCTGCCCTTCACCGTCAATGCCGGTACCAATAAACCCTGGCGCCATGGTCTTAGTAGGCCAACCGGCAACAACCGCATGGTCGATCCCACTCAGCGAGCCGTCAGCATCAAAGGATGCCTCAAAGGCGCAGACCGAGGGTGACCGCACGCAGTCAAAGCGACTGTCTGATGACCGATCAAAGATAAGCTTCACGGGTCGGTTCAATTCACGTGCTGCCAGCGCTGCTGGGATCATCTGATCACCAAACAGCCGCCTACCGTAACCGCCGCCAAGATAGTATTGGTGAATCACAATATCCGTCTCAGGCATCTCGAGCGCTTGGGCCAGGTAAGGCAGAATCAATGACTGCCATTGATTACCCGCGTGAATATGGCATTTACCATCAGCCCCAAATTCCACTAGCGCGTTCTGCGGCTCCATGGTGAAGTGCAGAGCGGTGCTCGTGGTGTACGTCGCGGTCAATGAACCCGCTGCACTGGCCTTCGCGGCCGATATGTCTCCCTCACTGACAAAAAGAGCACCGGCTTCAGGGTCGGACGCGAGACGCGCACCCTCCTCCAAAATCGCGGACTCATTCACCTTGGCAGTAGGGCCAGACACCCATTCCACCTTTACGGCCTTCACCGCTTTTAATGC
>Ga0233400_1000799_pt1 | contig 14041 bp, 7 predicted proteins | sample 46DmetaG_FD_182708 | JGI IMG/M metagenome (GOLD analysis project Ga0233400, IMG submission 182708) | Seawater microbial communities from Monterey Bay, California, United States - 46D | ecosystem: Environmental > Aquatic > Marine > Coastal | place: USA: California | collected 2016-10-21
TTCGAGGGCTACGGTGTTGGTGATGTTCTTGCTGGTTCACTGACCTATCCAAATTCTATCGACACGTCTGTGGTTATATTTGATCGAAGCGAGGAGAGTGCATCAACACCGGCCGTTTTCTTCAATTTGGTCGGTGCGGTTAATAGCGACAGTGCAGAGGCGATCACGGGTACGATTACCGTTATCGATCCCGATGCAGGCGAGGCGGCACTCATCGAAGAAACCAATGTATCTTCGACTTATGGCAGCATCTCGATACTGGCTTCAGGAGACTGGGAGTACACACTCGACACAGCTGATCCCGCCATTGCTGCATTGGTTCAGGGAGATCGCGTAACCGACACCATCACAGTGACCTCGGCTGATGGATCAACTGCAGACCTTGTCATAACGATTAACGGTGTTGGCGGCGAGATCAACGCGGGAACAACGCAAGTAGCCGTTATTGTTGATACCGACGCGGGTGATACGGGTGAGCTTCGTTACAAGCTCTCTGGCGATCCACTGGCGGCTGGGCGCGTTGAGTTGAAGATTAAGCGACTTGACGATGATCTCGGAAACGGTGACGCATTCATTACCTTATTCAATGCGGCTACGAACAATGACGGGGCCATTCTTGACTTCCGAATTAAGGACGACAGCTTCACCGTACGAAGCCCCAGCTCCATTGATACGTCTTCCTTACCTCATAAGCTTGATGAGTTTATGGATGTTCGGATTACGTGGGAGTACCCCGACGGATCGACGTCGGTGAACCCTTTAGTAACGATCTCCGTCGATGGCGTGAGCTTGCCTTCTTTTACGCCCGAAAATAATTCGGTGGGTGGCGTGACTCATGTCTCTGTTCGATTCGGCGACAACAGTGGTGTTCGCGAGGCGACAGGTAAGGTAAGCGTTGACGACTTTGCGATTTACTCTGATACGACAGGCTTCGTAGAGGTTTTCTCTGACAACTTTGAGTCTTATGTAGAAGGCGATTCTCTCGATACCGATAACGGCGCATCGCCCTATAACTCAAGCACTTCAGAGGCGACTGTTGAGTCAACTGAGAGCTTGGGTGGTCCCGGAACTCCTGGCAATAAGTTTGCGGGAATCGTCGATACGGATAGCGGCGATACAGGTGAGCTTCGCTATAAACTGTCGGGTGATCCAATTATTTCCGGACGTATTGAAGCTGCAGTTAAGCGACTTGACGATGAGCTGGGTAACGGTGATGCGTTTATCACGCTGTTTAATTCAGCAACCAATAACAGTGGCTCGATCCTAGACTTCAGGATCAAAGACGACAGTTTCGCTGTGCGCTATCCAAGCTCCACCGATACGTCGTCATTACCCCACGTGCTGGATGAGTGGATGGACGTCGTTGTCACGTGGGATTACCCCGGAGGCGACACGACCCTCGCACCACAGGTAGTGATTGTTGTAGATGGCGTGGCGCTTGACCCAATTACGCCAGATAACTCACCGTTTGGCGGCGTTACTCACGTGGCCTTCAGGTTTGGCGACAACAGTGGCGTGAGAGAGGCAACAGGTATCTTGAGCATCGATAACTTCGGAATTTACTCCGATGCTGATGGCATGCAGAGCGTCTTCTCCGATGATTTTGAGGCTTACCTTGAGGGCGACTCTCTTGATACTGACAACGGAGCTTCTCCCTACAATTCCAGCACGTCCGAGGCGACGGTTCTTAAGGAGCCCGAGGCTGATGTAGGTGGTCCGGGCACCGCCGGTAACAAGATTGCCAACATTATCGATACCGATGCCGGCGACACAGGTGAACTCAGATACAAGCTTTCGGATGCAGATGCACCCCTAGCGGCAGGCCGTGTTGAAGTGGCTGTAAAGCGATTGGACGATGACTTAGGCAACGGCGACGCGTTCATTACATTGTTTAATTCGAACACCAATAACAGCGGCTCGATTCTCGACTTCAGAATTAAGGACGACAGCTTTGGCGTTCGCTATCCGAGCTCAACCGATACGTCTGCGCTATCAGTTTTGTTAGATACGTGGATGAATGTGGCTATCACTTGGGAGTACCCCGGCGGTGATACGGCTGTTGCGCCTGAAGTTATTATCGAAATTGACGGTGTGGCGTTGCCGGCTATTACGCCCGACAACTCACCCTTTGGTGGTGTTACTCATGTGTCATTTCGTTTTGGCGATAACAGCGGCGTGAGAGAGGCCACTGGCATCTTTAGTGTCGATGATCTGGCGATCTACTCGGATACAGCGGGCACGGCGCAGGTGTTCAGTGATGACTTTGAATCTTACCTAGAAGGCGATTCGCTAGACACTGATAACGCTGCGTCTCCTTATAACTCGAGTACATCCGAGGCAACTGTCGGAGTGGAGGAATAGTATGTTCGAGCAAAGACCCCTTTTCGAGCGAAGACCCCTTAATGGGATGGTTCAAAACCGCATTAAAACGGCGAGACCCAATATGTTTAAGACATCAGTTAATAACTTCTCTCTGGGTGCGCCGCGCTCAGCTTTCGCCCACCTAGTTGTTGCTGCTGGCTGTGTCCTTGGGCTTGTTCAAATGAGCTGGGCACAACAAGCGAGTGAGACTGAGGAGGCTGCAGGTGGCGCGATTGAAGAGGTCGTTGTCACGGGTATACGTGAGACCGTTAAAAGCACCATAGATATCAAACGCTCGTCAGTCCAAATCGTGGACGGCCTGTCGTCTGACCAAATCGGTGACATTCCAGCGTTATCAGTTGGTGATGCGCTTGAGACGATCACGGGGGCGACGTCTCACCAAGAAAATGGTAGTGCCACAGAGCTCTCAGTGCGAGGCTTGGGGCCCTTCTTGGGTACGACGGTGGTAAATGGTCGTGAGGCGACTAACGGCGGCGGAAACCGCGCTGTTAACTTCAGCATTTTCCCATCAGAAATGTTTAACAAGATTGCGATTCACAAGTCGCAATCTGCTGAATACATTGAGGGCGCAGTAAGTGGTCAGGTGCACCTTGATACGAAAAAGCCCATAGAGCTCGGCAAGCGACTCTTACAGGTTGATGTAAAGGCGGCACACAGCCCAGATGAAGCCGATATTGCTGACGGTCAGGATTTTGGTTCTCGAGGAACCATCGCCTACATCGACCAGTTTGAGCTGTCGGGTGATGCAATGTTAGGTGTCTCCTTAGGTATTCAAGTCAGAGACGAATCCAATCCAGAGCAGGAATACCAAACAACATCAGGTCAAGGGCGTCTTGAAGCGTGTGAGCTCACCTCGTTCGATTCAAACGCGTTGCCACTTGATACCTCTGGTCGTTGCCACGATAACTCCCTGAGTGTGCAGAACGATCGCATTCAAGGATTGATCGATTCAAACCCGAACTATAATTCTCCGAGTGACATTCCATTCGCTTACATTCCTCGTGACCATCGTTACCGTCAGAATACGACCGATGACGAGCGTGAGGCGGTATTTGGCAGCGTGCAATTCCAGCCCAACGATCGACTGGACATTCTGTTCGACTTCCAATACTCCGAGCGAGATCAGCGCGAGATGCGACGTGATTTACAGTGGGGCAGTACGCAGGAAGATATCTCAGCGCTTACCTCGAATCCCTATACGGGCATTGTGACATCGTCCGTTTCCGAAACAACGATTCATTCCTACACAACCGACTTCCAGCGGCTTGAGGAGTACGAGGGTTTTGGTTTAAACGTCGACTTCATGGTTACCGATAGATTGACGCTGAATCTTGATTACGCAGAGTCCGAAACGACTCGGCGTGAAACAGACGTCGAGCTGCGGCTCGGTGCGACAGATAATAACCTCGTTGGTGGAAACCGTGACGACTTCACGGTGCAATTGGACACACAGAGGGGTGACGGTGTAGCCCTAGCGACGATCCTCGATGATGGCGGTAACGGCTTTGAGGTTACTGATCCCAGCTACTTCAATGCACGAGACCGCGGTCGCGTTCGAGCCCGCCAGATTACGCGAAACAACACGCTGGATGCATTCCGAGCAGACCTGACATGGGATGCTGACATGGGAGCAATACACACAATCAAGGCAGGAACCCGTCTGTCCACATTGGCGTACTCGGAACTCGGTGGTCTGCGCAATGCGCCAGGTCTCAGCTTGTTCGAAGATGAGGATTTGGTTTCGCCCAATGGTGGTGCAAACAACGATGTGACCGACGCTATTTTGGGTAATGTGCTTGCGTGCGCAAACAGCGAATTCCCAGAGTCAGGCTTCCTCTCGAATGTGGCAAGTGGAAACATTATTAACAACACGAGCAGTGGCTCGTCAGTCAGCGAATACGCTACCTTCAACTTTAATTGTGCTGTCGACGCGTGGTTGGTCAACTATGGCGGTCAGGACGCTATTCAATTCCAAAATGGGGTTACCTCTGGCACAACGGATGTCGAGGAGGAGACAACAGCGTTTTACATTCAGGCCGAGTTCGATTCGGTTTGGGGTGATACCCCCATTCGAGGCAACTTTGGCGTGCGGTATGTCGACACTGAGATTACCTCTGTAGGTTATCGCGGTCCCATTACGGTCGAGGAAATCGATGGCGTTGGATTTATCGTTACAGAGGGAGACGCGAGTGTCTCTGGCTTTGAAACAGACAGGCAGTCGAGCGACTATCAGGAGTGGTTACCGAGTCTAACAGTGGTTGCGGACCTGAATGACGACCTGGTGTTTCGTATAGGTGCATTCAGGGGCATGTCTCGTCCAGATCCGCATTCGTACGGCAATGGCCGTGCAGTGCAAGATAACGACGAAAACAACGCCTATACCACGTTATCTGAGGCAATTAATGGAATCAGTGCCTCTGGTAACCCTTACTTAAAGCCCATTTTGTCTAACAATATTGATGTTGGTTTGGAGTGGTACCCCAACGAGAGCACCATGATTGCGGGGCTCGCGTACTGGAAGAACTTCAACGCTCAGTTCCAAACGGCGGCGCAAGTCGAGACGTTCAACCTCGATGGCAATACGGTCCAGGGCGTGGTGGAGACCACGCAGCTGAGTAACGATACCAGTACGATCAAGGGCTTTGAGGTTACAGCGATCCACTCGTTCGATTATCTGCCTGGCTTCTGGAGTGGGTTCGGTGGAAAGATTAGCTACAACTACGCGGACTCTGACTTCGAGTACGAAGACCAATACGGCGGCGATGGTGTGGGTGTTTCGATAAACCAGGACACAGGTGAAGTCACACCGAATGCGCTTCTCGGTATTTTGCCGCCTGCGAACCTGTTTGGCTTGTCAGAAAACGTGAGCTCGGTGCAGCTTTATTGGAGTAGTGACAAGTGGTACGCACAGGCGATCCATAACAGGCGCTCTGGCTATTTCCAGCAATTCACACGTGACGCTTTTGGTCGCGTTCGCTACACCGACACAAGCGCCCGACTTGATCTACGTGTTCGCTACAAGCTCACGGATAACATCCGAGTCAGCTTAGAGGCGAAAAATATTCTTGACGAGCCTCGTACGGACAGTCGTGCCATTGATGGAAATGCCTATCAGGCATTGAGTTACGGACCACGATTTTTCTTAGGTGTAACGGCCAAATTTTAATTACAGCTAACGAGTCAGACCGCGTGGATATTAGACATATTTGTAGTGACTGCGACCAGGGTAGAGGTGTTGGTAGCAGTCTTGCGACACCTCTTTCTCGTCCTACGTGGTTCTATCACGGCGTTTTGCGCGCAGTCGTTTGTCTCATTTTTCTCGGAGCTATGGGCCTTGGCACTTCACCTGCACTTGCCGAAAGCCCGGGTGATTATTTCGATTTTAAGTTCTGGAAGTTAACGCTGCCGCTTGATGCCAATCTGGATGGGAAAGTGGACGAGGTGAGTGTACGTTCGTTGGCAGACTATTCTCATCCTGACTTCTTTTATCTAGATGAAAATCGAAACCTGATCTTTACTGCACCTAATAAGGCAAAGACCACCTCCGGTTCGTCCAATACCCGCAGTGAATTACGACAAATGCTTCGCGGTCGAAACACCGGAATAGGCACGCATGACCCAAAGAATAATTTTTCTTTGAGAGCCCACAAAGGATATCGGCGCTTTGCCACCGTTGGGGGCCAAATGGAGGCGACACTTAAGGTTTTGCATGTTGCGCGAAACGCCGCGAATGAGACTAAAAAGCCCGCTTATTCTGTTGTTGTCGGTCAGATTCACGCCGACAAAGACCAGGACGTTATCAATGAGGGGAAGGGCTTTGGTTGGGGCAACGAGCCGATAAAGATTTACTACAAAAAATGGCCTAACCATGAAACGGGTTCCGTTTTTTGGACCTACGAAAGAAACCTCCCTAGAAACGACAAAGATCGGACCGATATCGCGTATCCGGTGTGGGGGAATACCTGGGAAAACGCAAACGACCCAGGTTCTGAAGGGATCGCGCTCGGCCAATGGTTCAATTACAACATCAATGTTCACAAGAGCATCATGTATCTTACCTTTCGAACCGTGGACCCCGCCAAAACAGTCACTTATCAAGTAGACCTGTCGGATAACATCGATCCCTATGGCAATGTTGACGCAAAGGACAATCCTAGAGGCTATTCAGGTGATGCCATGTACTTCAAGGCAGGCGCCTATAACCAATGCAGCACGCTCGATAAAGACGGTATTTGGTACGCAGGCTGTGCAGGTACGGGTGATTGGAGTACTGATGAAGCCAATGGAGACTATGCGTCGGTAGCCTTTCGACGAATTCAGCTTTCGGGGTCTGTTGACCCCACTCGCAGACGATAGCGGGCGAGGGACTGACAAGATGAGTCCACGCTTTGAGCGTCTCCTATTCGTTGCTCTCGTTTCCGGATGTACTGGTGGGTCTGATCAAACGAGTGACTTGGTCTTCACACCGCCAGTGAGTGCACCTGCACCTGAGCCTAACCCTGCACCAGCGCCTGAGCCAGAGCCTGCACCCGAGCCGGAACCAGCGCCCGAGCCCGAACCTGAGCCCACACCAGGCGCAACAAATTGTGCTGGTAATTATTTGATTAATGTTATTGGCGCGAGTGACGAGGGTGACAGCCAGCCAACGTACGATGCGTTGAACGCGATAGACGATAATTTTGCCGCGTCATCCCGTTGGCAATCAGAAGGCGACGCAAAGGCGCTAACGCTGGACTTAGGCTCGCGCCATTTGGTCAAAGAGATAGGCATCGCATGGTTCGACGGCGACGTGCGAACAGCTCGTTTTAGCGTTCTACTTTCGGAGGATGGCGACAGCTTCCAATCTTCGATTACCGATCAGAATTCCTCTGGCAAGACCGACAGTTTTGAGCACTATGAACTGTCCCCCGAGATAGCTCGGTATGTGCGAATTGAGGGATATGGCAACTCAGCCTCAGCGGAAAATGCAATCCTTGAGGCGACGGTATTTGGATGTACGCTTGATACTGAGACTCCGGTAAACGAGGCTTCCAATGTAAGCTCAGGCGACTTTGGGCTGAATCCATCATTACCGCCAGGCTCAAACTTTGAGCTGCTCTCTTGGAAATTAAATACTCCGGGTGACGAGGATGGCAATGGGCTCTCCGATACTGCCTCCGAGATCGATTTAGATAATGGCTTTGCCGACCAATATTTTTATACGGGTCCAGACGGCGGGATGGTTTTCAAGTCAACCATAGCCGGGGCGAAGACATCTGCAAATTCGACTTACACGCGGTCAGAGCTGCGCGAAATGCTTCGTCGAGGCAATACGGGCATCAGCACTCGAGGGGTTAATCGAAACAACTGGATCTTAGATTACCAGCCAGATCCCGGTGTGCCTTTCGGTGGCCGTGGAGGGATTCTTAGGGGAACCCTCGCGGTTAACCGGGTCACAACGACCGGTGATCGTGGGCAAGTTGGGCGGGTTATCGTTGGACAAATTCACGCGGAAAGTGATGAGCCGATTCGGCTCTACTACCGCAAATACCCCGAAAATGAACTTGGATTTGTCTACTTTGCGCATGAAATTCGGAATTCAGACGACCTGTATTTTCCCCTCCTGGACCATACGCGAAGCGATGACGAGAACCCGGAGATAGGCATTGCTCTGGGCGAGATTTTTTCCTACGAAATTAAGCAAAAGGGCTCACGTATTGATGTGGTTCTGAGGCGGGGCGACCAGTCTGGCCCCATCATTGGACACAACTATGTGGACATGGAGGAGCGCAATAGCGGCTACGACGTGCCCGAAGAGTGGATGTATTTCAAAGCGGGCGCCTACTCACAAAACAAGACTGGCGAGGGTGAGGACTTTGACGAAGTGACTTTCTATGCGCTGGAGAATACGCATGACTCGTAATCTTAGGATAACCAGCCGGCTATGAATTTATTGAGCATCAATCGGGCGTTCCTCGTCTTACGGGGACTCACTTTGTCGGCGACCATAGTCTTTGCAACGGGTGTGTTGGCCAAAGAGTATCGCGTGGAAAGTCAGTTGCATTATCGCGAGGTGGCAACAAAGCTCGAGCCCGGTGACACCGTAATTTTGAAAGACGGAGTGTGGAATGACTTCGAAATTATTTTTGAAGGTCACGGTGAACCAGACCTCCCTATAACGTTGCGCGCGGAGACGCCCGGGAAGGTATACATCACAGGGCAATCTAACTTGGCGTTAGCGGGGGAGCATCTTCTTGTATCGGGGCTAATATTTCGAGATGGATATACCCCCTCGCAATCGGTTATTTCGTTCAGAAAAAACAAGACAGCGCTCGCCAATAATTCACGAGTCACGCAAACCGTCATTCATAATTTTACGAATCCGGAGCGCTTCGAGACTGACTATTGGGTAGCGATATACGGGAAGAATAATCGGTTTGACCACAACCACCTCGAAGGCAAACGAAATCGCGGTGTCACGCTCGCAGTTCGATTAGATTCGGAAGCTAGCCAAGAGAACTACCACCGCATAGATCACAATTATTTTGGGCCCCGTCCTACCTTAGGTTCGAACGGCGGTGAGACCCTTCGCATTGGTACGAGTCATTTCTCACGAAGTAACTCCTTTACCACGGTGGAGAATAACTACTTCGATCGATGTGACGGTGAAGTGGAGATCATCTCTAGCAAGTCTGGGTCTAACGTCTTGAGAGGAAATGTTTTCTTCGAGTCTAAGGGCACGTTGACTCTGCGTCATGGGCACGACAATTTGGTCGAGGAAAATATCTTCCTTGGTAACGGGGTAGCCCACACAGGTGGAATCCGTGTCATTAATCGGCGGCAGACGATTAAAAATAACTATATCGAAGGGGTGAAAGGTTACCGCTTTGGCGGCGCTTTGGTGGTTATGAATGGCGTCCCCAATTCACCGATCAATCGCTATGACGGTGTGGAAGATTCGATCATCGAGTCCAACAGCCTAATCAATAGTGACCACATCCAGCTAGCGGCGGGTAGTGACGCCGAACGTTCAGCGGTGCCCGTTCGGACGTCTTTCGATAAGAATCTCATTGTTCAAGCGGAGAGCGGAGCTGATGTATTCACTGTCTACGATGACATTTCAGGGATCTCCTTCAATGAAAACGTGATCAGTGGGTCTAGTGCGCCCGTGACTCGTGGTTTTGAGTCAACGACCGTGTCACTGGTCAGAGCAAAGAACGGACTGAAGTATCCAGAGAGCGATGATCTTCAGGGTGCTGGCGTTTCGCCAAAAATTACGGTGGTTCCCAAGTCGGAAACAGGTGTCGACTGGTATCCGAAGCCTGGCAAGGTTCAGCGGTTTGATAGTGGCAGAGTGGTTGAGATTGCTCCCGGTAAAAACACGCTGATTGATGGGATACAAAAAGCGGGTAGAGGCGGGATAGTCATGCTCGCGCCGGGTGATTACGAGGTGGGTAAGATTATTGTGCTCGATCACGCGGTGACCGTGCGCTCTGAAGGAGACGCAAAAATCACTTTTGAGCGATCGGCACTTTTTGAGATCAGAGATGGTGGTGCCATCAAGCTAAGCGGCTTGGAAGTTTCAGGCGAGAGTGCACCGGATTACGCCGGTAACAGCGTGATTAGGACCAGTCGTTACTCAATGCTGGATAACTATGAAGTTGTGATTGAGGGAAGCCGGTTCCACGACTTAGATGTAAATCGATTCTTTGATGTCATAGCGGGATTTAAAGGAACGATGGCTGATCGAATCACAATCACTGACTCGACGTTTTCTGATATCAGTGGCGCCGTTCTCAAACTCGACGCGGAAACCGATGACCTCGGTATTTATAACGCTGATTACGTGACCATCACCGGATCTTCATTTTCAAATATTCAAGGACCACTTGTTGCGTTGTACCGGGGTGGCACGGATGAAAGCACATTTGGTCCGCATTTCACGATGACAGGGTCGCATGTCACTAATGTGGGTAATGGCACAAAAAATAAATCAGGCGCCTCCATATTTTTGCACGGAGTGCAGGTTACCGAGATCGCCGAAAATACGTTGGTAAAAAGTGCTCCCCTTGTGATCAACCACACAGTGGGTGAGCCACGCACACGTGTCCTGAAAAATCGCTTCGATGGTGAAGGCTACTTAGAAGTCGAAGAGCTTAATAGCCAAAAGAAAAACACGGCCCTTGTTAGCGGGAATCAACTGTTATCGGGTGGATGAAAGTGGGGGCGTTGCCGTTGTCGAATGAGCCTGTCACGCACAGAAGCTCGTCAGACGACAACATCGCGCTAGGACCTTTACTAAAAGGGGTAAGCACCGAGGGGTTGCAAAATATTATGTCGGGAGAAGCAAAATGAAGAATATGACGGGCCTTCGATGGTGGGTCATCGCACTCGTGGCTTTGGCTACCGTTATCAACTACATCGATCGCCAATCGCTAAACGTCCTCTGGCCGGCAATAGCGGCAGATCTCTATCCGGATAAAACCGCAGATGAGCACAAGCAAATTTATGCGTTTATCTCGGTTGTGTTCGTGTTTTCTTACGCCTTTGGTCAGGCTATTTTCGGGAAGATCTTCGACAAGATTGGCACAAGGCTCGGCTTTGCGGTCTCAATAACCGTGTGGTCTATCGCCACTGCATTGCACTCATTGGCCAAGGGAGTCGCTTCCTTTGCGCTCTTTAGAGCGGTACTTGGTGTCGCCGAGGCGGGGAACTGGCCGGGAGCTGCGAAAGCGAATGCGGAGTGGTTTCCCTCAAAAGAGCGTGCCTTTGCTCAAGGCATATTCAATTCTGGCGCTGCTATTGGCGGCATTATCGCGATTCCTCTGATTGCCTTTTTGAGCGTTTACTTTGGCTGGAAAGCAATCTTTATTCTGATCGGCTTGGCCGGATTATTATGGCTAGTTCCTTGGCTTTACATCGTTAAAGCGCCGCCAGAACGTCACCCCTGGATGTCGGCTGAGGAGCGTGACTACATAATTAATAACCGCAGCGGTACGCCGGAGCCCGTCTTCAGCGAGACTGAGTATGACCCCTCTACCGCGGAGCTACTGAGCCACAAGCAAAGTTGGGGTGTCATTCTTGCTTCCGCTGCCATTGACCCCATTTGGTGGTTGTTCGTTTTTTGGATCCCCATTTATTTGTCCGAAGTCTTCGGAATGGATGTGAAACAGATTGGAATCTACGGTTGGGTTCCCTACGTCGGTGCGATGTTCGGAGCGTGGTTTGGTGGCGGCCTTGCCCAGTGGTTAATGACCAAAGGCTGGAGTCTCAACGCAACCCGGAAGTCTGTAATTTCATTGGGTTGCCTAATTATGCTGCCCAGTTTTTTACTGATGTCGGATCCCGGCACACCGTTCAACGCGGTGATGATCATGGCTGTAATCCTGTTTGGTTTTCAAACAGCTATTGGCAGCGTACAGACGCTTCCAAGCGATTTGTTTGGAGGTAAACCCGTGGGCACTTTGGCAGGAATTGCTGGAATGTCCGCAAAGTTGGGTGCAGCTGCACTCACATCACTGGTGCCTTGGCTCACCGCGGGTGGAAATTACACTCCCGCGTTTGTCATAGGTGCGGCGCTTGCCATCACTGCGATGATGAGCATTTTAGTTTTGTGTCCCAAAGTAGAGCGCTTGGAGGGATCACACTAGGCGCTTTCGGGGGATGCATTTTTGGTTTTAAAAACATGTTTACTAGGAATATGAGATGGATCTAACAGGTAAGGTTGCAATTGTTACAGGTGGTGCGCGCGATATAGGCAGGCAGATCACACTAAAGCTGGTTGGTGCAGGCGCAAGTGTCGCGTTTAACTACTACGGCTCAGCAGATGAAGCGCGCGCAACCGAAGAAGAGGCGAAAGCCGTGGGGGGGAATGTCATTGCGCTGCAGGGTGATATGACCCGTCAAGAGGACGTTGACGCCCTTGTCTCGACAGCGCAATCAGCGTTTGGCGGAGCGATTGATATCCTTGTCAATGTAGCGGGCGGATTGATAGCGCGAAAAACATTGGCAGAGATGGATGTTGATTTTTTCAAGAACGTTGTCGACCTCAACTTAACGTCAACCTTTTTGACGACAAAGGCATGTGTTCCACACATGGCGCCTGGCAGTGCCATTGTGAATCTAGCTTCTCAGGCAGGTCGAGATGGCGGCGGTCCAGGCGCCAGTGCTTATGCATGTTCGAAAGGCGCCGTCATGACTTTCACCCGCGCGATGGCGAAGGAGCTGGGTCCTCAAAATATCCGTGTGAATGCGCTTTGCCCTGGGATGATTAGCACCACTTTTCACGATACTTTTAGCAAGGATGAAGTTCGAAAGAATGTGGCCAACGCAACGCCACTGCGAAGAGAGGGAAATCCTGCGGAAATTGCTGATACCGTATTGTATCTGGCGTCTGGCGCATCTTCTTTCGTCACAGGCGTAAATATCGATACCAACGGTGGGCTCTTTTTCTCGTGAGAATCGGAATCTAATTGCCATGAGTACGACAATTGCTGCGATTGGCGAGTGCATGTTGGAGTTGTCGAAATCCAGCGGCGTGCCTGCAACTGCATTTTCACGTCCCGTTAACTTAGCGTTTGGCGGAGATAGTCTTAACACGTGTATTTACCTTGCACGCTTGGGTTTGGAGCCCAGCTACGTCACGGTACTGGGTGATGACCCTCTGAGTCTTTGGATGGCTGAGTGCTGGCGCCAGGAAGGCATAGACTGCTCGAGGGTTCGTCATGCGGAGGGTGAACTACCCGGTCTTTATTTTATTGACACCGATGAGGTGGGGGAGCGTTCGTTCTATTATTGGCGCGACCGAGCGCCTGTGAAACGGTTACTGGATGACGAGCCTGATGCTGCTGAGCTTTTTGAGACGCTTGGGAGTGTATCCATACTCTACCTGTCCGGCATTACCTTGGCAGTCTTAACAGACGCCTCTCGTGCGCGCTTGATGGCGTGGTTACCTACATACCGCGCGGCAGGCGGACGAGTTGCTTTTGATAACAACTTCAGGCCAAAGCTGTGGCGTAGCCTCGAAGAGGCGAGGAAGGTTTACCGTGCAATGTACGGCATGACAGACCTCGCATTACCGACACTCGAGGACGAAGTGGCGCTTTTTGGGGAGATGTCAGCCGATGATCTTATCGGAGAGCTGAGCGCTCTTGGTGTAAAAGAGATTGCCCTAAAACAGGGTGAGCACGGATGTCGTGTGGCCGGTCTAGGCGTTGATGAGCATATCCCTGTGATTACCACAAATGTTGTCGATACCACCTCCGCGGGAGATTCGTTTAATGCCGGCTATTTGGCGGGGCGTGCTAAAGGCATGGATCAAGTCGATTCCGCCAGGATTGGTTCAGAGTTGGCCTCTCTCGTTATTCAGCATCGCGGTGCAATCGTTCCGGCGATATTGAGTAGACGCATAGCAAATCTTCTACCGGCTGGATGACCCTCAATATGTATCGAATAAGCCGCTGTGTTGTTCTCTGCTTAGCTTGCTTCCTCTCGGGCTTAACACTGGCCGAGGATTCCGTTGTAACGCATCCAAGATTGTTACTTACCGCCGACGGCGTCGAGCACATTAGGTCTAGTCTTGGGCGAGTTCCGCTTTTTGATCGCACCGTCGAGATCACTAAGCGAGAAGTTGACGCCGAGATGGCTTCGGGTATTCATGTCCCTCTACCCGTGGATTTTT
>Ga0233400_1000823_pt1 | contig 13848 bp, 11 predicted proteins | sample 46DmetaG_FD_182708 | JGI IMG/M metagenome (GOLD analysis project Ga0233400, IMG submission 182708) | Seawater microbial communities from Monterey Bay, California, United States - 46D | ecosystem: Environmental > Aquatic > Marine > Coastal | place: USA: California | collected 2016-10-21
TTCCGTAAAAGCGCCGGAAACGCTATAGATTGCGTTGCGATTAAACACTTTTGTAGTATCCATAGACTTCGCGACGAATGGCGAGACAACAATTGATAGTATTAGTATGGTCTTTTTCATTTATCGATCAAGGAACTGCATTAATCAAGGTTAATCACCCTTTTTTTCTTACCGTTACTTGCCACACGCGGCTGCTTTACTTTGAACAGTTCTGTGACAATTCCCTTTTTCAAAAATAAGTTCATTAATGAAGATTCCGCATCCTCATACGATTCCTCCGCACCAAGTATCCATAAATATATTTCTTGGTTTTTTTTAACTACTTGATAATCCTTAATCGATGGGTTCGAAAAAGCAATTGTACGTCTTAAAAAGTCTGGAAAAATGGTGATTGTTTTTCCATCCGTTTCCCATTTAAAGACATCGTCCATCCTACCGTCTATAGAGCCTATTACCTCAGATTTAAGAGAACAACTACACGTTCCCTTTGTAATGACATCATTCATGGCGTACCTGACAATTGGCTGTGTTTTTCGCTTCAAGTCCGTTATTCTTGGTATATACTGGTTTTCGTTAAGCCACTCCTTCTCAACCAGTATAAAATCACTGTTCCAATGCAGGTTGCCATTCGAACAGGTATGTGCTAAAAAGCCCTCTGTGCATTGATAGACTTGGTCGACTTTTATTCCTGCCCAATTCGATATAATATGCTCATCCTTTGGGGTTAAAACCTCCGCAACACTTATGATTTTTTCTATCCTCCAAGGAATGTCGTCAAGGCCCGATTCCTTTATAAGCTCCAGAATCACGCTTGGCTGAGCCACAATTATATTCGGTTTTAAGCGCAACAATTCCTGCCAATGCCCGCGTATAGGCTGAAAAATATTAAAATACTGAAATGTCAACAGCTTGCTTCGAACACTTTCATAGAGCTCGCTATTCGCCCTTAAAAAAAAAGCGACTTTTCGTTTCTTAAAAGAAAAGCCTGTTACACGTATTAATACGGATGCAACCCATTCCGCTCGCTCGTTTTCACTTACTAAAAAGATTCCTCGATTACCTGAAGTACCGCTACTTAATCCAACCGTTATATTATCTATTAAAGAGTCCTTTCTACGTCCACGCTCTGCTTCGATACCAACCTCGAAAGCCTCTTCGGCTGGGATTCCTAGAATATTAATCTTTTCAAAGTTATCCATCAGCAACTTCTTGTTGCCCAAGGGTAAGTCTTCAAAATCCTTATACTTCGAATAAAACTCGCTCTTTGATAGCGTGTTCTTTATGAAATTACTCCGTCTAATGCGCCTTATTATTCTAAAACCAAGTTTAGAACGCATTAACCTAGCAGTTAATACTTCAAAGAAAAGTGCAACTATTATTTTAAGCTTAAGACTCAACAGAATCGGGATTTAATTCCATCAATGTAGAAAAACAATGACAGGGAATCACCACTGTAGAAGGGTGTTGGTTATGGTAACGATGTACCCTTTCAAGACTCTCTTTAAAATCCGACCAACTTGAAAAGAACAACTTTACAATTGGTGATGGTAGTTTCATCCCAATATAATTTTCCTTTACCCAAGCGGCATCCGCTATAAAAAATACTTCGCCCGAATTGGTTTGAATTCTTGCTCCGATTTGACCAGATGCATGACCAGGGAGTTCGCTAATCATAAACGACCCATCATCAAATAGGTCATACTCCCTTTTTAAAATCTCATGATGCTTGACCGCAGTTGCTTTTTCAAAATCAATCAATTCAAGCCTTTCCTCGAAATCAGCAGGCAACAAGGCAGGTATAAACCCTCTCTTAACAGCCCAAAATCCGCTTTTTGAACGGATTGAGTGCCATGCCTTAGAATCACATATAAATTTGGCATTTGGGAAATCAACAAGGCCCGCAATATGATCCGCATGAAAATGCGAAATAACTACCATCGATACATCTTCTGCCCTATAGCCTAGCGCTTCGAGTCTACTTTTTGCATTTTCCTCAGGTGAATGAAACACTGGAGTTATTTTGGCATATATGGAATACGGAAAAGTTTTAGTTTGCTCATAGAACTGATCATGATATCCCACATCAAATAATACGAGGCCGTGAATTGGATGGACTAAAATTCCAATGGTGGCATAAAACCGAATCTTCTCACGTTTTTCTCCTTGAAGAACCTCAGCTCTATTAGATGTACAGTAACCGGTGTGCGTAAAATGTAGCTTCCAAGTCATGATTCTTTAGATTTATACCAATTAATGAATTCTTCAATGGATTCATCAGTTGATAATACAGGGGTATAATTCAAGTGCGTTTTAGCCTTTGTAATGTCAAAGGTCATTGAGCATGATAGCGTTGCTACTGAATATCGCAATAATGCAGGTTCTTTGCCTTTTGTAAGGCGAGACCAGCTTTCTAGGACGAACGCTATTATATAAGCCGCCCTTTTTGAAATCCTACCTTTAACCGCATCAAATCCCAATTCAGTAAGGACTTTGTTAATAGTGGTCCACAGTTTAATGGGTTCATCATTGGTGATGTTATAATCTTGATTCAACGCGCTTTTGTTTCCTACTTCAAGAGAGCAATAAATTGCATGTGCCACATTTATAACACCTGTTATATCGCAAATATTTGAGCCGCTACCCATAATTTTCAATCTCCCCTCCAGATGTGCCCGTATCAATCTTGGAAATATTATTGTATCCCCTCTTCCGACTAACGCTCTTGGCCTAAGAATAATATGCGGCAATCCCGAGGAGCGCAGTGTTTTTTCCGCGTGTTGTTTACTCCATGAATATGCGTTTACTGGCGGGAAAAGTGCTGATTCTTCGGTAATATCGTACCGATTCTTGTGATTTACATAAATCGAAGGAGTAGATATGTAAACGAATCTATTCACTTTCGCTTTCAACGAAGCGTCAATCAGCTTTTCTTGAGTAGTAAGGTTTGCTGTTCTAAAGGTACTTTTCTGTCCCCAAGGAGCGCTTAAACTTGCGCAATTAACGACGGCAAAAATTGGGGTTTTAAAAAGGCTTTGAACATAATTAGTGTCCGTTAAGTCTCCAAAAAAATACTGAACGCGATCTGAAATGATCATTCTTTCATCGCGTCTTGTGCGTGCGGCAGCAATTATTTGAAAATCACTTTGTTCGACTAAGTACTCTATCGTTCTAAAGCCAAGAAAGCCGGATGCCCCAGTTATAAGTATCCGCCTCATGTCGGTTTAACGTTGAACTTTAATATCATTCCTCCAATCCCGAAACCCGCTGAGGTACCGGCTAACATACAAGTCTGTCCTTGAGTAATTTTCCCTGAGCTCAATAACATGGATAATGTCATTGGTATGGAGGCGGCAATACAGTTGCCATAGTCTTCTAATGTGCTTTCGACATTAACCCCATGTTTTATGAGCGGAAAACAGCTTTCAAAAATTAAAAGTCCCGATTTAGACGCCTGGTGAGGAATGCAATGATCGAGATCTTGAGGCTCAATTGTAACAGCAGAAAATAGTTCTTGCATAAAAACAGGGATCTTTGTTTTAGCAAGTCTTAACAGTTTCTTACCATTCATTTTAAAAGTGTGTGTTTCAGGGGTAAAGGGGTAAAGGCTTGGAGGTTTTTTATTTCCTGATCCTTCAATAATAGTGTCGTAAACCCCTGAGCTGTAACTTCTTAACAGAGAATTCATGATGGTAATATCACTGCCCTTTGTAATAACAAAGGCCGCGGCGGCATCTCCAAATAACGAATAGGTTTCCCTATTCTCCGGGTTTAATCCATTTGAGGAGACTTCTGCTGAAATCAACAGAATGTTAGTCGCCTTCGACAGGGCTAGCTTTTCAACCGCTATCTCTAAACCTGTAATAAAGCTTAAACATGTTGTATCCACATCGATACAAGGAATGTTAAACCGGCTTTCGTTATCCAACTTTGATTTAATAATACTTGCCTGATTTGGTAATGTGTAATCATAGGTAGCCCCGGCAAAGATTAACAAATCAATCTCCGCTATTGATACTCCCGCAATGTCCATAGCCTGTAAAGCAGCATCCGCTCCTAATTCACCATTAGACTCTGGATGATCTACCCAATGTCTTTTTTTGACGCCAGAATAACGTTGAGACCATCCTTCTGGCCATTTCAGGTCGCGCTCTATTTGCGAACTTTCAACGGGTTTAGGCACTGTCCAAGCGTGGCCGTTAATGCTAAAAGAAAGACTCATTTAGGTTTATTTAAATTACTATTTATCTGACTTGTTACTGTTCTAAAAAAGGTCAACTCAATTCTTCCAAAGGAATGCCTTCTATCGTATTTAGAAACTCTTGTGCTACTTTGTTTTTATCTGTCTTCTTAAACGCTATTGACTGTATTCTGTGTTTAGAGTTTATCTCATTAAATAGAGCATGCTCAAGTCCAAAGCCGAGTGCTCTGCAGCTCAATGCAAAGTTTGACAACACCCCTTCATCTGAAATTAAAGCGAAGCCAACGACTCCAAGAGGGCCGTATTGAGTTTCACAGTCCCAAGTGAAGACCTTATATTTTATAAGCTCTGCTGCGTTTAGGGCTTTTTTATTCAAGTTGAATTGATTTGTCTTCGAGCTAAGTTCAATCACTCTTTCAATGTGAGCGGGGTTGTTCTCGAAAAGGTTGTATTTATAATCAATTTTTAAATGTTCTTGTTTCTGTTTCGAGGATGGGCTTAATTGCCGTTTATAATAATCTTTTCGTTCCTCGTTGAAACTTGCATTACCAAACAAGTAAAGACCTTTTAATTTCAAATCGCCTACAAAGTGCTGGAAATTATTTTTAAATAATTGTCTGTTAGCTAGAGGTAAATATTCTTCTATGGATCCTATTTCAATAGGGTTGTCGTCGACTATAAGGGAATCCTCTGCAGAGATTCCTATTTGAATAATCATCTGATTTATTCTCTCGTGTTTGACGCCCCAGCCGCTATCAATATGAGTGATCCATTGATGCCAGTTTCTATCAATACATTCTAAGGCCTCAATAATACTAGAATGATCGTTTTTTGAAACAATAATTACTTGAGCCCCGTAACTCGCTTGTTTCTTCAAAAACATTTTCAAAGAATGAAAACTTCCGGAAGATGGCTTCTGGTATTCTTCAACTATTGATTCCTTATCTTCTTCCCAAACCCCTGGGATTAGGGTGTTGTCTAGATCTACAAAATAGCATTTTAAGGCCCCTCGCATTGTATAGCGAATAAAGCTCTTTATCTCAATAGCTATTTTTTCAATGCCTACCTTGCTAAATGGCATTTGCGCATAAAATCCAAACGAGAAATCATAATGCGAGATATCTGAGAGTATAGCGTTGTTTTGAAGGTCCGATAAAAGCAATACGCTATTCGAATGATCATATTCATCTACAAGTCGTCTTATTTCTGTCGATGAACTCCGTGAATAGTTTTTGTAGAGATCGGAAAAGACAAAAACCACGATAGCGTTTTCAACTGAAGGAAAATCATACGACTCACTGTAATAGTATTTAGCTTGGACTTCTAGTGCTAAATGAGGCTCAACATACAAATCAGAAAAAACATAAATTTCCATTGAGCTTGACGAGGAATAGGTTCAACTTAAAGTTAGTGTTTATTTACATTCACCTACTCGAATTTATGTTTTACCTTGAGTTTCGTTATGTCTTACAGGCGCTCTTTAAACTTCAATGAACAATTATATTTCGTTAACTCCGTTTTTAAACATCGTGATGCGATACAGGTGCTCGTTAAGTTCGTTTCCAGCAGTCATCTAGGTGGCGTAGCCGCATTAAAAGAAGGTATTGCACTAGTTTCGAATGCGCATAAAATCCACTCGAGAAGAATCAGTGGGTCAACGCTTTATTTAAGCAAAAACAGTGAAATCCATATTAAAGTCCACAACCAGGATACGGAGCCTGCTCTAAGGGATCCCTTATTCAATCAGCCGGTTAAAGACTCCGGGACATTAATAGAGCACCATATAATTGTCACCAAAACAAATTTATTTTTACTTGTAAAAAGCCACCATGTTCTAATGGACGGTGCCGCGTATGTCCAATACCTAAAAGATATTTTTAAGGCCATTCGCGGTATACCATTAACTGGTGATGAACGTCTATACTCTGAAGAAGATGCTTTACCAACGATTCTTACAAAAAGTAAGGGAATACAAGGGCCTAGAATCTCTAAAGTTAAAGGGAAGTGGCGCTCAAAAAGGCCCCCAAAAATCCTAACTCATGATAAAGCTATTGGCAATATTTGTGCTGTATTAGCACTATCGGCATCAAAAGCAATGGGTAGAAAAGGCAGCTTTTTCATCCCCTTTGATCTTAGGAAGTTCGGCGTTTGTTCCTCCGGGTTTGGAAACATGACACTCCCTATATATTTGAATGTCAAACCCACAGACTCTTTGGGGGATATTACAGCTCAATTAAACTTTCAAGTTCAGTCTAAAGCTCCTCTAAACAATAGTTTGAGTTCTTTCGGAATCAAAACCCTTCCCAGCTGGTTGCTTCGTCCTTCCGCTAAGGTTGTTCACTTAGTTTTTCGACTCACGGGCTACTATTTCGCGAGTGGGTTTATTTCCGATCTGGGACAGCTGTCCTTACAGCATTTTTCTGGGCCTAATCTTGATGCCATAGACCTCATCCCAATTCCAATGGTAGGTGCTCAAAGCCCCTATACTGCATTTTGCTTATCGCATGAAAACGGGCTTAGAATAGGGCTGGCCGTACACGCTGGAAATGGACTGCCAAAATGGGAAAAAGAAATACAACGCTTTTTTGAATCAACAGATTCTCATCCGGTTGGGGTAGATTTTGCAAAAAATACTCAATTAGGTAACGTAGTGTTGAGTGCGTGGTCGCGCTATCTAAATATGGAAACTCAAGACTGTAAGGCGCAAAGAGATGTCGCCTTCTCCAATCTTGGCGGTGATTCCGTTACTTTGGTCTTAATGTGCTCGGAAATACAAAAAGAACTTTCTGTCGAGGGCAACCAACAAGTGATGTCAGAAATATTTGCCCGGGGCACTTCTATAACCATACGCGAAATGACAAAAATCTATAATCAATGAAAGTTTCATTTCTATACGGAGCAACCTTCACAAGGCTATTGAGGTATCCTATTAAATTTGGAAAAAACATGGGTTTTCGAGCTTGGTTAAAGCTATTTCTGTTTGTCCCTACAAGCATATTAAACTCTCTTTTAGCAATTCCGGATTTTTTCTACAAGGGTCAACGCCCGAAACAATTAATCTTTATCGTCGGGCACTACCGCTCTGGAACGACTCATTTGCATAACCTTATTGAAGCTGCAGGAGATTTAATTGCCCCAACCACATATGAATGTGCTATGCCCGCACATTTTCTTTTTACAAACTCTTGGCTTAAACCAATTATCTCATTGTTCACTCCAAATCAACGTCTCTTTGATACAATGAAGATGAGCGTTGATACACCGCAGGAAGATGAACTTGCGATGGCCAGCTTATGTGCAGCAACACCGTATTTATCAATAACGTTTCCATTCAATGATGACTACTTTAAATCCTGTATCTCATTAAAATCATTACCGCAGAAAGACATTGATGACTGGAAAGCAATTCACTCAAGATTTGTACTAAAGCTTGGCAGAAAAACTCAAGGTAATAAAGGGTTGATATTAAAATCCCCTGCTCATTCTTCACGGATAAAAACAATTTTAGAACTATACCCGGATGCAAAGTTTATACATATTCACAGAAACCCTGTTCCCGTTGTTAAATCGAGCTTGAATCTATACAAGGTCTGGTATGAAATGCAATCGTTTGGTGATGTTTCGAGTCTCATAGAAAATAAAGAACATACTTTGCTCGAAACCTATAAAGCTCTAGAAGATGGCTGGGAAAAGGAGCACGCCTTAATTCCCGAAAAAAATCGTGTTGAAGTCTCTTTTAATGATATCAACGAAAGCCCAAAATCAACTATTGAATCAATATTCCAACGCCTAGAAATAACGGGGTTTTCTCAAGAAAGGCTCAACAAATACCTCGACTCAGTAAAAAGTCATGTCCCCGGAGCTTACCCCGAGCTTAGCGACGATTTACTCAAGAAAACTTACAGCCATCTTGATGCCTACATACGTAAGTACGGTTATTAAAATGGTCTTTAGGCGTTTTTTGTTCTGCCCAATAAATTCCGGAATACTACAATAGATGTATAGCCTGCGGTAGCAATAACCGAAGCAATAACTTGCTGGAAATCGAACAAGTCAACGAAGTACATCGCCAAAGTTAGCACTACCAGGTTCAAGATCCATAGTGACCATCCGTATCGCTTCCCTTCCTGAATAAATCCAAGAATAATTGTCCCTAAAACAATAAAAATCACGAAAACAGTTCCCGGCAAAATTTCGAGCTGCTGTTGTATTGAGATAAACGACAAGAGCTGTATGTAAAGTAAAAACGAAGCTACATTCAGTAATGGATCGTTGTTTAATTTTACTTTCGGTCTTGGGGACTTCAAGAACGGGAGAAGGTTTACTAGGATGGGACTGCCGGTAGAAAAGGCTTTTCTTAGGCCCAATTTGACTGGGACATGTTCAAGCTCTTGTTGATGTGTGCCATAGATTCTATCCCAAATACTGAATGTCCCTCCGCAGTTTTTATTTAAGTATTCAGCGTTGACTCCATGATGCACCTTGTGTAGTGATGGTGTAATGAGAATTTTTTCCATCCATTTTGGATGTTTAATTACATCATTGTGATTATAAAATTGCACGAAATAATGAATGGAAGAAACTAAAACAAATACCTCAACTGGGATGCCAACCAAAACTAGCGGTACAAAAAACGGCAACGATGAAATTGAAGAAAACCATGAATTTCTTATTCCCAGCGAAGAATTAAAGTGTTCTCCTTGATGATGCACCTCATGGATATACCAAAGGAGCGGGACTTTATGATGGAGATTGTGTAGCCAATAAAATTGGTGATCCCATAAAATGAAAGCAATCAAAACTACCCAAAACAATCCAAGGTAATCTGTTAATTGGTAGGGTATTAACGTTGCTAAATAATAGTACCCTAAAACCTCTAGGCCTCTTCCAAGCCATAGCAGAATTTGTCCTGAATTTAAATTCATGGAGATCTCTGCCCATGGAATAGGCTTGTTAAATGCTCTAAGAACCAATAGCTCTATGGCAACTAACAGTATCAAAAAGGCTGGACCAATAAAAATAGACATAGTCTGGTTTATTTACTCTTAAATGCACCAATGGCGTCTTTCGCTTCCTTGCTTAGGATGAGTTCACCGCTAATCGCAGCTCGCTCGGCCAACAAGTCGTCCCAATGCTCCGTGCCTTCCCAAAAGACCTTCTTCAGTCCGCGCATGGCGGGGACGGATTTGGTTAACAATCGGCCCGCTAAAGCCTCAATGGCCGCATCCATCGCTTCTGCATCCTCGAAAATATCATTGTACAAACCGCGCTGGAACGCCCACTCGGCAGAGCGCCATTCCGTGGCGTTAATGGCTAAATCTGACATGCCTGCCAACCCAAGCTTGCGCTCACAAGCCGGACCCACGACAAACGGTCCTATACCCACGGCCAGCTCACTGAGCTTCACAGCCGCGTGCTTAGTGGCGTAACAATAATCCACAGAAGAAGCGAGGCCTACACCGCCGCCGACAGCCTTCCCTTGAACGCGGCCGATAATGAGCTTAGGACACTTCCTCATGGCGTTGATCACATTAGCAAAGCCGCTGAAAAAGACCTTTCCTGTCTCCAAATCTTCGATGGCAATGAGCTCGTCAAAGCTGGCGCCGGCACAAAAGGCACGTTCACCCGCACTCTTCAAAAGGATAAGTTTCACCACATCGTTTTCTCCCAATTCCGTAATAGTATTGGCCAATTTCGCGAGGACCTTGCCCGGCAAAGAATTGGACAGTGGGTGGAAAAATTCTACCGTAGCTAATCCGCGGTCGTCAATGGCCACATTTACGCCACCTTGGTTCACTGCTTCATTCATAGGTTATAGTGTTTGGGTATTGTGTTCTGCTGAATTTTCATCAGCTCTGGTCTAGTTTCTTCACCATGGTCAAGATGGTCGTTACGGCCACCACCTCATCGGTATCGTCGTAAACTTCCACGTAGTACTTCACGATGCCCTTAGCTACATCGTCCTCGCTGCGCTTCTCTTGATCAATCTTTTCTTTTACGGTCAATTTTACCCCGATGGTTGCCCCGGGATAAACCGGCTTGGTGAATCGGCATTCATCGATACCGTAGTTCAACAATACCGGACCTTTTTTCGCCTCAACGAACAATCCTGCCGCCTTGCTCAAGATGAAATAACCGTGCGCCACTCGGCCCTCGAAGATGGTTCCCTCGAGCGAAGTAGCATCCATGTGTGCGTAGAAGTTGTCGCCGCTCACATTGGCAAAGTTCGTAATATCCGTTTCCGTAACTGTATGCTTCGCTGTGTAGACCGTCGCGCCCACTTCGAGCTCTTCAAAGTGCTGACGGAAGACGTGTGGCATAGCTTCTGGACGTGATGCACCTGGCTGGTACTGCTGGGTAATGGCCGTGATGTCGTCCGGGTGACCCTGGATGGCCGTGCGGTGCAAATAGTGCAATACCCCACGCTTTCCACCCATCTCTTCACCGCCTCCTGCACGACCTGGACCGCCGTGTTTCATCAATGGCATCGGCGAACCGTGACCGGTACTTTCCTTGGCCATCTTTTCGTTGATGATGTGAATACGGCCGTTGTAAGCCGCAGCTTCAGTTGTAAATGCTATAATATCTGAGGTATTCTTACTCGCAAACGAAGTAACTAATGAACCACGTCCCATTGCAGTAAGCCGAACAGCTTCGTCAATAGTCTTATAAGGCATCAACGTACTCACCGGTCCAAAGGGTTCTACTTCGTGCACTTTCGTTTTGGCAAATGGGTCGCTGTTCACAAAAAGCTTTGGCGTGTAAAACGCACCTGCATCTGTCGCCCCGATAATATCAAGGTCTGGATTAAAGACCAATTCCTGTTCCGCCATAAGCTTGTTCATCTCCGCTTCTACACGTCCAATCTGGTCGTGCGTTGCGAGTGCCCCCATGCGCACACCTTCCGCCTGCGGATCACCTATAGCCGTCTTTTGAAGTCGAGCGATAACGGCGTCCTGAACGGCGGGCAACAAGTGTTCAGGAACCATGGCCCGACGAATCGCGGTACATTTTTGACCCGCTTTTACGGTCATTTCGTTAGCCAATTCTCGAACAAACAATGCGAATTCAGGATCTTCAGGCTTCACATCTAATCCTAATACCGATGCGTTTAAACTGTCTGCCTCGAGATTAAACGGAACCGAACGTTCGTTGATGTGCGGTAAACCGCGCAACACCTGACCCGTTGACGCTGAACCCGTAAAAGTCACGACGTCTTGAAAGTCCACATGGTCTAAAATACCACGTCCCTTTCCACTGACCAATTGCAATGCCCCTGCAGGTAAAATTCCACTATCAATGATCGCCTTTACCATCACCTCCGTTAAATAGGATGTGTATTCCGAAGGCTTCACCACACAGGGAACCCCCGCCATCAAATTGACCGCGATTTTCTCAAGCATCCCCCAAATAGGGAAGTTAAAAGCGTTGATGTGGACGGCTACACCATGGCGTGGCACCATAATGTGGTGGCCAATGAACGTACCTTCCTTTGATAATCGGGCAAGGTCGCCATCGACGTAATAGGGGAGGTCTGGAAATTGGCGTCTTAGCGATGCATTCGCAAACAAATTGCCAATTCCCCCTTCAATATCTATCCAGCTGTCAACTTTCGTCGCTCCAGTAGCCCAGCTCACATCATAAAATTGACGTTTAATACCGGTCAAATGGAGCGCCAATGCCTTAAGCATGCGACCACGCTCTTGAAAGGTAAGCTTTCTCAAAGCCGGTCCACCGACTGAACGACCGTACTCTAAAATGGCTTTATAATCTAGCCCTTCTGAGCTCACCTGCGCGTAATCCTCACCGGTTATGGCATGGCGAGCAGTATATTCTACTCCAGTTCCTGTTTCCCAGTTTCCTAGGATGTAGTTCTTAACTGTATTCATTTATTTGTGCGTTTGATAGGTTCCTTCATGATTGGGCCGATTCGGCTCAACGGCTTCTAATGGCGTCACTTCTTTCAATGTTGAATGGCATTGTTCGGCCAATTTCATATACAACTCCGTTCCTTCCGTCTTCCAAGCCAACATCTCATCGCTCACCTCTTTCACCACCTTACCTGGGTTCCCAACAAAAATGCTTCGCGCGGGTAGTGCCGTATTCTGTGGAACAAAAGCCAATGCGCCTACGATGCATCCGTCGCCCACTTCAACATTGTCCATCACAACTGCATTCATGCCGATCAGGACATTTTCGCCTAAGGTGCCGCCGTGAATAATCGCTCCATGTCCCACGTGCGCCTTCTTCTTCAAGCGAGTCTCCGTTTTCGGGAACATGTGCACCACACAGTTTTCTTGAACGTTCACGCCTTCTTCAAGGACAATTCGTCCCCAATCTCCGCGCAAAACAGCCCCTGGGCCTATGTAACAATGTGGGCCAATAATCACATCGCCCGTCACATTTGCTTGAGGGTGTACGAAAGCGGTTGGGTGAATCACCGGAATGAAGTCAAGGAATTGGTATACTGCCATATTACGCGCGTTCTAAAATAGTTGCGTAGCCTTGGCCAACGCCGATACACATGCTCACTAAAGCATATTTCTTTCCTGTTTCTTGCAGTTCAATCGCTGCCGAATGAAGAATACGTCCGCCCGTCACACCTAAAGGATGCCCTAAAGCAATCGCGCCGCCGTTTGGATTAATTCTTGGATCATTATCCGCCAGTCCAAGTTCTCGCGTGCATGCTAAAACTTGGGCGGCAAAGGCCTCATTCATCTCAATAATGTCCATGTCCTTTAGCGTTAAGCCTGCCTTTTGTAGTGCCTTTTTCGATGCCTCAACGGGCCCAATTCCCATAATTCTGGGTTCTACCCCAGCCACCGCTGAACTCACAATACGGGCAAGCGGCTTCAGTCCGTGTTGCGCAACTGCTTCACCGCTGGCCATCAACAAAGCCACCGCCCCGTCATTCAATCCAGAACTATTTCCCGCGGTGACCGAACCGTCTTTTTTAAAGGCTGCACGTAAACCTGAGAGCCCCTCCTTCGTCGTGCTTGGCTTCATAAATTCGTCAGCTACAAAAACGATAGGATCTTTCTTACGCTGAGGAATCTCCACAGCAAACTTCTCTAGTCTAAACCTTCCGCGCTCATCAGCATGAGCTGCTTTTTGTTGCGACCATTCAGCAAACGCATCCTGGTCTTCACGACTGATGCCATACTTTTCAACTAAATTTTCAGCCGTTTCCCCCATGGCATGCGTTCCGTACAACTCCTTCATTCTGGGATTGATGAAGCGCCAACCAAAAGAGCTGTCGTACATCTTACTATCTGTGCCGTAAGCGCTTGAGGGCTTGCTCATTACATAAGGTCCGCGACTCATGTTCTCTACGCCGCCTGATATAAATAAATCACCATCTCCCGCCATGATTGCTCGATGTGCATGGATGGCCGCGCTCATTCCTGAAGCGCATAAACGATTCACGGTCTCGCCTGGAACCGACCAAGGCAAACCGGCAAGCAGCGCCGCCATACGGGCCACATTTCGGTTATCCTCTCCAGCCTGATTCGCACAGCCTAAAATGACGTCGTCAATAGCGGCAGCGTCTAAATCTGGATTCTTTTCCATGAGTTTGGCGATAGTCATCGCTGCCAAATCATCAGTTCGAACAGCTGCTAAGGTGCCTTTAAATTTTCCAATAGGCGTTC
>Ga0233400_1000886_pt1 | contig 13220 bp, 11 predicted proteins | sample 46DmetaG_FD_182708 | JGI IMG/M metagenome (GOLD analysis project Ga0233400, IMG submission 182708) | Seawater microbial communities from Monterey Bay, California, United States - 46D | ecosystem: Environmental > Aquatic > Marine > Coastal | place: USA: California | collected 2016-10-21
ACATCAATCTGTGCCTCGAGCTCCAGAAAGTCTCCGGGACGCACCGGGCTGGCCTTCATGAAATATTGATGAGTGTCCTGGGTAAACCCCGTCAGCATAAAGACATTAAGCACATCATGCACATGCCGCTCCGCCTCCACTAGCGCCAGATCAAAGTGATCCGCCACGGCCCTCGTCAGGTTGGAATGGCAACAATGGTGGTAATCAGTACCGCTGAGCAGCCGTCCCGTATAGGGATCGCAGCGCGTGCCAATCACATCGTGCACAGAGCCACCATCAGCGTCATAGCCATACCAGTCAAGCGTGTCACAGGTGATATGCGCGAGGGGCCGCATGAAGGGGAAGCTCGACCAGAGACTGTCACCCTTGCTGACATGGGTGCCATGCAGGGCGCGTGTTTTGCCGCTGTAAAAACGCTCAGCGAGGTTGTGGCTGTTCCAAATGTTCAGATCGCCCACCTGCGGTCCCTCCACAGACACAATCCGCGCAAAATATCCTGCTGGAACATCAATGCAGGCGGCGGTTCGGGGCGGCACAGAGAGCTGCTGTACCAGTTTTGCGCCGTCCCGCCTCGCCGCTGAAGCCGCCAGATCCACTTGCGGCAAGGTCTGAGTGGGATAACACACAATCACCGGACGCTCCCTCCGAGCCTGCGCATCTTTGGGTTCGGGGTGGGTAGGATGTTGATGTTTCATGCAGCCTCTCTTTTTGATTGCTTCCATGTTAAAGGCACGCTGTGAAATTGACAATTCCACGCTGTGACAGGTCGCATATGGGCTTGCTCTTGCGGTTGCGATGGGCTCCATTCACGGGATGGATATATTGCAAAACCCCCACCGCCACATTGGTTTGACTGTCGACATCCTGCGCGACATCCCCGCCCCCTCGACTGATTCTGCCGCTGTGCAAGCCCTTTTGGCCCGTTGCCCCAATGCTGCTGAAACTAAAATGCTGCAAGCTCCCAATATTGCGCAAGATCTGAATATCGCGCAGCTCAGCGTGAAAGATGAGCGCACCCGCATGGGCCTGGGCAGTTTCAAAGCACTTGGTGCAGCCTATGTCATCGCCCATAGCGCCATCGTCCAAGGCGAAGCGCAGAGCGCCAAAACCTATGTCACCGCCAGTGCTGGAAATCACGGGCTCAGCGTGGCGGCAGGCTCAAAGGCCTTTGGCGCTGCCGCAGTGATCTTTCTCAGCCAGAGCGTGCCAGAAGCCTTTGCCAAGAGATTGATCGCGCATGGCGCAACTGTTGAGCGCGCCGGCGAGACCTATGAACAGAGCATGAGCGCGGCGCAAGCTGCGGCCAAGGACAACGGGTGGACCTTGCTATCGGACAGCTCTTGGCCAGGCTACAGCGATCTGAGTCATCGTTTAATGGAGGGCTATACTGTCTTTATGGCCGAAGCCGAGCGGCAAATTTCTGCGCCCAGCCATATATTCTTACAAGCTGGCGTTGGCGGATTGGCCGGCGCCGCAGCGGCGATGGCACGCAAAACTTGGGGCGAAGCACCGGTGATCGTGGTGGTTGAACCATGCCACGCCCCGGCTTTGCACAGCTGCATTCAGGCCGGTGATTTCATCGCCGCGACCGGCCCAGGAAGCGCCATGGGCCGGCTAGATTGCCTAGAGGCCTCTTTGATTGCTCTTAAGGGGCTGGCCAAAGATGCCGATTTCTTCGCGCTGATCAGCGAAGAGGAAGGTCAAGCCGGCGCCAATTATGCAGCGGCACATCAAATGGAGAGTACACCCTCCGGAGCCGCGGGGCTGGCGGGTCTTCTGGCCTCACCTGCCCATCGTACGGCGCTCAAACTTGACGCAAACTCTCATGTGCTCGTCATACTTTCAGAAGTTCCTGAATAATGACCCAAGGCTTCACAACCGAGGAATTTAAAGCGCGCCTGAAACGGGCCCAAGGCCGCATGGATGACGCTTATCTCGATGCCATTTTGCTAACCACTGAGCCAGATATTCGCTATTTCACAGGCTATCTCACGAGGTTCTGGGAAAGCCCATGCCGGCCTTGGTTCTTGGTCTTGCCCCGCGCTGGCGATCCTATTGCCGTCATCCCCTCAATTGGCGCCGCGTTGATGGCCCGTACGTGGATATCAGATATCCGCACATGGCGCGCGCCAGATCTCGACGATGACGGCATCGGCCTTTTGGCCGAAACCCTGCGTGCGTTAGGCCCGCGCATTGGCACGCCAAGTGGCTTGCAGTCTCATCTGCGCATGCCGCTGGATGACTTTGGTCGGCTCAACGCCGCTCTGCCCAAGCCCATCGGTGCGGATGCTGGCATTCTGCGGAGCCTGCGTTTGGTGAAATCTGACGCGGAGATAGAGAAGATCAAAACCGCATGTCACATTACCACCCGCGCCTTTGAGCGCGTGCCAGAGATTGCCCGCGTCGGTCAGCCTTTAGCAGCGGTGTTTCGTGATTTTCAGCGCCTTTGCCTGGAGGAAGGCGCCGATTGGGTGCCCTATCTCGCCGGTGCTGCGGCCCAGGGCGGCTATGGCGATGTGATCTCTCCGGCCGACGAGCGTCCCCTTACGGCGGGAGATATCTTGATGCTGGACACAGGCTTGGTGCATGATGGCTATTTTTGCGATTTTGATCGCAACTTTGCCGTTGGCATCCCATCGCCAGATATTGCCGCAGGGCACAGCCGTTTGATCGACGCCACTTATGCCGCTTTTGAGGCCGCGCGACCGGGCAATACCGCCGCTGATCTATTTCACGTTATGGACAAAATTGTCACCGGCGGCGCCGGCGGGTCCGAAGCTGGCCGCTACGGCCACGGGCTTGGCATGAACCTCACAGAATGGCCCAGCTTGATCCCAACAGATCACACACCGCTGGTCCCGGGTATGGTACTCACCTTGGAGCCAGGGATCGAACTGGCGCCGGGCCGCGCTTTGGTTCATGAAGAAAATATTGTCATTCGCGAGAATGGCGCCGAATGGCTTAGCCAACCCTATGCCGCCGAAATGCGCAGGATCTAACATGAGCTTTCTGCCATATAATATTGTTTCAATGGATCCTATTCGAATTGGACTCGTGGTCTTGCAATCGGATGAAACCATTGAGCGCGATATGATGCAGATGCGCGGTACCGCGGATCTCTTCTTTAGCCGCGTGCCCAGCGGGCAAGAGGTCACGGCTGAAACGCTGCAATCTATGGCCGGGCATATTGAGGCCTCAGCAGCGCTCTTCCCCCAAACCCTGCGCTTTAACGCCGTGGGCTATGGCTGTACCTCTGGCACCGCTCAAATTGGTGTGCGGGAGATCGATCGGCTTGTAAAATCCGGCACGAAAACCCTAGCGGTCAGCCAGCCCGTGTCGGCACTGGTGGCCGCCTGCCAGCATCTCAAGCTCAAGCGTATTGCGTTTTTGTCTCCCTACTTGGAAGAAGTCAGCGCCAACCTGCGACAGGTTTTGCAGCAAAACGGTGTCGAAACTCCAGTTTTCGGCACCTTTGGCGAGGCCGAAGAGTCAAAGGTTGTGCGCATTTCTGGCGCCTCCGTTCGAAGTGCGGCCCGTCATCTGCTGGCCGGCGGCGGACTTGATGGAATTTTTCTCAGCTGCACCAATCTGCGCACTATGGATTTGATTGCCCCGATGGAAGCTGAGCTTGGCCTGCCAGTGCTGTCAAGCAACCTAGTGTTAGCCTGGCATCTCGCACAGCTGTCTGGCGATACACAGGCTTTGCAAGGGCCCGGTCAGCTCTTTGCCGCGCAAGCCGTAAAGTGAACGCCTTCGGCAGCATTTAAACTCGCTGCAAAAAATCCAAAACCGGCAGCGTAAAAGCCTCTGGCACTTCCAACAAACCCAGATGTTTGAGTTGCGGTATAATTTGGCACTCTGCCCCCGGAATTTCAGCCGCTATATCCCAGCTCATCTGCGGCGTTGAGCCTACATCTTCCGCACAGGTCATCACCAAACTCGCGTGCATTAACGGCGGGGCTGGACGAATTAACTCCCTAACGCCATGAGCCAAAACCCAGGCCGACTGCCCGTAGCTCGCGCGATCCGCCTGCATGCGCCACGATGCAACCTGCCGAGGAGTTTGTGCATTTGACGCCAGAAATTCTGGCGTGAACCATCGTTCCAAAGCGGCCTGTAGTGTCGCCTCCGCACCCTGATCCAGCGCCTGGCGTGCCCGCGCCTCGACCTCCCGCTGCATCTGCGCACCGCGATCATGGGGAGAATTCAGTATAACCAATGACCGCACCAAATCTGGATGGTCCATAGCGACGCGTCTATTGATCATGCCGCCAATGGAAAACCCGACCAAATGGGCAGGGCCCATCACGGTTTCCTCCAGCAGTCCAGCGATTTGATCCGCAAAGACTGACAGGTTGAGCGGGCGCTCTGCTGGGCGGCTCTGACCATGTCCGAAAAGGTCATAATTCAACACCCGGTAACGCGCGCAGAGCGCTGGCAAATGGGCCTGCCACAGCGATGAACTCAGCCCCAACCCATGGATCAACACCAAAGGTGGTCCATCTTCGGGCCCGTCAAGCCAATAGGCCGTGCCATCAGCTGCTCTAAACACCGGCGGGATTATCCACATCGCGGCCCATATCCCGCAGGTCATCATAGCGGTTGCCAATCCGGTGCAAAGGATGACCGCCAATGGAGGCGCCAAGCCCAATCAATATTTCATCCTCGGCAGGCGCATCGGGCACGGTGGTATGAATGGTTTGATAATGGCTGCGCATGCCGCCATCGTCTTTATGCATCAACGGGATCATCAAGGATGTGCCCGCGCCGCCGCGGGTATTGGTGAAAGCGAGATAGGATTTGGCATTGACCGCCTCGCGGAACTGATTGCCGAAATGCAGCGTGTGCGTCATCGCTTGTGCGTGCTCGATCTCACCCCCCATGCCAACAATACTGGCTTTGCCGCAGCCCTCTATCTTATCCCCGCAAATCTCAAGCAACAGATCGGTCAACACCTTGCCCAGGACCGGCCCATGCTCTTGAATTTCTGGGCGCAGGTTCTCAACCCATCCCCGACCAAACCAAGGGTTTTTGATGATCGCAATGGCGCTCACCAATTTGGTTGGCACAGGCACGGCCTTGCTGCCCTCTTCATAGGTGGTTTGAACAAGAGTCAGCGTGCGGCGAATTTCGATACTCATAGCGAAGTCCTTTAGGTGAATTCTGGCATTACATGATCGATGAAGCTCTGAAGTGAGCGTTTTTGCTCCGCCATCCCCAATCCCATCGAGGCATAATAAATGAAGGCATCTACCCCCAACGCCTCGTAGCGGCGCAGTTTTGCGATCACCTGTTCGGGCGATCCGAACATCAGGTTTTCTTCAAGCATTTCGGGGTCCACGCGAACATTGCCCTCCAAGTCCTCAGCCGAGACCGCTTCGGGAAAGCCATTGTGCACCGCGCCTGTTTTGGTCATCAAATTGCCAAATCTGCCCAAAACACTGCGAATGGCATGCATAGCTGCGGCGCGATCTTCAGGCGTTTCATAGACCGCCGTGTGCCGCATCATGGCGAATGTGCCATCCCAGCCATTGCCCGCAGCCTCGATCGCCTCATCAAGCTGGGCTTTATACTTTTCAGCCTCTGCAAAGGGCATAGAAAAAGGCCATGACATGATATTGCAGTGATTGGCCACCGCATAGTCAAAGGTGATGGGCGAGCGGGCTGCGACCCACATCGGCACCTCCCCTTGTAGCGGCTTCGGACAGGATGTGGCCGAGGGGAATTGCCAATATGTCCCTTCGTGAGTCACGTCCCCCTGCCAAAGTTTGCGCACCAAAGGCAGCATTTCTTGCATATAGCGCCAGCTGTCACTTTGCGCCAATCCGGGCTTCATACGGTCAAACTCGCGTTGATAGGCCCCAGAGCCCAGCCCCAAATCCAACCGCCCATTTGACAATAGATCGACCATTGCCGCTTCACCGGCCAAGTTGATCGGGTGCCAATAGGCGGCATTGGCCACGCCACATCCCAGACGGATGCTCTCAGTATGATCCGCCCACCAGGTCATGATTTGAAACGGATTGGGGGCGATCGTCATTTCAAGCGCGTGATGCTCAGCCGCCCAGGCAATTTCAAATCCCGCTCGGTCGGCCATTTGCACCATATCGAGCACATGATCGCGCACTTCGCGCATATCCGTCTCAGCGTCCATGCGTTCTAGATTTATCGCTATGTGAAACTTCATTTTATCACCGTGGTTGAAAAGGGTTGGCGATCGGATCATCGGACAGATTGACCCAGATAGTTTTGGCACGGGTGTAATCATACATCGCTTGCAGCCCAGCTTCCCGCCCATGGCCAGAGGTTTTTACCCCACCAAATTCAGCAATCGGCGAAATCATTCTGTAAGTGTTGACCCAAACCATCCCTGATTTCAGCGCTTTTGCCAAACGCAATTGCCGGGCACCATCCCGGGTGAACAGCCCCGCGGCCAGCCCGTGCTTGGTGTCATTGGCCATCTCCAAAACCTCGGCTTCCGTGCGAAACCGTTGCACGGCCAGTACCGGCCCAAAAAGCTCTGTATCGACAATGGTCATGTCTTGGCGCGGGCATTCGATAATGGTGGGTTCAAAGAATAAGCCCGGTCCAGAGAGACGACGCCCCCCACACAGCAGCTTGCCGCCCTCCTCGATCGCGAGGGACACTTGCCGCTCAATATGCTCAACCTGCCCAAACGTGCACAGCGGGCCCATTTCTGTCGCATCGGCCTGGGGATCTCCAATCACGATGCCGCGCGCGATGCTGATCATGCACGCCAAGAAGTCATCTGCGATATCATCATGCAAATAAAGCCGCGAACCCGCAACACAGGATTGACCGCTGGCCGCGAATATCCCAGCAATCGCACCATTCACAGCACTCTCGATATTGGCATCGTCAAAGACAATAATTGGAGACTTGCCTCCCAATTCCAAGCTCACCTCCGCAAAATTTTCCGCAGAATTTTTGACCACCTGAGCCGCGGCTGCCGGTCCCCCCGTGAAAGCGACGCGGGCCACTTTCGGATGACGCGTTAATTCGCGACCACAAACTGCACCATGACCCGTAATAATATTGACCACACCGGGCGGGATACCAGCCTCAGCAATCAATTTTCCAAAAGCCAAAAGGGGCGCACTGGCGTGTTCTGATGCCTTCAGTACGATCGTATTGCCCGCAGCTAAGGCCGGTCCGAGTTTAGTGGCGGTGAGGAACATTTGGCTGTTCCAGGGGATCACGGCCGCAATGACCCCCAAAGGCTCTCGGTCGGTAAAAACAAACATATCAGGCTTATCAATCGGCAACGTGTCACCACTGATCTTATCGGCCGCACCGGCAAAGAAATGCAAATATTCGGCAATATAGGTAGCCTGCCAAGCAGTTTCCTTGAACATTTTGCCAGTATCGCGGGTCTCGATGCGCCCGATCTCTTCGGAATGGGCCGCCAAGAGATCTGCCAGCCGGGCCAAATGCTTGCCACGCTGGGTGGGGGTCATAGCCCCCCAGGGACCGTCCAAGGCCACCGCTGCCGCCTCCACAGCCCGGTTCACATCCGCATAGGTGGCCTCTGGGACGCGGGCCCAAGGCAAGCCGGTGGAGGGATCAATGCAGTCAAAGGCCGCCCCATCAGAGGCCGCGCACCACTGGCCATCAATCAGCATCTGCAATGTTTCAAGTTCAGCCATATGCCCCTCCCCTGCTTCTTCCCTACAAGACTAGCAGAGTTTCATAGCAAAAAAGGAAAATTGCGTCGCTTGTCCTCATGAAAACCGACGCGAGGCGATAAATTTTGCCTTAAGAGGGGCTCACACCGCGCAGGCGCTCCGATCTGCGGCGCAGCAATTCCACCGTGGTCAAAAGCAAGATCGATATGATGACCAAAATCGTTGCGACAGCCAAGATAGTGGGCGAAATTTGCTCACGAATGCCGCTAAACATCTGCCGCGGGATCGTACGCTGGCGCACATCCGCCAGTTGCAACACCGCCACGACCTCGTCAAAGCTCGTGATAAAGGCAAACAGCGCCCCGGAAATGACCCCAGGCAGGATCAATGGCATTTGCACCTTGAAGAAGGTACGGATCGGCCCCGCCCCCATATTCGCACTGGCCCGGGTCAGGGATTGGTCAAAGCCCGACAAGGTGGCCGTCACCGTGATGATCACAAATGGTGTACCTAAAGCCGCATGAGCCAGAATGATGCCAAGATAGGTCTTCGCCAAGCCGACACTCGAGAAAAAGAAAAACAGACCCGAGGCGGTGATCACCAATGGCACAATCATCGGTGAAATCAACAAGGCCATGATTGGGCGGCGCCAGGGCATGTCGCTGGAGGACAGGCCAACTGCGGCCAGAGTGCCCAGAGCAGTCGAGATCATAGTGGCCCAGAAGCCAATGAAAAACGAGTTGCGAATGGAGCGAATCCATTGCCCATTCGACCACATATCACTCCACCAACCGACAACCGCCGCCGGATCCACCATGCCATTTTGCAAAATATCGATATACCAGCGCATCGAATAGGCTAGTGGATCAAAGCGCAGCATCCCGGGGGTGAAACTGAAATAGGGCTCTTGGTTAAAGCTCAATGGGATCAATACGAAAATGGGCATAATCAAGAACACAAAGATCATGCCACAAATTACGCGAAAGCTGTAGAACCAGAGCACTTGCCGCGCCGTGGCATAAGGCGGCAAATTTAACCGATAGCGGCCTGAATCCAGCCAACAGGTGATGCCGCCGGCAATGTAACCCACAATAGCCATCAACACGCCGTAAGCAAAGCCAACCAATCCAGTCCCGACAACGAAGAAGGCGATCACACCCAGCCATGCGGCCAAACGTCCACGATCCCCAAGCCGGGTTACGGCAAAAGAAAAGGCCGCAAAGAGCGCCGTGCTAATGGCCAAAAAGGGCAGCATGAGCCCAGTATCGCCCTGGGCAGTCATCAAACCGGCCAAGCCGCCAAAGCCTGCCAAAATTCCCACTGTGAACCCCAGCGGGGGTTTGGGTGGAATATAACGATATTCACCTGTCATTGGTCTTATCCCAGCTTCATATTGTCGATGCCCACCACGCGGTCGTAGACCCAGAAGAGGAACATCACGAACACCAGCATCACCAGCCCCAGGGCCGCCGCAAGGTTCCAGTTCAGTGATTTTCGCATGTGGAAATCGATGATGTTTGACACCATCTGCCCATCTTGCCCGCCAACCAGCGCCGGGGTGATGTAATAGCCAATGGCCAAAATGAAGACCAACAAAGCCCCTGCCCCAATGCCCGGCACGGATTGCGGAAAATAGACGCGCCAAAAGGCCGTCCAATCCGTTGCGCCCATCGACTTGGCCGCCCGCACATAGCTGGGTGGAATGGTTTTCATGACAGAAAACAACGGCAAGATCATAAAGGGCAGCAATATATGGGTCATGGCAATCAATGTGCCGGTTTTGTTGTAGATCAAACTGAAGCGATCCTCATCCGTCGCCAGACCAAAGACCACAAAGAGGTCATTCATCACCCCTTGAGCTTGAAGCATGGCGATCCAAGCGGTGGTGCGCACCAGGAGCGACGTCCAAAACGGCAAGAGCACCAAGATCAACAGCAAGTTCGAGGTGCGCAGCGGCAGGGAGGCCATAAGAAAGGCAATGGGATAGCCGAGGATCAAGCAAAATATCGTGACCAAAAAGGAAATTTCCAACGTCTTGGCGAAAAGTTGCACATGGATACGGCGCTCTTCACTCTGTCGAACTATTGAACCATTCGCAAGCATTTTGCCGTCCAAAGCTGCCGCGACATAGGCCGGCGTGTAGATCCGGCTGGCAGTTTTCATAGCGTGCCACGTTTCAATATCAGCCCAATCTTTATCTTTCTTGATCAAAGCCTCCATAAAGGGGGGCTTCATTTTCTTGGCACTGCGCGCAGTCTTAGTAAAGAGACTACGGGTGCCGCTCAGCTCGCGATTTACCCGTGTGGCCACTTTGCCGATGGTTTTTTCTTTCTTCGCGACCACCAAATCGGCCACCAAAGCGGCCGCCATCCCTTCAGTCGGCGCCGTGTTGCCATCCCAATCGGCCATGACCTCAGAGGTGGCAGGCATAAGCGTCGCAAACCGCGCATCATAGACTGATTGGCGCAAGAAATCCAAAATAGGGTAGACAAAAACCACAATGATAAACGCCAAAAGCGGAAGAGCCAGACCAAAGGCCCGCGCTCGGCTTCGAAACATCGATTGCGCCAATTTCCGCTTTAGGGGGGTACCATCTACCGCAAGAAGCGGTTCAGAGGAGTCCGTCATTGTTTCAAGATCCCAAAAAAAGAAACAAATGGGGCGCCTACAAGCGCCCCACCAAAGTCAAGTTAGTTGATCAACCACGCGTTGAAACGTTCGTTGAGCTCGTCTGCATTGTCTGCCCAAAATTCGAAATCATTTTGGAGTGCATTAGTCAGCGCTTTTTCTGTGGTTGGCATGTGGTCAATCATGTTGATGCTATCATCTTCATGAAAAGTGCCTATCAAAGGAAGCGAGGACGCACGCAGCGGCCCATAAGGAATCCAGCTAGCTTGATCAGCTAAAGGTTTGGTTCCAGTGGAAAATTTAATAAATTCCATGGCTAGATCTTTATTTGGGCTTCCTTTTGGAATGACGAACAAGTCCAAATCCCAAATTTGGCCATCCCAGACCAAACCAAATGGTTGGCCTTCAGCCGCAATTGCGTTGAAAATTCTTCCATTCCATACGATCGTCATGCTAACTTCACCGTCAGCCAAAAGTTGAGGAGGTTGCGCTCCAGCTTCCCACCAAACAACATGGTCCTTAATTGTATCTAGTTTAGCAAAGGCGCGATCCAGACCTTCGTCTGTATTAAGGAGGTCATAAACTTCTTCAGCTGGAACCCCATCGCCCATTAGAGCCATTTCCAACATAGCCTTTGGAGACTTTCGCATACCACGCTTGCCGGGAAATTTATCAATGTTAAAAAAGTCTGCCATCGTTGTTGGCTCATTGGCATACTTGGTTTTGTCGAAAGCAATCAACGTCGACCATACAATGTTCCCGACAGCACAGTCATGTAAAGCCCCGTCGATAAAATCATCAACAGCTGATGTACCGTCTAAGGCAGCGGGTAGAACGCTATGATCAATTTCTTCGAAAAGTCCTTCATCGCATCCACGAATTGCATCAGATAGTTCAACGTCAACAACATCCCAAGTAACCGATCCAGTTTCAACTTGTGTTTTGATTTCAGCCAATCCACCCGAATAATCTTCCGATACAACCGTGTTTCCTGTTTCGGCATTCCAGGGCTTATGATAGGCTTCAATTTGTGATTTAGTGTAAGCGCCACCCCACGAAACTGCAGTGATGCTTCCTGTATGGCTACCAGCGAACGCGCTGGAAGCGCCAAGGGCCAGAGTCGTTCCGGCCAGAAGTAGAGTTGTCTTTTTCATAGTAGTAGTCTCCCAGTTACAACTTTAACTTAGTTATTTGCCCCGATCTGTGCCGGGGATCGTCGTCCGGCTTGGGGCTGTTAAGCATCCAAGGCGCGGCAATCTTCGGGCATCCAGCCAATTTCAATTTGCGTGCCTGGAGTTAGGCGTACTTGATCTGGAGCGTTACGCGTCTTGATAATGAACTCATCATTGCCAGCCACGCGCAACCGCGTCCTGAAAATATCGCCCATGTAAATAAACTCAAGAACTTCAGCTTTAAGCGTGTGTGCACCTTTTTGCAAACGATCCTTGTTATATTCGACCCGCTCAGGACGAATAGACACACGCGTGCGCTCGCCCGGCTTGCTGACATTAACCGGCTTACAATCGATCAAATCACCACTGTCCAGTTCGACCAATGCAACACCATCCTTGATCTCTTTGACCACGCCTTCAAGAGTGTTATTCTCGCCGATAAATTGCGCCACAAAGCTGTTTTCAGGGCTTTCATAGAGCTCATCGGGCGGGGCGATTTGCTGGATCACCCCATCATTAAACACCGCGACCCGATCCGACATCGTCAGAGCTTCGGTTTGGTCATGGGTCACATAGACCACTGTGATCCCCAGCTTGTGGGCCAGGTCTGTGATCTCAAATTGCATCTTTTCGCGCAGTTGTTTGTCAAGCGCTCCCAAAGGCTCATCCATCAGCACCAGTTCCGGCTCAAAAACCAAAGCCCGCGCCAATGCGATACGCTGCTGCTGGCCGCCAGACAGCTGCGCCGGACGCCGAGAAATAAAATCTCCCATTTCAACCATATCTAACGCGCGTTTGACCTTAGCTTCACGCTCAGATTTGCCAAATTTGCGCACCTCCAAAGGAAACGACAGATTCTCACCTACGGTCATATGCGGGAACAAGGCATAGTTTTGAAACACCATACCAATGCCACGTTTGTGGGGCGGGATATTGTTGATGGGCTTTCCATCAAGCAAAATTTCTCCGTGGGTGGCGGTCTCAAACCCAGCCAACATCATCAGGCAAGTGGTCTTACCTGAACCTGACGGGCCCAACATGGTCAAAAACTCTCCGCGTGGAATAGCCAAATTCAGGTCTTTGACCACCAAAACTTCGCCGTCATAACTCTTCTGCACGCGTTGAAATTCGACAAATACTTTCGTCTGCACTTCAGCCAAACCTTGATCCCCGTGTTTGCCAATCTCGGTGGACTGGTAATACTGTATCAGTGATTAACAAACAAACATTTACATGACGCAACCGGAAACTTGAAAATTTTGGCAATTTGACCCAATTTTTTTCACTGCAACCTCTTCGGGCCGTATTAGCTGGCAAAAAACCTCGGAATGATCCCTTTTTTTTCAAGAAACTTGTCGTGGCAACTTTACGGGCCGAGTGCAAACAGAATCGGCCACCACAAAATTCACCCCAGGCACTGTCAACCTTCGGATTATATAAGAAAAGACAGGTCACTCCATTGAATTGTGCCACAAAGAAGATATGTCTGGTCCGAGAATTTTTCGTGAAAGGGATTCAAAAAACCATGGTTGACCGCAGCTTATTCATTGAGGCGATGCGCCATGTGGCGCAATCGGTCACGGTTGTCACCACTCAGGGTGAGGACGGATGTACGGGAGCAACCGTCAGCGCTTTTTCCTCGCTCTCGGCCGACCCGCCCTCCGTTTTGGTCTGTTTGAGATCCGACAGCCGGATCGGTCTGGCGGTGGGACGCAACCGGGTATTTTGCGTCAATGTTCTGCCTGAAGGTGCAAGCGCGCTAGCTGGCCGCTTT
>Ga0233400_1000907_pt1 | contig 13004 bp, 14 predicted proteins | sample 46DmetaG_FD_182708 | JGI IMG/M metagenome (GOLD analysis project Ga0233400, IMG submission 182708) | Seawater microbial communities from Monterey Bay, California, United States - 46D | ecosystem: Environmental > Aquatic > Marine > Coastal | place: USA: California | collected 2016-10-21
CAGCATTCTCGATGTCTGTAAATTTGAACTTATAGCCTTGATCGATTACCTTTTGTGCACTTACCCAATGACTATCTAAAACGAGATCACTCATTTCACCTGCTCCTAATTGGATCAATAAAGAAGGAATAGGAGGAAGAAAAAAAGGTCGCTTTAATGCGCGTGATAGTGCAGCCATCAACTTAGACTGACTCACTGGATTTGGTGCAACGGCATTATACACACCTTCCCATTTTTGGTTAATAGCTTTTGAAAAAATTCCAACTAGATCGTCCATATGAATCCAAGACTGTCCTTGTTTTCCGCTTCCAAATGCTGCTCCTAAACCAAAATAAACTGGAATTTTAAATGTTCCCAAAACACCTCCTTTTTTTGACAAGACCAGTCCAATTCTAATTTTTACAACAGTTACAAACTCTGCCTTAAATGCGTCGACTCCCCTCTCCCAGTCATATACCACTTTCTGCATAAAGGCAGTCGGTTCGAAAGCCATCTCTTCGTTCATTTTTTTTTCAAAATCTGAGGGGTAAATTCCAATTGCAGAAGCACTTACCAATTGTTTTACTTGATGATCGCCCTTACAAGATTGTAATCCTTTTAATAGAAGTTGAGTGGACAAAACACGACTGGAATGAATTTTTTCTTTGTAGGCTTTTGTCCAACGCTTTGAAACTTTTGCTCCAGCGAGATGAATGATACTATCAACACCAAAAAAACAAGACAAATCGATCTCGTTCTTATTGGGATTCCAATAGTATCCTTGAGCTCCCTCAATTGATCCAATTTGTGATTTACGAGTGGTAAGATAATGAATTTGAATGCCTTGTTGAGTATACTTTTCGATCAAACTATTTCCCACCAAACCGGTTGCACCTGTAATCAGTAGCTTCATTTATTTTTTTTTCAAAAGTAGCTATTTATGGCTTGACCGCTCGTAACATTTCTCTTTTTCCAGGAGGGCCAGGAAGTCGCTCGACAGTAAACCCAACCTCTTGAAGTGCTCTTCTTACCGATCCTTTTGCACAAAAACTCACCCAAACACCACCTTTGTTAAGCAAGTCATAACATTTTTTCATCCAATGCTTTTCCCACAAATTCGGCTGTGCATGAGCTCCAAAAGCATCGTAATAAATTAAATCGAAAAAATGATTTCTAGAAAACTGTTCGAAAAGGGTTTGGTGTTTAATTAACTTAAACTTAGAATTAAGCTTATGTTCAGTTTCCCACGAAAGCCGAGAAAAAGCTAAAAATGAGATTCCAGTTTTAGAATTTAAAAGCTCATTGTAATTCAATTGTTTATAATCAGTCAATGATAGTGGATAGGCTTCAAGACTGGTGTAGTCAATACACGTTTCTGAGTTGTTTAAAAAGGTTAAATAAGCCAAAAGTCCTGTACCGTAACCCATCTCAAATATGCTACAGTTTGATTTTGGATTTGCATTTTGCCAAAAACGAAGTCCCATATTTAAATAGACAAACTGAGATTCTGTAATAGCACCTTCAAGGGAATGATAGGTCTCCTTTAAATTTTCAATCTTCAAAGTGTTTGACCCGTCCCTAGTAAGGATCCATGTCTTTTTAAAATTCATATTGAATATTTAATAATAATTAAAAAAAATACAGAAAAAATAGAATATTTCACGCTTGCTTAATAAAATCATAATTAAACAAAAAAATGAATAATTAAAAGGGGGATTGAAGATTAGGTTTGGAAAAAAAATTAATTTTACTAGACTAACAAATAATAAAATGAACATTAAAGAAATCCAAAAATCAAAAATCAACAGTATTGATTTTGATAAGCTAGCTTTTGGACAAACTTTTACGGATCACATGCTTATATGCCATTATCGAGAAGGAAAGTGGCAAACGCCTGAAATTAGTCCCTACAAACCCTTAACTTTAGAACCTTCGTCAAGTATTTTTCACTATGGTCAGGCAATTTTTGAGGGCATGAAAGCCTACAAAGACGTCCAAGGCCAAGCCTGGTTATTCCGCCCCGAAGAAAATTTTAAACGCTTTAATCGTTCAGCAAAAAGACTTCAGATCCCTGAATTTCCCGAATCATATTTTTTTGAAGGGTTAAACAAGTTGTTGTATTTAGACGATCAATGGATCAAATCAGGGGAAGGAAACTCTCTTTACATTCGTCCTTTTGTATTCGCAAGTCAAGCAAGTGTTCAAGCTTCAGCTGCGAATGAATATATTTTTATGATCATTTGTGCACCTGTAAAATCCTATTATACAGGAGGTGAAATAAATGTATTAGTCGCTGAAGAGTACAGCCGTGCTGCCAGTGGAGGCGTAGGATTTGCAAAAGCTGCTGGAAACTATGCTGCACAATTCTACCCTACTTCTCAAGCACTTAAAAATGGCTATCAACAAATCATTTGGACAGATGCTGACACTCATGAATATTTGGAAGAGGCAGGCACTATGAACATCTTCTTTAAAATTGACAATACTTTAATCACAGCCCCCACTAACGATCGTATTTTAGATGGCATAACAAGAAAGAGCATAATCGATTTGGCAAAGTATAAGGGAATTAAAGTTGAAGAACGCCCCATTAAAGTTTCTGAAATAAAAGCTGCCTATGAAAAGGGAAGTTTACAAGAAGTTTTTGGAACTGGAACTGCTGTGGTAGTTTTACCCATCAGTAGTTTCTCACATCAGGATAAAACTTTTAAGTTACCCAAAGAAACTCCCGTTGCTGATGACCTGAAAACCTCCCTTTTAGCAATTCAATACAATAAATCAGAGGACCCCTTCAATTGGAGAAAAGCGATTGTTTAATCTTCTTCAATAATTTTTTTTAAGTTGGGTTTAAAGTAATTAGGTCCTTTCATTACTTTCCCATCCTCTCTGTAAATTGGCTTACCGTTTTCATCCAGTTTGCTCATATTACTTCGCTGTATTTCGTCAAAAATAGCTTCCATTTTGTCTTGAAAACCGTGGGCAATTATCGTCCCACATAAGATGTAAAGCATATCGCCTAGTGCATCCCCTAATTCTATAAGGTCTCCATCTTTGGCAGCTTCTAAGTATTCTTCATTTTCTTCTTTCATTAGATTGAATCGAAGTGTGGTAACGGATTCAGGTAAAATAGCTGTAGGCTTGTCCTCTATGCCCAAACCGTAAGCCTCATGAAATGAAGTAACGGCATTAATTGGTTTATTTAACATGTTGTCTTTGAATGTTTATGGATTATTTATTTCTAAATTAGTCAAAAAATAAGAAGATGTTTTCTTTTGGACAATTAATATTTGCTTTATGCTTTGTCGTGGGATTTACCTTGATTGTAGTCTTTTCATATAGATCCGACAAAAAAAGTCAGCCCAACTACTTTAAGGGAAGTTATAAAATATTGATTGGTTTTTTTATCGCCTTTAGCGCCTTAGTTTTAATAAAATATCTAACTCAAAAATGAAAGCACTGCTGCTTATCTTTTTGGGTGGTGGTTTAGGTAGTGCATTCCGATTTTTAATCAGTAAATTATTTTATATAAATAAAGAAGGATTTCCTTGGGCTACTCTTGTAGCAAATTTTATTGGCTGCCTATTGATTGGATTTTTAGTTGGCTGGGCATTGAAAAATGACAGTTTTCGCTCTGATGTTTACCTATTTGGTATTATAGGATTTTGTGGTGGGTTGACTACATTTTCTACTTTTAGTATGGAAAATATGTTTTTTCTCCGTTCTGGAGACTGCTTAAGTTTTATCGGCTATACACTTTTGAGCGTAGTAGGAGGATTAGTTTTTGTTTTTGCAGGTCATTCTTTATATAAATTTTTAGCCTAGACATCTTTTTTTTGCTTATTTCTTAAAATTTTTGTTTTTATTTTCAAATACCCCTAATTTTTAGGGGGTCATTTTTTTTATATGTAAAAAATTGAAAAAGCATCCCCTTATTGTAATGGGTCATATTTTAAATAAATATAAGTTTGCCAAAACTAATATTTACACAATGAAAAAAAATAATTCTATCATCGCAATCGCAATTTTATTAATTGCAATTATCCCTACTACGCTAAAAGCACAGGAAGAAGACAGTACTCCTGAAGCTACATTTAATTTTAGTGGTACAGTAGACACCTATTTTAGAACCAGCTTTACTGAAGATCCTGTGGCACCAGGAACGTCTTTCGCAAATCTTAACGGATTTTCACTTGGGATGGCCAACTTCATCGTTTCTTACGAAGGAGAAAAATCCGGCTTTGTTGCCGATGTTGTTTTTGGACCAAGAGGTTCAGACGCTGTATTTGGATCTGTTGGTAACTCTTCAGAAATTGTCAATCAATTGTACGCTTATTACCACTTAGGAGATGGAGTAACAGTTACAATGGGAAATTTCAATACTTTTTTAGGGTATGAGGTTATTTCTCCAGCAGCGAATTTCAATTATTCTACTTCTTATATGTTTTCATATGGACCTTTTTCTCATACAGGTTTAAAACTTGATTTTGAACTTTCTGATGACATCTCCCTAATGGTTGGTGTATTCAATCAAACTGACGAAACTGAAGCAAATTATTCTCGTTATACAGCCTTTGGTGCTCAATTGGGACTTTACGGTCAATACATTAATTTTTTGGGAGGAGATGACTATACACAAATTGACTTCACAGGTGGATTTGACTTAAGCGATAGTTTTTTCTTAGGCATTAACGCTACTTCTGCAACCCTTTCTGGTGATATGGGATTTGCTGGCGTAGCACTTTACCCACAGATAACAACTAGTGACAGCTTTGCAATTGGTTTGCGAGGCGAATTTTTTTCAGAGACTGATGGATTTGGTGCTTTAGTATCAGATGGAGATGCTGATAATTTTTCACTAACACTGACAGGAAATTATACATCAGGAAACTTTATGTTCAAGCCTGAATTAAGACTAGATAGTGCTTCATCAGAAATATTCGCAATCAGCCCAACTGATACTTCAGATAGCTTAGCATCCTTTGTAATGGCTATGATATATTCATTTTAATTATAATCTTAAATAAAATATTATGTTTATAAAAAATTTATTTTTGAATATACCCTTTATTATTCAGGACACAGCTGCTATTGAGGGGGACATGGGTATGTTATGGATGCTTTTATCAGGTATTCTTGTATTTTTTATGCAAGCTGGATTTACTCTTGTTGAATCTGGAATGACAAGTTCAAAAAATGCCGTCAATATAGCTATGAAAAATCTTCTCGATATTTGCGTCGGGTCGATAACTTATTGGTTAGTTGGTTATTCTTTAATGTATGGTGATACTTCCAATGGATGGTTTTTTTGGGGAGGTTTATTTCAAGGAGAAGGAGCGGATCTTTTCTTTCAGACAATGTTTGCTGCTACTGCTGCCACAATAGTCTCAGGTGCAATTGCTGGAAGAACTAAATTTGAAACATATGCAATATTCACACTTGTTATGACAGCAATCATTTACCCAATTTCCGGTGGGTGGCAATGGCAAGGTTCAGGATGGCTTACTGAGATTGGATTTATAGATTTCGCTGGATCCTCAATTGTTCATGGTGTCGGTGGATTTGCTGCATTAGTTGCAGCATACATGGTCGGACCTAGAATTGGTAAATACGTAAATGGAGAGGTTATGCCTATTCCTGGCCACAATCAAGTAACGGCAACATTAGGTGTATTTATATTATGGCTTGGTTGGTTTGGATTTAATGGAGGATCACAATTGGCTTGGGGTGGAGATGACGCTATTGGGGCATCTACTGTGGTTATGGTTACAAACTTAGCTGCAGCTGCTGGCGGTTTGGGTGCATTAATTACATCATGGTTATATTTGAAAAAATCAAATTTGTCGATGTCTTTGAATGGGGCATTAGCAGGCCTTGTAAGCATCACTGCTGGTTGTGGAAATATGACTGCACCAGGAGCTGTTATGGCTGGTTTAATTGGTGGTATTATTGTAGTTTTTTCTATAGAATTCATAGAGAAAAAACTTAAAATAGATGATGCAATTGGTGCAGTTTCTGTTCACGGTATAGCTGGATTCTGGGGTACAATTGTAATTGGGCTTTGGGGAGTTAATGGTGATGTCGGAATAGGGCTTTTTAATGGAGGCGGAGCATCTCAATTTATTGCACAACTTACAGGTGCGATTGCTTACATGATATGGGCAATATTACTATCATTCATCGTATTTTCAATATTAAAATATACAATTGGCTTACGTGTAACAGAAGAAGAAGAACTGAAAGGTTTAGATATTTCAGAACACGGATCTATAGCTTATCCAGGTAAAAGAGAAAGAGAGTAGAATTGATAAAAAATCCTCATTCACCAATGAGGATTTTTTTATTGAAAACATAAACTAAAACAACAAAAATGAAAAAAATAGAGGCAATAATTAGAAAATCAAAATTTGACCAAGTTAAAGAAGCCTTACACAATGTTGAAGTCAATTTCTTCAGTTATTGGGATGTGACAGGTGTTGGAAATGAAAAAGAAGGGCATGTATACCGAGGGATTACTTACAGCACCTCTGAAATACAGAGAAGATACCTTTCAATAGTAGTCAATGACGATTTTGTTCAACCAACTATCGACGCAATCCTAAAATCAGCTGCTACAGACAGTGTTGGTGACGGGAAAATATTTATCCTTCCCGTAGAGGAAGCTTACAGAATTCGTACTGGAGAAAAGGGCGGAAAATCACTTAACTAAAAAACAAAAACAAATTATACTAATATGGAAACTGCACTATTTACAGCTAATAACGTATGGATGATGATCTGTACAGCACTTGTATTTTTTATGCACCTTGGGTTCTCTTTTCTTGAAATTGGGCTTACAAGACAAAAAAATGCAGTAAATATTTTATTTAAAAACTTTTTCGTAATCACCGCTGGATTATTACTTTATTGTATTGGTGGTTTTAACCTCATGTATCCCGGATTTGAGGAAGGTGCCATGGGGTTTTTTAAATTTGCTGGTTTTGGAATTGCTGCCCCTGAGGGCGGTATGTCCATTGACTACGCAGGAGGAGGATATACCTGGTGGACTGATTTCCTATTCCAAGGGATGTTTGCAGCAACAGCTGCAACTATAGTATCAGGAGCTGTAGCTGAACGGATAAAACTCAACAGCTTTATGCTCTTTACCATTTTATATGTAGGATTAGTGTATCCCATCATCGGATCTTGGAAATGGGGTGGTGGATTTTTAGACCAATGGGGTTTCTATGACTTTGCTGGTTCTACCCTCGTTCACTCTGTTGGTGGTTGGGCTGCATTAATTGCAATTTACCTTTTAGGGGCGCGGATTGGAAAATTCGGAAAAGATGGAAAACCAAATGCCATACCCGGACATAATATTCCCTTAGCGGCAGCAGGTGTTCTTATTCTTTGGTTAGGATGGTTCGGTTTTAATGGAGGATCGGTACTTTCAGCGGACCCAGAGCTTACTTCATTAACACTTGTTACCACTTGTTTAGCGGCAGCAGCTGGTGGAGTTTCTGCAGCACTTTTCTCGAATATCTTATTTAAAAACTTTGACTTAACAATGTTTATGAATGGCGTTTTGGGAGGACTTGTTGGTATCACAGCTGGCGCTGATCAGATGGGTCCTACAGACGCCATTTTAATAGGTATCATAGCTGGAGTCATTATTGTACTTGGAATATCACTAGTTGATAAACTCAAACTCGATGACCCGGTAGGGGCAGTTGCTGTCCATTTAATTTGCGGAATTTGGGGAACACTGGCTGTCGGAATTTTTGGAGCCATGGCAGGAGTAGATCAATTTATAGCTCAATTAATCGGTGTAGGTATTGTAGGTGCATTTTCTTGTGTTACTGCATTTATTATACTATCTGTCATCAAAAAAACCATGGGTCTTCGTGTTGATGCCAACGATGAACTAAAAGGTCTTGATTTAATGGAGCACGGAATGGATGCTTATTCAGACTTCAGACTAAATCAACATTAATTTTAGGTTATAACCATAAACCTTGAGTATTGAACCAAAACCTCCTGACTGTGTCGGGAGGTTTTTTTGTATATATTTAATAAAAATTTAATCATGTTTAAGCTACTTCAATTTATACTACTTAACTGTTTCTTTTTTATCAATGCTCAAAAATCCATTGGAAAACTTTAAGGTGCTCTATGGCACAGGAGCATTCAAACTGACGGAATACAACAAAGTAATCCGTGTTGGGGGAGTAAAACACGCCATTCATCATGGTGTTATCCTAGATGCCAAAAAATTACTTTCAGAGGTCAAAGAAATGGTAAGTAAAGCGAAAGAAAAAGAAAATTTTAAAATTACCCAACCGGGAGAATAACAAGAATACCCCATGAAACGACTTATTTTATTAATGTATTGTCCTGATAAAAAAGGAATCATTGCAGCAGTCACTAATTTTATTCATCAACGAAACGGAAATATTGTTTATATCGATCAGTATGTCGATCGCATCCAAGGTGCCTTTTTTATGAGGATAGAAGTTGAAGGTGACTTTGATTTGTCAAATTTTCAAAAATTTAAAACTAACTTTAATAAAGTATTGGGTGAACCCTTTCAGATGTCTTGTAGTTTTTACCTAGCAGATGTCCTTTCTAAAATGGCTGTTTTTGTTTCCAAATACGATCATTGCCTTTACGATATTCTTGCACAACAAAGCTCAGGAAAGCTGGCCTGTATCATACCGTTCATCATCAGTAATCACAAGGACTTGGAACCCATAGCAAAGCAGTTTGATATTCCGTTTTATCACATTACTGTATGCAAAGACACCAAGGAAGAAGCAGAAATAAAGCAACTGGAATTACTTGAAAAATATGAAGTGGACTGTATCGTATTGGCTCGATATATGCAAATAGTATCGTCTCGAATTATCGATTTTTATCCTTCAAAAATCATAAATATTCACCATTCTTTTTTACCTGCTTTCCCAGGAGCCAAACCCTATCATTCCGCATTTCAGAGAGGAGTTAAAATCATTGGAGCTACGAGTCACTATGTAACAGAAGAATTGGACGCTGGACCCATCATAGATCAAGACACCATTCGCGTGTCTCACGGGCACGAGGTTAAAGACTTTATCCTAAAAGGACAGGATTTGGAGCGGATTGTTTTACTCAGAGCCTTAAAGCTTCACTGTGAACGCAAGATCATGACTTACAATAACAAGACAATAGTTTTCAATTAGTCTAAGACTGCAGAAAATCCAAAAGTCCCAGGTTAAATTTTTCAGGTTGATCTATGTTTACCACATGTCCTGACTGCTTTAAGGTCAATAGGCTTGAATATTGATGGAGATTCACAATTTTCTTAACAAAAGGTAAAAACATATAATCTTGACTCCCCATGATGTAAAGCGTAGGTATTTTAACCTCACGCTTTCTTATTTTTTCTAACAGAGGGAGTAAGTTGGCTGTCAATTTATACCATTTTCTAAATTCATTTTCAGACATCTTTTTTGCTTCACGGATAAACAAAGCCCTTGATTTTCTGTGGGCTTTATAAGGCATAATTACATAAGCGAAAAAAGTATAAATCCAAATAAAAGGAAGTATAGTTTGTGTCAATTTTCCCAAAAACATTAGGATTTTCGACTGTAGGTTTAGGTTAATTATAGCGCCTCCTAAACCAATTTTTTCAATTCGATATGGATGAGAGTGCATCATTTTCTGAATGAGTATACTCCCCAAGGATATCCCAACAAAATGTGATTTTTCTATTTTTCGGTGATCCAATACCTCAACTAGATCAGAAATGACCAAATCAAATGAATAGACCAATTCATCTGGAGAGTTCCTTGATTTTCCGTGTCCTCTAAGGTCGATCAATAATACATTAAAGTAAGTCTTAAAAAATCGAACTTGATTGAACCAAATAGAGGAATTCCCTCCAGCGCCATGTATAAAAGTAATACACTGTTTTGACCCGTTTTCAGATTTATAAATAGAATGATGCAGCACTAGAGCAGGTCTTTTTGTGACAGATATATTGCCATTTCTTCTTGCAGCTTCTGGGCTTCGTTAGCTGCAACCTCAGCAAAATCATCTGCTTGAGAGGCGTATATTATACCTCTAGATGAATTAACTAAAAGTCCACAATGAGCATTCATTCCTGCTTCCGCAACTGCTTGTAAGCTGCCGCCTTGTGCTCCTACTCCAGGCACCAATAAAAATGCACTAGGAATAATTTTCCGAATGGACGCAATTGCAGTAGCTTTTGTTGCACCAACTACATACATTAGCTGCTCAGCTCCGTTCCACTCTAGGCTAGTTCGTAATACCTTTTCATACAACCTCTCCCCTTCCGCTTCGGTTAATTGAAAATCATAAGCCCCAGGATTAGATGTCAAGGCAAGTAAAATTGCATATTTATTTTTAAAAGTTAAAAACGGCTCCACAGCATCTCTACCCATATAAGGTGCTATAGTTACTGCGTCAACATTATAGGTTTCAAAAAAAGCTTTTGCATAATGAGTCGCTGTATTGCCAATATCACCTCTTTTGGCATCAGCTATAACGAAATGATTGGGATAATACTGATTGAGATATTTGGTTATTTTATCAAACGCACTCCAGCCTTTTATGCCGTATGTTTCAAAAAAAGCAAGATTAGGCTTGTAGGCTACAGCATACAAATGTGTGGCATCGATTATTTTTTTAGCAAAAGTGAATAGTGGGTTCTCCTGATCTTTGAGATGAGGGGGAATCTTATCTAAATCGATATCTAGTCCAACACAGAGGAAGGATCTTTTAGCTTTTATTTGTTCGAAGAGCAGCTTTTGTGTCATATTACTTCACCTGCCTCTTTAAGTTTCTCAGTGTTTTGATGCAATTGTAACTCATCTATAAGTTTTTGAACGTCTCCATTGATCACATTTGGTAAATCATAAAGGGTCAAACCGATTCTGTGATCAGTAACACGTCCTTGAGGATAATTATAGGTTCTTATTTTTGCTGAACGATCTCCAGAGGAGACCAGAGAATTTCGTTTTTCGGCGTCTGAAGCTAGCTTTTTGGATAATTCCAATTCATATAATCTGGAACGCAATACCTTAAGCGCCTTGTCTTTATTTTTATGCTGAGATTTTTGATCTTGGCATTGAGCTACTATACCTGTTGGCTCGTGTGTTAATCGAACAGCAGAATAGGTAGTGTTAACCGATTGGCCTCCAGGCCCTGAGGAACAGAAATAATCAATTCGCACCTCATTCATGTCAATTTCAACATCAAACTCTTCTGCCTCGGGCAATACCATTACCGTTGCCGCTGAAGTATGAACCCGTCCCTGAGTTTCAGTCTGGGGCACCCGCTGCACACGGTGAACACCTGATTCGTATTTCATGGTACCGTAAATATCCTCACCTGCAACTTCAAAAATAACCTCTTTAAAACCACCAGCTGTGCCCTCACTAGAATCAACAAAACTTACTTTCCAACCTTTTGATTGACAATATTTAGTGTACATTCTATACAGATCTCCGGCGAAAATACTCGCTTCATCTCCTCCAGTCCCAGCACGAATTTCAACCACTACATTTTTTGCATCTTCTGGATCTTTGGGTATCAATAAGAATTTAATTTCTTCCTCCAAGGCTGGAATTTGCTCTTTTGCAATTTCAATTTCCATTTTGGCCATAGCGAGCATTTCCTCATCATTTTCATCCTTGAGCAATTGTTCTGCTTCCTCTAGATTTGAAAGGAGGGTCTTGTACGATTTAATCTTTTCGACCATAAGCGAAAGATCTTTGTACTCTTTATTCAATTGAACATAGCGCTTCTGGTCAGCAATGATGTCGGGCTGGATAATCAAATCGGAAACCTCGTCAAAGCGTTGTTGGATTATTTGAAGTTTTTCTAACATAGAAGCACAAATTTACAAATTGTAAGGAGATTAAGTGATTTATTTGTCAATGACAATTCGGTAATTAATCTTCAACAAATCTTTCATCTGAACACTTAAAAAGGAAGGTAATTCTATTCCAAAATCAGAAGGAATCAATTGTAATTCTCCTAGCAACTCGGTGCCAAGCTCAGATTTATACAAATCGGCTTCTATGCTTTGAGTAATCGATATTCCGTGAAATTCAAGTGAACCCGAAAAGCGTACCGTTTTGGAATTGTATTTAATTTCATCCGAATAAAATTTAATTTCGGGATATTGCAATGCCTCCAACACTTCTAAAGCATGAGCATCACGACTCGAATTATTACTGTCAAAATCTCTCACATTGGCTAGTAGTGCAATTTTAACAATCTCATCAGTAGCCTCATCGACCACCGCTATTCCCTTGACTTTTTGATTTATTCCATCCCAATCATGTAGTAAATGTTTTCCTTCATATTGAATAAAAGAAGATTGATCATTGACATCTTTTCGAACTTCTTGACCAATTAGACTCAAATGAGTTAAAAATATAAAAAGGCTTATTCTGAGCCGCATACTATTAAAATTTAAATACCAAGATTGCCGCTACATAACTTCCAAAGGCAGTAAAAGCTGCTGCGCGGTGTAATTGTTTGTTTTCTTCAGCCAGAATATTAGTGGCGAGCATGGCTGAAAAGTGAATTGTGGCCAAATATTTATGTGCTTGGGCTGAACTTAACCCTTTTGTTTTTTTATTGATTAAAGGCGGGGGGGCAAAAAGTGACAAACCAGCGCCTGTAAAATAGCTGATCGAAGTTAAATTACCAATGGTTTCATGGGTTTCATAATACCGATAATCTCCCTTATACAATTGAGTTCCCATAACACCTTGGGCAACCATACCTGCAAGAGTCACAAATCCAATAATCTGATGAGCTTTGAGCATTTTTCTCCTAACTTTTAACTCTTTTTCGCGCTGTTCAATTGTCAGAGGAGACCACTGTGTCTTTCTCATCAAGCCGTTTTCACCCCAAAGTAAGCGTTGAGTAAAAACCATTCTCTTAGGCAGTAATTCGGTTTTGATTTCTTTGGATTCTTCCCGAATTGAACTGAATAAATCTTCCTGTGCGCTCACAAAAGAGGAAAAACGTAAAAA
>Ga0233400_1000917_pt1 | contig 12880 bp, 9 predicted proteins | sample 46DmetaG_FD_182708 | JGI IMG/M metagenome (GOLD analysis project Ga0233400, IMG submission 182708) | Seawater microbial communities from Monterey Bay, California, United States - 46D | ecosystem: Environmental > Aquatic > Marine > Coastal | place: USA: California | collected 2016-10-21
TTTGTCCTTAACAAGCTGGTGCGTAACTTCTTTTGGCGGTGTGAACCGGTCTTTAATAATTTTGAAAACAAACTCGTAAGACGGCAACGTAAATACAGTCATCACCATTCCCTTAATCCCGGGAGCGACAATGAACTGATCCGTGGTAGCACGCATATGACGATAGGCAGTACGGTAATAGTACGTTTTGCCGTGACGGTGGTGACCAATCGCACTGTAGATTTCAGAAATATCTTTTTTAGGCATCAGCTGATGCAAAAACAAAACATACTGAGATGGAATCGATGCATCGACCATAAAATAACTTCGAGTAAAACTGAATAACAAACTCACTCGATCTGACCCAAATAATATGGTGTCGATGTACACGGCAGGGGCAACGGCATCACCGTTGTGAAGCATAGGAAGGACGAAGGGTATTTGTAGGCCTTCAGCAACAATACGCCCGACAATATAAACTGCCTTGTTACGATAGAAGTGATGCTCCAAGGTATGCAGCTCAACCGCAGAGTCTGATGCGCCGTCAACCTCACCAAGCTGTTTCTCAATCGCCGCAACAATAGAGGCACTGTCGCGCTCAATATTTTCATAGGGAATATGCATCGCGTACTGCGACAAGAGGGTCGCAACACTGTCGTGCAAATCACCACTGAAGCGTTTCACAACGCGCCGGACATCGACCGGCGGCATGTCTCCCTGGGGAGAGAATACAAAGGCGTGTTCATTGCGAATGCGGTGATGGCCAAACACAGAGTTGTAAATAGAGTTATAGAACGTTTCTGCGATTTCGAAATTGGTCATGCCGCGAACCAATTCAACATACACAGCGCGAGTCTCAGTCCAAAATACAAAATCGGAAATGCGATCGTCGGCAATGACGTTAACGTACGCCAAAGTTTCTAGAACTTTTTCTTTGTAGAGATCGATTCGCCTTGTCGATATCTCCTGCATGATGCCCCACTCTGCAAGCTCAAAGCGCGTACGGGCTGCGAGGGTAATATTCTCGAACTCAGCAAAATAAGCTGTGAAGCCGTTAAGAATAGTTCGCGCTAGGCGCGTCTGTTTATCCACGATTAGATCCCTGTTTAGGGCGCTCAGTGTAGGGGTCCCACCTACCCCTTGCAATTTCATTATCGCGAGGCAAAAAAAACCCGCCAGTGAAAGGCGGGTGTATTTTAAGCTAGCCCTGGGTTCAGGCTGCGTAGGCCTTATCGATGTACTGCGCACGGTGATAAGTTGCATCACCAAAGGTCGTGTTGATCATCATAAGACGCTTTGCATAGTGCCCGATGTCCAGCTCGTCGGTAATTCCCATACCGCCGTGCATTTGGGTTGCCTCGCCATAAACAAGCTTGGCATTTTTATCGATAAACACCTTCAGCGCATGAATACTGGATTCCGCACTCGCGGGATCCTGCTTGTACTCGCAAACCACCTTGAACAGCAGCGACTTTGCCTGTTCGTAGGCCATCATTGTGTCCACCATGCGATGTTGCAAGGACTGGAAAGAGCCAATCGCCACCCCAAACTGCTCTCGCGTTTTGGTGTATTCCAGCGTCTTGGTATTCAGGGTGCCCATGCAACCAACGGCCTCGGCCATTAGCGCTATCGTCGCCTCTTGAATCATTGCGTCAACGGTAGCCATCGCAGCCCCGGCCTCACCTAGCAACGAATCAGCGTTTAAAGCGACGTCAGTGAAGGTAATGTTCGCAACGCGCTGACCATCCATCATCGGATAATCAACACGATTCACGCCTTCGGCATCGGCAGCGACCACAAACAAAGACAGTCCCTCACGGTCCGACTGCTCGCCCGCGGTGCGAGCCAACACGATCATCTGGTTACAGTTCGCGCCATTGAAAACGACAACCTTTTCACCGTTGAGTACCCAGCCATCACCAGCCGCTTTGGCTTGGGTCAAGCAGTCGGCGATTTCGAAGCGACTCTGACGCTCAAGATAAGCAAAGGCACCCGAGGTCGAACCCTCAATGATCGACGGAATCCAGGCACTGCGCTGTGCCTCGTTACCCGCACGAGCAATAAGACCACCGAACAACACAACAGTCGGCAGGTAGGGTTCTACAACTAACCCTTTGCCAATCTCTTCCATAATGACCATGGTATCGACAATATTTCCGCCAAACCCACCATCTGCCTCGGCGAAGGGAATCGACAACCAACCCAGCTCTGCAAAGGTTTGCCAGGCTTTTTCGCTCATACCGGTATCCGATGCAACAATCGCGCGCCGGGTGTCCCAGTCGTAGTCATCCTGCACAAATCGCGCGATAGAATCGCGTACCATTTGCTGTTCTTCTGAAAAATCAAAATTCATATCTTGTCCCCTCTAGACCTTTATTCCAGGCCCAGTACGTATTTAGCGATAATGTTCTTTTGAACTTCATTAGAACCGCCATAGATGGTCGCTGCACGCCCGTACATGTAGTTTCGGAACGCTTCATGGGTCCAGCTGTGCCCCAAAACCTCAGGGTCCATATCGTTAGGCAGAACCCCTTGATAATAGGCCGCAGTTTCCATGCGCAGCTCCTGAGTAGCCTGCTGCAATTCAGTGCCCTTGATCTTAAGAAGCGATGACTCCGGGCCAGGAAAACCACCAGCGGCCATCGCTGCCAGCGTACGCAACTCGGTAAACTCAAGGGCCATGAGTTCAATTTCAAGATCTGCAACCTTGGCTTGGAAACCCGCGTCATCCATCAAGCGTTTACCACCATTGATCTCGGCAGCAGCAGCTTCCTTAATCAGTCGAATATTTCGTTTGGATTGAGCCACGTCTGCAATACCCGTTCGCTCGTGGGCCAACAGCGCCTTGGCAACGGTCCATCCCTTATTCACTTCACCGACAACATTTTCAACCGGAACACGCACATCGCTGAACTCAACCTCATTGAGGCTGTGCTCGTTATCGATTGAGATAATCGGGTTAATCTTGATACCCGGGGTTTTCATATCAACCAAAATGAACGTAATGCCTTCCTGCTTCTTGCCTTCGTTGCTGGTACGAACCAACACAAAGATCCAGTCGGCATACTGGGCATAGCTTGTCCAGATCTTGGCGCCGTTGATCACGTAATGGTCACCATCAAGCTCAGCTTTAGTTTTTAACGAAGCCAAGTCTGACCCAGAACCTGGCTCGGAGTAACCTTGGCACCACCAAGTATTACTATCGAGGATTCCAGGTAGAAATTTCTCTTTTTGTTCGGTCGTACCAAACTGGTAAATCATGGGACCGACCATGCCGATGCCAAAAGGAATCACGCCAGGTATACCGCGCTCGGACCGCTCAGTCTCATAAATGTACTTTTGAGTGGGTGTCCATCCAGTGCCGCCGTGCTCCACGGGCCAATTAGCCGCAATCCAGCCTTTCTTATAAAGCCGCTGCTGCCATTCAACGATAGCCGCCTTAAAGTTGTCTCCACGTAAACGTGAAACCAGCTCGTCGTCAAACTGCTCGTCAAAAAAGCCACGAACCTCTTCCCGGAACGTCAATTCTTCGGGGGAAAACGCAATATCCATAGGTGCCTCGCAATTATCAGGGGCGATCTGCTGAGTAAATCGCCAAGTTTTGAACCTTGAGTATGTTTTTCTACGCTGTGGAATGTAGGCAAGTTGGCCGGCGATTGCAAGTGCCCTTTATTCGACCTGATTTTTGCTAGGGTTTACGCGCTTCTAAAAGGTATGGCACTGGTGTTGGCCAACGAAGAAGTCTTTACTGTGGAATTTCAAGCGGTGCGCAGGAAAGCGATAAGAACTAACGCCTCGAGGCGCGCTCGGCCTAACCCCAACCCGACTAATAAAGTATAGAAAACAGTTTGCGCTGGTACTCCGCCGCCAGCGGATCGCCCTTACCGATGGTGGTCAGGGTATCCAAATAAAGGCGCTTTGCTTCACCATTATTCCAGTCACGATCTGATCGCAACACCGTTAGCAGATGTTCAAGCGCCTCTTTGTGATGATCTGCTGCGCTAAGCTGAACTGCCAACTGAACCCTAACGCCATGATCGCTGCTATCCGTCGCAAGCTTATCTTCTAAAGCTTCTATTTCGGGAGATTTCCCAGCCACGCGCTTCAACTCAATCTGGGCCATCAGCTGCTCATGAAGGGCGTCTTGATCTACCAAACGAACTTCACTTAGCACAGCCGTTGCTTCATCCAGCCTGTTAGCCTCTACCAAAGCACCGGCGTAAGCGTGGGTTAATTCTTTAAGCTTATTAGAGTCTTCCCAAGCGCCACGCAATAGCGCCAAAGCAGCCGCCGTGTCTCCGGCGTCTAACAACTCAGTCGCTTCAGCAATTTTCGCATTCCACGGCGAGGGCAAATGCTTTTCCAACATTTCACGAACAGCAGATTCAGGCTGAGCCCCCGCAAAACCATCAATGGGCTGTCCATCCTTGATTACCATAACGGTGGGCAAGCTTCTAACGCCTAACTGGCTCGCCAGCGTTTGCTGCTCATCGGCATTGACTTTGGCCAGCAAAAAAGCGCCGGCGTATTCTGCGGCTAGCTTCTCTAAAATGGGCATCAGCTGCTTACAGGGTTCACACCAATCGGCCCAAAAATCAACGACAACAGGCCTATTGTGTGACTCTTCAATAAGCTGTTCCTGGGCGTTTGATTCGTCAATATTGACAACATGTGCCACTGAATTCATGACTTAATTCTCCTTTAAGCCCAGAACATCTTGCATGTCATACACGCCGGGCTTTTGATTGATCAACCAGACCGCGGCGCGAATCGCGCCCCGGGCAAAAGCCATTCTAGAGCTGGCCTTGTGTGTAATTTCGAGGCGTTCACCTTGAGCCGCAAAGGTGACCGTGTGGTCGCCCACAATATCTCCCGCGCGCACCGTTGAAAAACCGATGGTTTCCCGATCTCGCTTCCCGGTGTGGCCCTCACGGCCATATACCGCAACGTCAGCGAGGTTACGTCCCGTCGCTGCTGCTACCACCTCACCCATGGCAATGGCTGTACCACTTGGGGCATCAACCTTGTGTCGATGATGGGCCTCGCTGATCTCGATATCTGCCTCTGAACCCAAAATAGCAGCTGCCTGCGCCAACAAGCGATAGGCTAAGTTTACGCCCGTTGAAAAGTTAGAGGCCTGACACAGTGCAATGGCACGAGTCGCTTCATGGAATTGCTTATCTTGCGTCGCAGAAAAACCGGTTGTCCCCGAAACCAACGGCGTACCCATCGCTGCACAATACTGCGCGTTTAGCACTGCTGCAGCGGGAGGCGTAAAATCAACGAGGACATCAACTTCGTTAACAGCTGCTTTTATATCCTCAGTAAAGAGCACCCCTGAAGGAGGGCCGCCCAACAACGTCCCAGTATCGACGCCACAAAGAGCACTGTCAGGACGTAAAATTGCGGCGCTTAGCTCTACGTTGTACTCGCTCGCCGCTATGGCCTCGAGAAGCATTCGACCCATTCGACCCGATGCACCCGCGATACCCAGCTTTATGGTCACTTAGTCATTCCGTCAAAAAACGATCTTACCCCTTCAAACCAACTCGACTGACGGGGTGATTGACGATTGCCCCCCTCATCGAGCGTGGATCGAAACTCTTGCAGTAATTGCTTCTGCTGAGCACTAAGATTAATCGGGGTCTCAACAACGGCTCGACACATTAAGTCCCCAATGGGACCACCGCGCACAGGTAGCACTCCCTTGCCCCGCAATCGAAACATCTTTCCGGTCTGCGTCTCTGAGGGGATTTTTAACTTCACCTTGCCATCAAGGGTTGGAACCTCTAACTCTCCACCCAAAGCGGCATCGACAAAATTAATGGGTACCTCGCAATATAAATTACGTCCATCTCGCTCAAAGAGGTTATGTTGCCGCACGGCAATCTGCACGAATAAGTCACCGCTGGGCCCGCCTGACGGTCCTGCCTCACCTTCCCCACTCAGTCGGATACGGTCACCGGTATCAACGCCAGGCGGCACCTTAACCGACAACGTCTTGGTCTTTTCCAAAAGCCCCTGACCACGACAATCACGACAAGGATCAGAGATGGTCTTTCCTTGCCCACGACATTTGGGACAGGTTTGCTGCACCTGAAAAAAGCCCTGCTGCATGCGAACCTGCCCGGCACCACCGCAGCTACCACAGGTGACCGGCTTGGTACCTGGCTTTGCACCGCTGCCATCACAGGTGTTGCAGTGCTGTAGCGTGGGTACTTTGATTTCTCGCGTTGCCCCACGAACAGCCTCTTCGAGGCTTACCTCCATGGTGTAACGTAAATCAGAACCCCGTTGCGGACCTTGTCGTCCACCGCCGCCACCGCCGCCAAAAATATCCCCGAAGACGTCGCCAAAAATATCGCTAAAATTGGAGCCGCCCTGAAAACCGCCGCCGCCAGCGCCTTGCTCCAGACCCGCGTGACCAAACTGATCGTACGCTGCGCGCTTATCAGCGTTCATCAAAACGTCGTAGGCCTCGGTCGCCTCCTTGAATTTGGCATCCGCATCCTTGTCATCGGGATTCCGATCAGGATGAAACTTCATGGCGATACGGCGATATGCCTTCTTGATATCCGGGTCTGCCGTAGACCGATCAACCCCGAGAACCTCGTAATAGTCACGCTTGGACATTGCTGCTTAGCCTGTAGTTGCTCAAAGGGGACGCCGATCCCCATAAAAAATACGCGGGCTTAAAAAAACCCGCGTTGAACTTACCATGATACTCCCCGATAGGGGATGTGAGATCGGGCCATCCGTCACACAGACAGGCCCCTCACTTATGGCTTGTCTTCTTCTTTGACTTCCTCAAATTCAGCATCGACAACGTCACCATCGTCAGCAGAATCTGCCGAAGCGCCCGCCTCAGCACCCGCGGCCTCAGCTGCACCTTCGGCCTCTTGCGCCGCGTACATCTTCTGCGCTACCGGACCCGTTGCCTCTGTGATTTTGGTCGTGGCAGCTTCGATCGCCTCTTTATCATCGCCTTGCATGGCTTCCTCAGCCTCGGCAATTGCGGCTTCAATAGCAGCGCGCTCGTCGACCGTTGAGTGCTCTCCCGCTTCCTCGAGAGTCTTTCGCGCAGCGTGAACCATGCCATCGCAGCTGTTTCGCACAGTAATCATCTCTTCGAACTTCTTATCGGCCTCTGCGTTAGCTTCGGCGTCTTGCACCATTTGCTCAATCTCGTCCTCTGAGAGACCGCCCGACGCGGTAATACGAATCGACTGCTCTTTGCCCGTAGCTTTGTCTTTGGCAGACACGTTGAGAATGCCGTTGGCATCGAGGTCAAAAGTCACCTCAACCTGAGGCACGCCTCTCGGTGCCGGCGGAATATCAGCAAGGTCAAATCGACCCAGCGACTTATTTTGGGCCGCCTGTTTGCGCTCACCCTGAACCACGTGAATGGTTACCGCCGTCTGATTGTCTTCAGCCGTTGAGAACACCTGAGATTTTTTAGTTGGAATCGTAGTGTTCTTTTCAATTAACGGTGTCGCAACACTACCCATCGTTTCAATACCGAGAGTCAGCGGCGTCACGTCAAGCAGTAAAACATCTTTGACATCACCTGCTAGCACGGCACCCTGAATAGAAGCGCCCATAGCAACTGCCTCATCAGGATTTACATCTTTGCGAGGCTCCTTACCAAAGAAGTCAGATACTGTCGTCTGCACCAAAGGCATACGCGTCTGTCCACCCACCAAAATAACGTCTTGTATTTCAGAGGGCGACAGTCCTGCATCTGCCAATGCGGTTTTTACTGGATCTAATGAACGCGTGACCAGATCCTCTACCAGAGACTCGAGCTTAGACCGAGACAACTTCACCACCAGGTGCTTGGGGCCTGTGGCATCGGCGGTAATGTACGGTAGATTAACCTCCGTCTGCTGGGCACTAGAAAGCTCAATCTTGGCTTTTTCGGCAGCTTCTTTGAGGCGCTGCAGAGCAAGGGGATCACCGTGCAGGTCAATGCCATTCTCTCGTTTAAATTCATCCGCCAAATATTCGATCAATCGAAGGTCGAAATCTTCGCCGCCGAGAAAGGTATCGCCATTGGTTGCGAGAACCTCAAACTGATGCTCGCCGTCGACCTCGGCAATTTCAATCACCGAAATGTCGAAGGTACCGCCACCTAGATCGTATACCGCAATTGTGCGATCTCCCTGAGACTTGTCCATGCCATAAGCCAATGCAGCCGCCGTTGGCTCATTGATAATGCGCTTCACCTCGAGTCCCGCAATCTTTCCGGCGTCTTTCGTGGCCTGACGTTGCGAATCGTTGAAGTAAGCCGGCACCGTAATTACCGCCTCCGAGACCGTTTCGCCCAAAAATTCTTCGGCGGTCTTCTTCATCTTACGCAGGACTTCAGCAGACACCTGCGGAGGCGCCATGCTGTTGCCTTTGGCCTCGACCCAAGCATCACCATTGTCGGCTTTGACAATGTTATAGGGCACCATCTTGATGTCCTTTTGTACCACTTTATCTTCAAAGCGGCGCCCGATTAGGCGCTTTACCGCGTAGAGCGTGTTGGTAGGGTTGGTAACGGCCTGACGCTTAGCCGCCTGCCCCACCAAAATCTCATCATCGTCGGCATAAGCGACAATCGAAGGCGTGGTGCGCCCGCCTTCTGCATTTTCAATAACTCGCGCCTTTCCACCTTCCAATACCGATACACACGAATTGGTGGTTCCAAGGTCTATTCCAATAATTTTGCCCATTACTCTCTCCTGTAAACGGGGACTTCTGCCCGTCATCCTTGCTTGCTTGTATAGATGGGTCCGATTTAAAAAAATTCAAGACTTTTTATGAGGGTATTACTCGGCAGCCTTGCTCACCATCACCATTGCCGGGCGAACCAATCGCCCATTTAGTTGATATCCCTTTTGCATGACAGCAATTACCGTATTCGGTTCTACCTCAGGATTTTCCACCATGCTCATAGCTTGAGCGATCTGAGGATCGAAAGGCTCTCCCATAGGGTCAATGGTCTCTACGCCGTGCTTTTGAAGCGCATCAATCAAACTCTTTTGCGTGAGCTCAACTCCTTCAACAATGGGTTTCACCGCTTCATCGGTTCCTGCAGCCTCGAGTGCGCGCTCCATGTTATCGACCACGGGCAGCAATTCGCTGACGAAGCGCTCTAAGGCAAATTTTCGTGCTTTATCGACCTCTTGCTCAGCGCGGCGCTGAACGTTTACCGCATCGGCCTGAGCGCGAAGCGCAGCGTCTTTAGCCTCCGCCAGATCCGCCTCCAACTGAGCCGCGACGTCATCAAGGTTCAATTCTATTGACTCAGCATCCTCGTCGGTAACATCAACAGTGCTTCCTACAGAGGCACTCGATTCGTCATCGGTGTATTCGGTTTTGTCGTCTGCCATCTCCGGTATCCTCTGGAATGGTTCAATTATAAGTGAGGCAGGCTACGCAACAGGCGCCGCCTTGGTTTGGAATTCGAAATGGGGATGGTTAACAACGATTTCAAGCTCCGAACCCAATTTGTGGAGCGCTTGGTCGGAATATCACACCATTGAAGTTGACGACACGGTAACCACACAATGCGATCGCAGACTGGGAGTGGTCGTAAGCGCCAGCACCAATCGCGCCCATGACGGGCTGAAAAAGTACATTTGACGAGCTAAAACAGAGCCCTCCGGTTATGAGATCGAGGGTTGCTGAATGTTTTTGCTAAATTGGGGTTCAGGTTGGGAAAGTGAACTGGGGGTCGAGAAAGGGCCGCAATGGTCTCTAAAAATCCACCACGACCTTAGCTACTTCCGGTTTGCTACGAGCGCGATAACGCGGCACTCAGCATCTTCGCCGTCACATCCACCATTGGTATGACCCGCTCGTAGGCCATGCGTGTGGGCCCTATAACCCCCAAAACTCCTAAGGTGCGGCTGCCCTGGGCATAGGGCGCAGTGACCACGGAATAATCACCGAAGACATCGTATCCAGCCTCCTCGCCAATAAAAATTTGCACACCCTGTGCACGGTAAGACCGCTCAAGAAGCTCGAGAACATCTCTTTTATGCTGAAATGCGTCGAAAAGCTCTCGAAGCTTATCCATATCTTCAGGATGCGCCTGCCCTAAGAGGTAATTCTCTCCCGCGACAACATAATCCTCACCGGGCTCACCGTCGTCGAGCGCCCGATTAGCTAAATCGAGAGCTGCAGCCATATATTCGTCAATACGACTTCGCGCCTCTGCCATTTCCTCAACAAGTCGTGCCTTAACCTCTACTAAATCAGCGCCGGCATAACGATGGTTGATGAGGTCTGCAGCCGCTTTTAGCTGCGCCTCGGTTAAGGGCTGCGACAATTCGATCACCCGATTTTGCACCTCACGCTCGTTCACCACCAAAATCACCAGAACCCGATTTTCTGATAACGGGAGAAACTCAACCTGCCTCAGCTGATTAACCGCAGTTCTAGGTACAGTAACGATGCCCGCCTGGGAGGTCACGTGGGCTAACAGCGACGACGCTGTTTGCACTAAATCCTTGGCCGTTCGATTAGGATCAAGCTCTTCCCGCAAGGCTAGAACCGCATTGGCCTCTATAGGCTGAACTTGTAACAGCGTATCGACAAAAAACCGGTAACCTCTAGCCGTCGGGATTCTCCCAGCCGACGTATGGGGCGAGGTCAAAAACCCTCTATCTTCGAGGTCAGACATGATATTGCGAACGGTTGCCGGACTCACCGATAAAGCGCTGTGGGCCTGCAGGCTCTTGGAACCTACTGGTTGTCCGTCACGAATGTGCATTTCGACCAATGTTCGGAGCAAATCCGTCGCGCGGCCTGAAAGATCAGTCGGTGGCATAGCAAATGGCGTCATTTATCATTCCTAATTAGTAACACAGCCGACGTTCAGGACAAAGAACCGTCTGCGACCTTTCCCGATTGAGTCATGTTGCGCTATAAGGGAGGAAATACTCGGAAGCATATTATGCTAAGACAAATCACAATCCGCGATTATGCCGTCGTCGCCTCTTTAGACATGGATCTAGACGAAGGGATGACAGTGATTACAGGAGAAACGGGCGCGGGTAAGTCCATCATGCTTGATGCGCTGGGACTGTGCATTGGCGATAGGGCAGATGCCCGAACAGTTAGGCCAGGCGCAAAGCGTGCCGACATTACGGCGGTTTTCCAGATCGACCAGCTCCCTGCAGTGACCGCCTGGCTCAAGACACGCGAGTTAGACCTGCCTACCCAAGAATGCATTCTTCGGCGGGTGGCCGGTGCCGACGGGCGCTCTAAAGCATTTATCAATGGCGCACCCGCCACCCTAGTCGACTGCGCGGCTGTTGGCGCGCTGCTGGTTGATATTCACAGCCAGCACGCCCACCAGTCTCTGCTGCGCAGATCTAGTCAGCGCGCTCTTTTAGACGCCACTGCTGGTGCCACAGAACTCGCGGCAGAGGTAGCCCGAGCTTCAGTTCACTGGCAGACGCTCGCCTCTGAACTTAAACAAAAGGCCGGGCAATCTGAAGCCGATACAGCGCGCTTTGACTTGCTGACCTATCAGGTCTCAGAGCTCGACACCCTAGACCTCGGTGGATCGGAGCTACAAAGTCTCGAGGCGGAACAAAAGCAACTGCTTAATGCTGACTTCCTTTTAGACAGTGCCGGACAGGCACAAGAACACTGCGAGCAACAACTTGAGCAGCTGGTGCGCATTCGGCAACTGGTCTGTGACGAGCGACACGAAGGTTCAACCATGAACAATATCCGCGAGATGCTTGAGACCGCGGAAATTCAACTGCAAGAGGCGCAAAGCGAGCTTGTCAGATACACCGACCAACTCGATCGCGATCCAGCACAGCTGCAGTGGGTGTCAGAACGCCTTGAACAGGTCTATGACTTAGCTCGAAAACACCGTGTCATGCCCGAGCAACTCACCCACCGCCACGATCAACTCAGGGCCGAACTTGAGACACTCAACGCGGGTCCCGATCAACTGAATAAACTTGAGGAGGCGCTGCAAACCGCGCAGTTAGCTTGGGTCAAGAGTGCTAAAAAACTCACCGCCAAACGCAAAAAGGCCGCGAAACAATTAATTGGACATGTCTCGACAACCCTGAACCGACTCGCCATGGAGCGCTGCGATTTTCAGGTTGTTTTGACTCAACACTCTGAAGAAACCCCAGATCCAGCAGGTGCTGAACAGGTAGAGTTCCTCATTAGTACTAATCCCGGCAGTGCGCTTGGATCACTGGCTAAAATTGCGTCGGGTGGTGAACTTTCCCGAATTAGTCTCGCGCTGCAAGTTGCGGCTGCTGAAAGTGCAACAGCCCCTACCATGATCTTCGATGAAGTTGACGTCGGGATAGGTGGCGGGGTCGCCGAAGTTGTTGGCGAACTGCTGAGCCAACTAAGCCAACGGGTTCAAGTGCTATGCGTTACGCACTTGGCTCAGGTTGCCTGCAAGGGCTCGCACCACCTGCAGGTCAGTAAAACTGGTGACGCTTCCGCTGTATTTACGGAAGTGCACCTACTGGAGGTCGAAGAGCGCGTTGAGGAAATAGCCAGAATGCAGGGCGGACTCACTATCACTGACAGTACTAGGGCACATGCTCGGGAAATGCTCAACGCGGATTAAGCGCAGCGCTAGCGCCGCTTACGTACGTAGAGCACCAACGAATGGTCGATAATTTCAAAGCCATTCTCCTCAGCAATTTCGTGCTGTCGTGCTTCAATAACCTCGTCAAAGAACTCCACAACCTCGTTACTTTCCACATCGACCATGTGGTCGTGGTGGTCATCAGACGACAACTCAAAGACCGAATGCCCCGTTTCAAAGTTATGGCGTGTCACCAGGCCCGCGGTCTCAAACTGGGTCAAAACTCGATACACCGTCGCCAATCCCACGTCCTCTCCAGTGTCACGAAGCCGCTGATAA
>Ga0233400_1000932_pt1 | contig 12758 bp, 10 predicted proteins | sample 46DmetaG_FD_182708 | JGI IMG/M metagenome (GOLD analysis project Ga0233400, IMG submission 182708) | Seawater microbial communities from Monterey Bay, California, United States - 46D | ecosystem: Environmental > Aquatic > Marine > Coastal | place: USA: California | collected 2016-10-21
TGCAGTATGAGACGATTGATGCGGCACAAATCGATGAGATTATGGCGGGCAAGATGCCCAGCCCGCCGTCCGACTGGTCTGGCGATGATCGCGGAACCCCGCCCGACGCCGGTGAAGCGGAGTCGACAGCCAGCCCCATCGGCGGTGCCGCGACTGAGCACTGATCGACTGACTTAACCCCCGCACTGGTGATGACGCGGTCATGAGCACAGTGATCACCTGCGGGGAGCGCACCTTAGATCTCTCGCAGCCCACGATTATGGGCGTGCTTAACGTAACCCCTGATTCCTTTTCTGATGGCGGGCAGCTCTATCAAGGCGCTGCATTGAGCCCTAGTTTATTGCTCAAACGTGCCGAGCAGATGGTGTTGGATGGCGCTCAGCTGTTAGATGTGGGGGGGGAGTCGACCCGCCCCGGCGCAACGCCTGTTTCCGAATCGGAAGAACTGGACCGGGTGCTCGGTGCCGTAGAGGCGCTGACTCACCATGTTGACGCTGTGATTTCGGTGGATACCAGTACGCCGAGCGTGATGACCCAGTCGGCGCGACTGGGTGCGGGACTCCTGAACGATGTCAGGGGGTTTCGGCGAGCAGGAGCGCTGGAGGCGGCGTCTGCCACGGGGCTACCGCTTTGTATTATGCATATGCAAGGCGAGCCCGACACGATGCAGCAAAACCCGCAGTACAATGATGTGTTGTCGGGTGTCCGTGATTTTTTTAACGGTCGCCTTAGCGCCTGTCAGGCAGCGGGTATTTCACAGGATCGGATTATTCTCGACCCAGGGTTCGGGTTCGGCAAGACCGCCGAACATAATTTCCACCTCTTGGCGCACTTGGGAGAGCTGTGTCTGACTGAGCATCCTATTTTGGTGGGGCTGTCCAGAAAGTCGATGATTGCCAGCGTGCTGGAAAAGGCGCCAGAGGAGCGCGTGTTTGCCAGCGTGGCATTAGCACTGATGGCGGTTGAGCGAGGGGCGAGTATAGTGCGAGTTCACGACGTTGCCGCTACGGCGGATGCTTTGGCGATGTGGGGTGCTTTACCCCGGAGTACCGATCGATGAGCAAACAATTTTTCGGCACCGACGGTATTCGCGGCGCGGTAGGTCAATACCCCATTACGGCTGACTTTATGCTTAAGCTAGGGTGGGCTGCAGGCAAGGTGTTTGCCGAAACCGACAGCGGGACCCATGTCTTAATCGGCAAAGACACTCGCGTATCGGGCTACATGTTTGAATCTGCGCTGGAGGCAGGTCTGGTAGCGGCTGGGGCCCGTGTCACCTTGCTGGGGCCGATGCCTACGCCGGCAGTGGCAATGCTAACGCGCAGCCAAAAAGCCTCGGCAGGTATTGTGATCAGCGCGTCACACAACCTGTTTAGCGACAATGGCATCAAGTTCTTTAATGCCGATGGCGGCAAGCTATCGGATGAGGTGGAATTGCAGATCGAGGCTCAGTTAGGGCAGCCCATGGAGACCGTCCCCTCTGCCGAATTGGGTAAAGCGACGCGATTGTCGGATGCGCCGGGTCGCTACGTCGAATTTTGTAAAAATACCTTTCCAGCGGCGTTGAGTTTACGTGGGCTGAAGCTGGTGGTTGATTGCGCACACGGCGCAACCTATCAAGTAGCGCCCCAAGTGTTTGCTGAGTTAGGTGCCTCGGTCGTTGAAGTGGGCGCTGAGCCCGATGGCTTCAACATTAATGAAGGGGTAGGGTCGACCTCACCGGCTGCCCTGCAGGAAAAAGTGTTGAGTGAGCAGGCCGATGCGGGCATTGCGTTTGATGGTGACGGTGATCGTGTGCAGTGTGTTGCTGCAGACGGTAGCGTCGTCGATGGCGACGAATTGCTGTTTATTATCGCCATGGATCGCGTGCGTCGTGGCGGGATTGTCGAAGGGGTTGTCGGCACACAGATGACCAATTTAGGCATGGAGCAAGGATTAGCGGAGCACGGGATTTCGTTAGCGAGAGCGAGCGTGGGCGATCGTCATGTCTTGGCAGCGATGTCGCAAAAGGGCTGGTTACTGGGTGGAGAGGCCTCCGGCCATATTATTTGCGGAGATGTAGCGACTACTGGCGATGGCATTATTGCTGCCTTGCAGGTGTTAGCAGCGATGATCGGCTCTGGAGAGTCCTTGCTGAGTTTAAAAAGTGGCATGCGCAAACTCCCACAGACCATGATCAACGTGCCGATAGCTGCCGGCTTCGAGCTCACACAATGCGCCCCCGCGCTCGCTGAAAGCGAGCGAGTGGAGGCTTTGCTGGCAGACAGAGGGCGTCTGGTGCTCAGGCCTTCAGGGACTGAACCGGTGATCCGAGTGATGATCGAGGGCAGGGATGCAGCGGAAAACCTGCAACTGGCCGAGGGTCTTGCTGAGGTCATTCGGCAGTCCGTTTAGCGGGGTTGCGAGGGGGGGCCGCGCCCAGTATCATCTCGCGCCCTAGAGTTCTGCCTCGAAAAGGTCGATTCATGGAACAAATAACGCTCATAGTTCATCTGTTGGTTGCTCTCGCACTGATTGCATTGATTTTGCTGCAACGCGGCAAAGGGGCCGATATTGGCGCCTCATTTGGTGCGGGCGGGTCTCAGACCTTATTTGGCAGTGGCGGAAGCGGTAATGCGCTAACCCGAATGACCGCTTGGTTATCGGCGATTTTTTTCGCGAGTAGTTTTGGATTGGCTGTGATTGCCGATAACCGGACGGCGAGCGAAGAGGATTTGGGGTTCGAGATTCCGATGACGCAAGCTGCCGATACGGATATGCCGGTGAGTGATATGCCGGTGATGGATTCTCAGGGGGATCTTCCTCTGAACGACGCACCCGCCGTTGAAGGCGAGTGATGAACACAATTTGCGGGAGTGGTGGAATTGGTAGACACGCTATCTTGAGGGGGTAGTGGCCTTTGGCTGTGCGGGTTCAAGTCCCGCCTTCCGCACCAATTATCAAAAGGCTTCCCACGGGAAGCCTTTTTGGTTTTTAAAGTCTATACCGAGACAGCCATCATAGGGACCTGAATTGCCCTACCGTCGGCCTTTTACGCTCCGCAGACAGGCTTCGGCTAGCAGAGAGTCAGCGCGACCGTGATGGTCACATTGTTTGGCAGCTTCTTTGGCACTGTCTTTGGAAAATTGTGCTGTACGTAGGGATCGATTGGTCAGGCGGGAGCATACAGGGGAAGTTTCTGCGGTTGCCCGTGCCGCTGTGTTCTCATCGTCAAGAATGATGGGTGATCAAGACCCATACGGTAAATGTTCCAGTTGACGCCGGTGCCCACGATTCCTATACTCCGCGACCTCAGTTTGTGGTCTATGACCACTGTGACGCCTGCGTCGACCTAGTTGTGAACTAGTAGATGCCGAAAAGGGGGCGGTCACGAAGAGTATTGATGCGGGGTGGAGCAGCCTGGTAGCTCGTCGGGCTCATAACCCGAAGGTCGTCGGTTCAAATCCGGCCCCCGCTACCAATTTGACGGCAGACAGGTGTTTGCTGGCCGTCACATCGAAAGCCCCTTTTGGGGCTTTTTTGTGGCCGCTTGTTGAGGCGGTGTGGAGGAAAAACGATGTCGGGGAGGGAAGCGAATTTAATGCAGCTCTTGCAGCCGACGATAGAATCGATGGGCTTTGAGTTGTGGGGAATCGAGTTGGTTTCTCCAGGAAAGCGCCCCACATTGCGGATCTATATTGATGCCGACGACGGGGTGAGCATTGATCATTGTGCTCAAGTGAGCCATCAGGTGAGTGGGGTGCTCGACGTTGAGAACCCGATTAACGGAGAATATACCCTAGAGGTATCGTCTCCCGGTGTAGACCGATTGCTGTTTCGTCCTGAACATTACGCCGCTTATGAGGGCGAAGTGCTGGATATTCGGCTTAGGCTGCCGGTGGCAGGTAGGCGGCGTTTTAAAGGGTTTTTGGTCGCGATGAATGACGAGTCAATCACCCTACAGATTGACGATGATGAGTTTGAGTTGCCCCGGCGATCGATTGATCGAGCCAGGGCTTTTCCCCGGCTAGAGCTTGGTCAGGGTAAACATTAGGGCGGTAATACTGTGACGACAGGCTGGTCATGAACTGGCCTCGACAATAAGTAGAGAGCGAAGAGATGAGTAAAGAAATCTTGATGGTGGCTGAGGCAGTCTCGAATGAAAAGGGGGTGTCCGAGGACATCATCTTTGAGGCGATTGAGTTGGCGCTGGCTACGGCGACCGCAAAGCGGTACGACGAGGAAGCCGATATTCAAGTCGTTATTGATCGAGAGTCCGGAGACTACGTGACGAAGCGTCGCTGGTTGGTCATGCCGGATACAGAGATGGCCCTGTTGGGAACGCAATTCACCACCGAAGAAGCAGCGGAAGTGAGCGCGTCACTGCAAATTGGTGATTATCACGAGGAAACGGTCGAAAACGTCGGGTTTGGGCGCATTGCCGCGCAGACTGCGAAGCAAGTGATCGTGCAACGTGTGAGGGACGCGGAGCGCGCTCAGATTGCGGATGAGTATCGCAGTCGAGAAGGTGAGCTGCTGGCAGGCACCGTCAAGAAAGTGACTCGAGACAATATTATCGTCGACCTGGGTAACAACGCCGAAGGTCTGTTGCCTCGTGGTGAGTTAGTGGGCAGAGAGACCTTCCGGATCAATGATCGGGTGCGTGCCATTCTGACTGAGATTAATACGGAATCACGGGGCCCGCAGCTTATCTTGTCGAGATCTTGCCAAGAAATGCTGGTTGAGCTCTTTAAAATTGAAGTGCCCGAGATTTCCGAGGGCGTCATTCAGATAAGGGCGGCCGCAAGAGACCCCGGTTCAAGAGCCAAGATCGCCGTCAAGACCGGTGATCAGCGGATTGATCCTGTCGGTGCCTGCGTGGGTATGCGCGGCTCCCGCGTCCAGGCGGTCTCCAACGAGCTCGACAACGAACGCGTCGATATTATTCTTTGGGACGATAATCCCGCTCAGCTGGTCATCAATGCAATGTCTCCTGCAGAAGTGGAGTCGATCGTGGTTGATGAGGATAACTCGACGATGGAAGTCGCAGTTGCTGAAGACAATCTGGCCCAAGCTATTGGTCGTGGCGGACAAAACGTGAGACTGGCATCGGACCTCACAGGTTGGGTTATCAATGTCATGAGCGTCGACGACGCGATCGAAAAGCAAGAGACGGAAGCGGGCGAAGTGATTGAGCGGTTCATGGTCGCGCTGGATATAGACGAAGATATCGCTGCGGTGCTGGTGGAAGAGGGCTTCACGACGCTTGAAGAAATCGCCTATGTCCCACTGGAAGAAATGAACAACATTGAAGGGTTCGACGAGGAAATCTCTGAGGAGCTCCGGGCGAGAGCAAAAGATGCGCTCCTCACGCAAGCCATCGCATCAGAAGAAGAATTGGATGCGCATGAGCCCGCTGAGGATTTGCTCACGATGGAGGGCATGGATCGACACTTAGCCTTCTTATTGGCAAGCAAGGGGATCATTACGATGGAAGATCTCGCTGAGCAGGGCGTCGACGATTTATTAGATATTGAAGATATGACGGCAGAGCGTGCGGCTGAAGTGATTATGACAGCTCGCGCCCCTTGGTTCGCTGAAGAGGAAGAGGCAACCGCCTGACAGAATGTTGGGCTGAGCATGCACTCGAAGAACTGAGCGGTTTGGGAGAAAAAGATGGCACAAGTGACAGTATCGCAGTTAGCGGAAACAGTGGGCGCATCGGCAGAGCGATTGCTTGCCCAGATGAAGGATGCGGGTTTGCCCCATGCCTCCGCTGAAGAGGCTGTCTCGGAGGAGGATAAGCAAACGCTGCTCGCCTTCCTGAAGAAAAGCCACGGAGAGGGAACGGGCGCGCCCAAGAAAATCACCCTTAAGCGCAAGTCTGTGAGTACGTTGCGAGCGGGCGGTGCTGGCAAGCGCACGGTGAACGTTGAAGTGCGTAAGAAGCGGACTTACGTCAAACGCGATGAAGAAGCGGAGCCAACGGAGGAAGCCGGTGTTCCTGAGTTAGTAGAAGAAGTGGCAGCCGCGCCGAGCGCAGAGGTGCTTGAAGCCCCTGTGGCAGAACCAGAAGTAGAGGTTGCGGTAGACGACACGGTATCAGCGGTAGACGAGAAAGACCCAGAGGTATTGCGGCAACGAGCCGCTGCGCGTCGTAAGGCGGAAGAGCAAGCGAGACAGCTACAGTTAGACGCAACGGTCAAAGCGCGCGCCGAAGAAGCTGAACGGCAAGCACAAGAGGCGGCCGCTCAGCCTGCCAGTAAAGACGTGGATAGAAAACCGAAGCGCCTTCATGCCGCGCCGGCGAAGACCGATGCCGCGCCGAAAAGAGACGAGCTACGGCGTAAGTCTGGTAAGGGCCGCACAGATCGTGGTGGCGCTCGCGGCAAGCAGCGAGGCCACAATCTGTCGATTACCGATTTGGCGGCCGCAGAAGGGGGCGTCGTCAGGCGCCGCGGAAGCCGCAGGAAGAAGGGTCAAGGCGAACCCAATCAGCATGGCTTTGAGCAGCCTACAGACCGAATAGTGTATGACGTTAATGTGCCAGAGAGCATTATGGTTGGCGATTTGGCGCAGCAGATGGCGGTCAAGGCGGGCGAGGTAATCAAGGAGCTGATGAAGCTTGGCGTGATGGCCACGATTAACCAAGTGCTAGACCAAGACACCGCAACGCTTGTGGTGGAAGAGCTCGGCCATCGCGTCGTCCTCAAAAGCGCGGAGGAAGTCGAGGAGCGACTCGAGGAAACCTTGACCAACCAGGGCGGTAATCCAGAGCCAAGAGCGCCTGTAGTGACCGTCATGGGCCACGTCGACCATGGTAAAACGTCGTTACTGGATTATATTCGCGAGTCGCGAGTCGCCAGTGGCGAAGCGGGGGGAATTACCCAGCACATTGGGGCGTACCACGTGAAAACTGACCGGGGCATGATCACCTTTCTCGATACCCCCGGTCACGCCGCGTTTACTGCAATGCGAGCGCGGGGTGCCAAATCGACCGACATCGTGATTTTGGTGGTGGCGGCTGATGATGGTGTGATGCCGCAAACAGAAGAGGCCGTCCAGCACGCAAAGGCAGCGGGCGTTCCGATTGTGGTGGCAGTCAACAAGATGGACAAAGAGGGTGCTGATCCTGAGCGAGTGAAAAACGAGCTTTCGGCAAAAGAGGTCATACCAGAAGAGTGGGGCGGTGATACGCAATTTATTCCTGTGTCTGCGCATACGGGAGAGGGCGTTAACGAATTACTCGACGCACTGTTACTGCAATCGGAGTTGTTGGAGCTGACTGCTCCCGCCGACGTGCCGGCATCGGGCATCGTGATTGAGTCACGGCTCGACAAAGGGCGCGGTGCGGTTGCGTCATTGCTGATTCAGCAAGGTACGTTGCGGCAGGGCGACATTGTGCTCGCCGGCGTGCAGTCTGGTCGAGTGAGAGCCATGTTGGATGAAAATGGCCAGCAGATAAAAGAAGCAGGTCCGAGTATTCCCGTAGAGGTGCTAGGTCTTGACGGGACGCCCGATGCGGGGGATCCCGTTGTCGCGTTGGAGAGCGAAAAGAAGGCCCGTGAGGTCGCCGATTTCCGCCAAGAAAAAATGCGAACCTCCAAGTTGGCACGGCAGCAAGCCGCTAAGCTCGACAATATGTTCGAGACGATGACGGCTGGATCGGTCGAGACCTTGAACTTGATTATCAAGGCGGATGTCAGGGGCTCATTTGAGGCACTTCAAGGTGCCTTGATCGATCTGGGCAATGATGAGGTGAAGGTCAATATTGTGTCCGGAGGTGTTGGTGGTATCTCTGAGACTGATATCAGTCTTGCCATGACCAGCTCTGCCATCATTATTGGCTTTAACACGCGAGCTGATGTGAAGGCGCGCGCCGCAGCGGAGAACGAAGGTGTCGAAATCCGTTATTACAACGTCATTTATGATTTGATTGATGATGTGCGCGCCGCTCTGTCGGGCATGCTATCGCCCGAGATGCGAGAGGAAATTGTTGGTATCGCAGAGGTGCGCGATGTATTCCGGTCCCCGAAGTTTGGCCTGATTGCTGGCTGTATGGTGATCGAAGGCACCGTTCATCGTTCCAAGCCTATTCGGGTCTTGCGCGATAACATTGTGATCTACGAGGGTGAGTTGGAGTCTTTGCGCCGCTTTAAAGACGACGCTAGCGAAGTGCGTAATGGCACGGAGTGTGGCATTGGCGTGAAAAATTATACCGATGTTAAAGCGGGCGATCTCATCGAAGTCTTCGATGTCAATGAAATCGCTAGGAGCCTCTGAAGGCACTCACTATGGGCAAGGAATTCGAGCGGACGCAGCGCGTCAGTCAGTTCTTGCATCAAGAACTCGCGAGACTATTGCATTCGACGGTGCGGGACCCGCGGGTTGAGCGGATCAATCTGACGGAGGTTGAGGTGAGCCGGGACTTGTCTCATGCCAAGGTTTTTTTCACCTTGCTCGATGAGCAGTCTGAGGCCGATCGAGCTGATATTGCTACGGTACTGAGGAAAGTGTCGGGGTTTTTACGGTCTGAACTTGCTAAGCAGTCCTCCATGCGAACGGTACCAAGACTGAGCTTTCGCTTTGATGAGAGTGTTGGACGCGGACGCGATATGGAAAGCTTACTCCGAGAGGTTCGTAAAGCCGACGCGGTGCTCTTTGACCATCAGGGTATCAATGAGAGTGTCGATGAGGGCGTCGATGAGGGCGTCGATGAGGGCGTCGATGAGGGCGCTGACGCAGAGGCCCACACTGGCTCAGACTCAAATACAGACTCAGACCCTGCAGAAGCCTAGCCAAGATGGCTCGACGGCGAAAAGGACGGTCGGTCAACGGCTTGTTAATACTGGACAAGTCTGCGGGAATGACCTCCAATGGCGCACTGCAACGCGCTAAACGCCTCTTCTCGGCGGCCAAAGCGGGCCATACGGGTGCGCTAGATCCTTTGGCGACCGGTGTGCTGCCACTGTGTTTCGGTGAGGCGACAAAGTTCTCACAGTTTTTGCTCGACGCAGACAAAGGGTATCTCAGTACCATCGTCCTCGGTATTGCAACCGATACCGCCGATGCGGACGGCCAGGTGATCGCGCGAAAAGAGGCAACAGCGGTTGATGCAGACGCCGTGCGTCATGCCATGGCAACACTGACCGGCGCGATTGAGCAAGTACCGCCGATGTACTCTGCCCTGAAAGTGGATGGCCAGCCCCTCTACAAGCGGGCTCGGGCGGGAGAAGAGGTCGAGCGATCTGCTCGCCCAGTTCACATCCATCATTTCGATTTATTGGATTATGTCCCCGGTGAGTCGGCTGAAATCAGCGCGGCAGTGCTCTGTAGCAAAGGCACCTACATTCGTGCATTGGCCGAGGACCTCGGCACGGCATTGAATCTGCCGGCTCATGTTAAGACGCTGCGACGAACTCAGGCCGGACCCTTTGGACTCACTAATGCGGTGACGTTGGCGCAGTTAGAGGCGGCTGTGGATACTGGTTCGGAGGACAGTCTCGATGCACTGCTACTGCCTGTTGACGCTAGTCTCACCCATTTACCGAGCGTATTGCTCTCAGAAGCTGCCACTTTTTACCTGCGAAAGGGCCAGACAGTGGTAGTGCCAAATGGCCCACAGAGTGGTATGGTGCGGATCGCCGGCGCAGAGGGAGACTTCCTCGGTGTTGGAAAAGTGCAGGAGGATGGGACCTTAGCGCCCGTAAGACTTCTGGCACAGTGATTAGCGGCAGGTGCCGTTTCACGAACCTCTCTGTAAACCTGCACGGATAGGCTCGCTTCTACAAAGCAGGTTGGAGAAAGTATCATGGCGTTGGATGCAGCAACGAAAGCAACTATTGTAAAAGATTATCAGCAGTCTGAGGCTGACACCGGATCCCCGGAAGTACAGGTAGCCTTGCTCACAGCCAATATCGAGCAACTGCAGTCCCATTTTAAAGACCATGCGCAGGACCATCACTCACGTCGAGGATTGATCCGCATGGTGAACCAACGTCGAAAATTACTCGATTACCTCAAGCAAAAAGATGCCGCCCGCTATACGGATTTGATTAAGCGGTTGGGTCTACGACGCTGAGGATGAATCGGGGTTGGCGTGTTGCCAGCCCAGTCATATTTGGAGAAAACAAGTGAATGTAGTGAAAAAAACTTTCCAGTACGGTGACCATGAGGTCACGCTGGAAACAGGTCGTATTGCGCGACAGGCAACCGGTTCGGTTTTAATATCAATGGGCAGTACGAGTGTTTTGTGTACGGTGGTAGCCGACCCAAAGGCAAAGCCCGGGCAGGCATTTTTCCCGCTGGGCGTGCATTACATCGAGAAGCGGTACTCGGTCGGTAAAATACCAGGCGGTTTTTTTAAGCGAGAAGCTCGGCCTAGCGAAAAAGAGACGCTGACCTCGAGGTTGATCGACCGACCCATCCGGCCGCTTTTTGAAGACGGCTTTATGAATGAGGTACAAGTGGTCTGTACCGTTATGTCCGCGGACCACGACACCGATCCGGATATTCCCGCCATGATTGGTACGTCGGCTGCCTTGGCGTTATCAGGGTGCCCATTCAATGGGCCAATCGGTGGAGCGCGAGTGGGTTTTACCGAAGCGAGCGGCTACGTACTTAATCCTGGTTATGCGGCGCTGGCGGGAAGCCAGCTAGACATGGTCGTTGCGGGAACACGTGATGCCGTTTTGATGGTGGAGTCTCAGGCAGAAGAGTTAACTGAGGATCAAATGTTGGGTGCGGTCTTGTTTGCACACCAAGAAATGCAGGCGGTGATTAACGCGATTAACGAACTGGTCAGCGAAGCAGGCAAGCCGCGATGGGATTGGAAAGCACCCGAGGCGGATGCCGGCTTAGTGAGCGCCGTAGAGGCTGCTGCGCAGGGACCCCTGGGCGAGGCATATCGTACGACTGAGAAAACCGCCCGTTACGAGCAGGTCGGTCAGGTACGAGATCAGGTGCTGGCCGAGCTAGCAACAGAGGGCGGCCCGTCTGCCGACGACGTGAAAGATGTGTTCAAGAGTCTTGAAAAGCGCATCGTGCGAAGCCGCATCTTGGCCGGTGAGCCACGCATCGACGGACGTGATAACCGAACCGTGAGAGCGATCGCCTGCGAAGTCGATGTGCTCGCTAAAGCGCATGGTTCAGCACTGTTCACTCGTGGAGAGACGCAGGCGATTGGCGCTGTCACGCTGGGTTCTACACGAGATGCTCAAATCATTGACGCCCTAGAGGGTGAGCGTCGGGACCCGTTCATGTTGCACTACAACTTCCCTCCCTACTCAGTGGGTGAGGCGGGACGCATTGGTTTTACCAGCCGCCGAGAAATCGGTCACGGCCGATTGGCGCGTCGCGGTCTAGCGGCAGTGTTGCCCAATGCTGAGGAATTTCCTTATACCATCCGCGTGGTCTCGGAGATCACTGAATCGAATGGTTCGAGTTCTATGGCGTCGGTCTGTGTCGGCTCTCTTTCTATGATGGCCGCTGGCGTGCCGCTATCGGCGCCGGTCGCCGGTATTGCGATGGGTCTGGTTAAGGATGGCAATCAGTTCGCCGTATTGACTGATATTCTCGGTGACGAGGACCACCTTGGTGATATGGACTTCAAAGTGGCTGGAACTGCCAAAGGCATCACCGCGCTGCAAATGGATATTAAGATCGAGGGTATTAACGAGGAAATCATGGAGCGTGCGCTCGAGCAGGCGCTAGAAGCACGACTGCATATCCTCGGACAAATGAATACGGTGCTGGATGCGCCCCGCGAAATCACCTCAGATAACGCACCGAGCATGGCGACCTTAAAGGTTGATCAAGACAAGATTCGGGACATCATCGGTAAAGGTGGTGCGACGATTCGACAGATCACTGAAGACTCGGGTGCTACGGTAGATATCGATGACGACGGTACCGTTAAGGTCTTTGGCCAGAATGCAGCCGCGCGGGATGCCGCAGTTGAAATCATCATGTCGATTACGGCGGAAGCAGAGATTGGCGCCATTTACACGGGTAAAGTGGCAAGGATTGTCGACTTCGGTGCCTTTGTGACGATTTTGCCGGGCAAAGACGGGCTGGTGCACATTTCTCAGATCGCAGACGAGCGGGTCGAGAATGTGTCTGACTATTTGTCAGAAGGCCAAGATGTCCAAGTGAAGGTGTTGGATGTCGATCAACGAGGGCGCATTAAGTTGTCGATGCGTGAAGTTGCCGATGAGTCTGGCTCTGCTGAAGCGAACGACAGTGCCGATGCGCCAGAGGAAGAGTCTTTGTCAGAGGAGTAAATCACGTTTAGGGGCGCACGCGTCCCTCAGCAAGCCCGCTAACGTGAGTTCGCGGGCTTTTTATTGTCTGTCATTAGCGTCTAATTTTGATCGGCTTATGGCGCCTTTGTAGCATTACGGGAGTACACGACCTCGCCATTGACCATGGTCCAAGACACCACGGTGTCGAGTATCCGGTCTGCCTCGACCGTCATGAGGTCTTGTGACAGCACCGTGAGGTCAGCCAGTTTGCCGACTTCAATAGAGCCTTTCTCATTTTCCTCAAACCCTGCGTAGGCGCCCGCCAGCGTCATGGCATACAGCGCTTCTTGCCGAGTGAGCTTTTGTGCGGGTTCAAAGCCTGTCTCGGGGGTGCCGTCGAGGGATCGACGGGTCACCGCGGCATAAAAATTGGCAATGGGGTTAACCGGCTCTACTGGGGCGTCGGTTCCGGTCACGATGAGCACCCCTTCGCGCAGCAGACTTCGCCATATATAGGCGCCGTCTTCAATGCGCTGT
>Ga0233400_1000999_pt1 | contig 12294 bp, 8 predicted proteins | sample 46DmetaG_FD_182708 | JGI IMG/M metagenome (GOLD analysis project Ga0233400, IMG submission 182708) | Seawater microbial communities from Monterey Bay, California, United States - 46D | ecosystem: Environmental > Aquatic > Marine > Coastal | place: USA: California | collected 2016-10-21
AAGCTCCGCCACTCGCGGCAAACCACCGGTAATGTCACTGGTTGACGCGCCCTCGGTCGGAATACGCGCCAATGTGTCACCGGCATTGACGCTCGCGCCCGGCTCAACCGACAAAATAGCGTCAGCGGCCAGAATGAAGCGGGCTTCATTGCCATTGGACAAGGTTTTGATTTGACCCTTATCATCTTTCACGACCATGGCCGGTTTCAAGTCACTGCCGCGTGTGCCGGTGGAATTATCAATGACGACGCGCTGGCTAATGCCGGTCGCTTCATCAGTGGTTTCCGTTACCGTGACACCTTCGACAAGGTCTTCAAACTGAACCACGCCATCAAGCTCGGTCAAAATCGGAATGGCATAGGGTTCCCATTCAGCCAAACGGTCACCGCGGGCAACCTCTTGGCCTTCTTCGACCCGCAAGCGCGCGCCATAAGCCAATTTATGGCTGGCCCGCTCAAGCCCATTATTATCGACAATCTTGATAAGCACATTACGGCTCATCACCACCGGACGGCCTGAGCTATCCTTAACAATGCTGGCATTCTCAAGCTGCACAACACCGTCGGCATTGGATTCGATAAAGGATTGGTCAACAACCTGCGCCGTGCCACCAATGTGGAACGTCCGCATGGTCAGCTGTGTGCCCGGCTCACCGATGGATTGCGCCGCAATCACACCGACAGCCTCACCGATATTCACCGGCGTGCCGCGTGCCAAGTCACGACCGTAACAGGTCGCGCAAACACCGGATTTGGTTTCACAAGTCAGCGGCGAGCGCACTTTAATGTTCACCAAATTGGCTTCTTCAATGGCCGGAGCATGTTCTTCCGAAATCAAAGTGCCTTTCTTGATGATGACTTCATCAGTTGCCGGATTGACAACATTCTCAACCGGCACACGACCCAAGACACGCTCAGACAATGAGGTGATAACTTCACCCGCATCCACCACGGCAGCGACGGTGATGCCGTCTTTGGTGCCGCAATCGACTTCATTGACAATGCAATCTTGCGCCACATCAACCAGACGACGTGTCAGATAACCGGAGTTCGCTGTTTTCAGCGCCGTATCGGCCAGACCTTTACGCGCCCCGTGGGTTGAGTTGAAGTATTCAAGAACCGACAGACCCTCTTTAAAGTTCGAGATAATTGGCGTCTCAATAATCTCACCCGACGGCTTGGCCATCAGGCCACGCATACCGGCAAGCTGTTTCATCTGAGCGGGTGAACCACGCGCCCCTGAATGAGACATCATGTAAATGGAGTTGATGAAGCTATCATCATCTGCATCACCGGCATCGACGGTGGAAATTTTGCCCATCATGGCATCGGCCACACGTTCTGTGCAACGCGCCCAGGCATCAACAACCTTGTTATATTTCTCGCCTTGCGTAATCAGGCCATCAATATATTGCTGCTCATATTCCTTCACCAAAGCGCCGGTTTCATCAATCAAACCGATTTTATCTTCGGGAATAACCATATCATCCTTACCAAAGGAGATACCGGCTTTACACGCTTCGCGGAAACCGACTTTCATAATATGGTCGCAGAAAATGACGGTCTCTTTTTGACCGCAATGGCGATAAACCGCATCAATCACCTTCGAAATTTCTTTCTTGGTCATTAGCTTATCAATCGTGCCATAGGGCAGATTAATATGCTTGGGCAGTTCTTGACCCAGCATGAAACGCCCGGCCGTTGTATCAACCACACGCTGCACGAGATTACCCTCAGCATCGATTTCTTCAATGCGGGCTTTGATTTTCGTGTGCAGGGTCAGCGCTTTATTATCCAGCGCCATTTCCAGCTCAGCCAAATCAGAGATAATCATGCCCTCGCCTTTCAGGCCATCGCGCTGCAAGGTCATGTAATACAGACCCAGCACAATATCCTGTGACGGCACGATAATCGGCGCGCCATTGGCAGGGTGCAGAATATTATTGGTGGACATCATCAAGACGCGCGCTTCCAATTGCGCTTCCAGCGATAGCGGCACGTGAACAGCCATTTGATCGCCGTCAAAGTCGGCGTTAAAGGCGGCACAAACCAGCGGATGAAGTTGAATAGCCTTACCCTCAATCAGTGTCGGTTCAAATGCCTGAATGCCCAAACGGTGCAAGGTCGGCGCGCGGTTCAGCATCACCGGATGCTCGCGGATAACCTCGTCGAGAATATCCCAAACCTCGGGACGTTCTTTCTCCACCATTTTCTTCGACTGTTTGACGGTGGCCGACAGGCCCTTCGCCTCAAGGCGCGAATAGATAAACGGCTTGAACAATTCCAGCGCCATTTTCTTCGGCAAACCGCATTGATGCAGTTTCAGTTCAGGCCCCACCACAATTACCGAGCGGCCTGAATAGTCAACGCGCTTGCCGAGCAAGTTTTGACGGAAACGGCCCTGCTTACCTTTCAGCATATCTGAAAGCGATTTCAGCGGACGCTTATTGCCACCTGTAATGACGCGGCCACGGCGCCCATTGTCAAACAGCGCATCAACAGATTCTTGCAGCATACGCTTTTCATTACGCACGATAATATCGGGCGCGCGCAATTCAATCAGACGCTTCAGACGATTATTCCGGTTAATCACGCGGCGATATAAATCGTTCAAATCGGAGGTCGCGAAACGACCGCCATCAAGCGGCACAAGCGGACGAAGTTCCGGCGGAATGACCGGCACAACATTCAAAATCATCCACTCAGGACGACCGCCCGAGCGCAAAAAGGCTTCAACAACCTTCAGGCGCTTGGCCAGTTTCTTCGGCTTTAATTCGGTTGTGGCTTCGGCAATGCCGATACGCAATTCTTCGCGCAATTCCTCAAGGTTCAACTCCTCAAGCATCACCCGCACGGCTTCCGCACCGATACCGGCAACGAAATTATCTTCGCCATGCTCGTCTTGCGCGTCGAAATATTCTTCTTCCGTCAGCAATTGCCCTTTTTCAAGCGGCGACAGCATCGGGTCGAGAATGATGAAGTTTTCGAAATAGAGCACACGCTCCAAATCCTTCAGCGTCATATCCAGCAGCAGGCCAATACGGCTCGGCAGTGACTTCAAGAACCAGATATGGGCGACCGGCGCGGCCAGCTCAATATGACCCATGCGCTCGCGGCGCACTTTGGTCAATGTCACTTCGACACCGCATTTCTCGCAAATGACGCCTTTAAACTTCATCCGCTTATATTTGCCGCACAAGCATTCATAATCCTTAATCGGACCAAAAATACGGGCGCAGAAAAGACCATCGCGTTCCGGTTTGAACGTCCGATAGTTAATGGTTTCCGGCTTCTTAATCTCGCCATATGACCAAGAGAGAATTTTCTCCGGGCTGGCAATAGAAATACGGATCTGATCGAAGGCCTGTTGATTGGCCTGCGGGTTGAAAATGTTCATGACCTCTTGGTTCATGCTCTCTTCTCCTGCGTAACGGCTGACGCCGCTCTATTCCTGATTTTCTTTGCGGCTCTCTGTCAATTCGACATTGAGACCCAAAGACCGGATTTCCTTCACCAACACATTAAAGCTCTCCGGAATACCGGCTTCGAATGTGTCATCACCTTTAACAATCGCTTCATAGACTTTCGTCCGACCCGCAACATCATCGGACTTAACCGTCAGCATTTCCTGCAATGTGTAGGCCGCGCCATAGGCTTCCAAAGCCCACACTTCCATCTCACCGAAACGCTGGCCGCCAAACTGGGCTTTACCACCAAGCGGCTGCTGGGTAACAAGGCTGTATGGGCCAATGGAACGGGCGTGGATTTTGTCATCCACCAGATGGTGCAGTTTCAGCATATAGATGTAGCCGACAGTGACTTTACGATCAAATGGCTCGCCTGTGCGGCCATCGTGCAATTGCACCTGACCGGAACTGTCAATGCCTGCCTTGCCGAGCATCTCGACAATGTCACCTTCAACCGCGCCGTCAAATACCGGCGTTGCCACCGGCACACCGCGACGCAATGTCTGGCTCATCTCAATGGCCTCACCATCGGATAATTTGCCGACAGCCGGGTCATCAGAATAAACATCTTTCAGCGTTGCCTTCACCGTCTCGACATTGCCTTCGCGCTCATATGCGGTCAGCGCGTCATTAATTTGACGCCCCAAACCGGCACATGCCCAACCCAAATGCGTTTCGAGAATTTGCCCGACATTCATTCGGCTTGGCACCCCAAGCGGGTTCAGCACAATATCAACCGGCGTGCCGTCATCATGATATGGCATGTCTTCAACCGGCATGATGCGGCTGATAACACCCTTATTGCCGTGACGACCGGCCATTTTATCACCGGGCTGCAATTTACGCTTCACGGCAACATAAACCTTAATCATTTTCATGACGCCGGGCGGCAATTCATCACCGCGTTGCAGCTTATCGACCTTGTCTTCAAAGCGCGCCTCAAGCTCCGCTTTGGCATCGTCAAACTGCTTCTTCATGGCTTCGACTTCGGCCATCGCCGCGTCGTTTTTCAGCGCAATCTGCCACCATTGGCTATTGGCCAAATCATCGAGCATGGCATTGGTGATTTTCGCATCGGCACCGATACCGGACGGGCCGGAAGCGGCTTGCTTGCCGACCAGCAATTCTTCGAGACGCTTGTAAACATTGCGTTCCAGAATGGCCAATTCGTCATCACGGTCTTTCGCCAGGGCTTCAATTTCTTCCCGCTCAATCGCCAAAGCACGTTCATCTTTGTCAATGCCGTGACGGTTAAACACCCGCACTTCAACAATCGTTCCGGCAGTTCCGGGCGGCAGTTTCAGTGACGTGTCACGCACATCAGAGGCTTTCTCACCGAAAATGGCGCGCAGAAGTTTTTCTTCCGGCGTCATCGGGCTTTCGCCTTTCGGGGTGATTTTACCGACCAGAATATCGCCCGGATTCACCTCAGCACCGATATAAACAATACCGGCCTCATCAAGATTACTCAGCGCCTCTTCACCGACATTTGGAATGTCGCGGGTAATTTCTTCCGGACCCAATTTCGTATCACGCGCCATCACTTCAAATTCTTCAATATGAATTGAGGTGAACACGTCATCGCGCACAATGCGCTCAGAAATCAAAATCGAATCTTCAAAGTTGTAGCCATTCCATGGCATAAACGCGACCAGCACGTTACGGCCAAGCGCCAATTCGCCAAGCTCGGTTGACGGGCCATCGGCCACAACATCACCGACCTCTACACGGTCACCAACACGCACCAGCGGACGCTGGTTAATGCAGGTGGACTGATTGGAGCGTTGGAATTTCCGCAGATTGTAAATATCAACGCCGGATTTCGAGGCATCGGTTTCTTCCGTTGCCCGAATAACGATACGCGTCGCATCCACTTGGTCAACCACACCGGCACGGCGGGCAGAAATGGCAGCACCACTATCGCGGGCCACAACTTCTTCCATGCCCGTGCCGACAAGCGGGGCTTCTGCTTGCAGCAGCGGCACGGCCTGACGTTGCATGTTCGAGCCCATCAAAGCGCGGTTGGCGTCATCATTTTCAAGGAAAGGAATAAGCGCCGCAGCAACCGAGACAATCTGTTTCGGGGAGACATCGAGCAAGTCCACCATATCGGGCGGCACCATTTCAAAATCACCGTTAATGCGGCAGTTAATCAACTCATCAGACAGCTTGCCGCTATCATCAATCGCAATATTGGCCTGCGCCACACGGAAGCGCGCTTCCTCCATTGCTGAGAGATAAATCACTTCGCTGGTCACTTTACCGCCTTCAACGCGGCGATATGGGCTTTCAATAAAACCATATTTATTGACGCGGGCGAATGTGGCCAGTGAGTTAATCAGACCGATATTCGGGCCTTCCGGCGTTTCAATCGGGCAGATACGACCATAATGGGTTGGGTGCACGTCGCGCACCTCAAAGCCCGCCCGCTCACGCGTCAGACCACCCGGGCCAAGCGCCGATAAGCGACGTTTATGGGTAATCTCAGACAGCGGATTGGTTTGGTCCATAAATTGTGACAATTGCGACGAACCAAAAAACTCACGCACTGAAGCCGATACCGGCTTGGCGTTAATCAGGTCTTGCGGCATCACCGTATCAATATCGATAGAGCTCATACGCTCTTTAATCGCGCGCTCCATACGCAGCAGGCCTATGCGATATTGATTTTCCATCAACTCGCCGACTGACCGCACACGGCGATTGCCGAGATTGTCAATATCGTCAATATCGCCACGTCCGTCACGCAGACCGACCAGCGTTTTCACAACGCCGACAATATCTTCTTTACGCAGCACGCGAATATCATCCGGGCACTCCTGATTGAGGCGAATGTTCATTTTCACGCGGCCAACGGCTGACAGGTCATAACGTTCGCTATCAAAGAACAGACCGTCAAATAAAGCTTGTGCGGTTTCCGGGGTCGGCGGCTCGCCCGGGCGCATGACGCGGTAAATTTCTTCCAGCGCCGAAAGCTTGTCGCTCGACTTATCGGCAAATAAGGTATTGCGGATAAACGGGCCTTTATTGACCGGGTCAATATCCAACACGCTTAGCGTGTCATACCCTTTTTCTTTCAGGTCAGCGAGCAGCTCTTCGGTAACTTCTTCACCGGCTTCGGCAAAAATCTCGCCGGTTTCATAGCTGACAAGCTCGTCAGACAGAAAACGTCCGATAAGCTCATCATCACCGACCAGCAACTCTTTCAAGCCTTCTTCGGCCAGCAATTTGGCTTTGCGCGGAGAAATTTTCGACCCCGCTTCAACAGCAACCTTGCCGGTTTTGGCATCGACCAAATCAAAAATCGGTTTGCTGCCACGGCGTTGCTCGGGCACAAAATCAGTGACCCAGCCATCCTTGCCCATTTTGTAAACGACTTTGTCGTAGAACATTTCAAGGATGGTGTCGGAGGCATAATCCAGCGCATGCAATAAAGCCGTGGCCGGCAATTTACGGCGGCGGTCAATACGCACATGCAGAATATCTTTGGCATCAAATTCAAAATCGAGCCATGAACCGCGGTAAGGAATGACCCGCGCCGCAAACAGCAATTTGCCGGACACATGGGTTTTGCCTTTATCATGGTCGAAGAACACGCCTGGGCTGCGGTGCATTTGCGAGACAATCACCCGCTCCGTGCCATTGACAACAAAGGTGCCATTATCGGTCATGAAGGGCAGGTCGCCCATATAGACTTCCTGCTCTTTAATATCTTTCACCGATTTGGAACCGGTTTCTTCATCAATATCAAAAACCACCAGACGGAGCGTCACCTTCAGCGGCGCAGCATAGGTCATGCCGCGCTGTTGGCACTCTTCAACATCATATTTGGGTTTTTCAAAATCATAGGACACGAATTCCAGCATGGAGGCGCCGGAAAAATCGCTTATCGGGAAAACCGATTTAAATACGGCCTGCAAGCCGTCCTCGTCTCGACCGCCTTCAGGTGCTTGAACCTGTAAAAACTGGTCATAGGAATATTTCTGCACTTCAATCAGATTAGGCATTTCCACGACTTGTGGAATACGGCCGAATGAACGGCGAACACGTTTGCGACCTGCGTATGCTTGCGACATGAGCTTTCCTCACAATTTCCCAAGCGGGCCCGGAAATCCGGTGCACGAGTTTCCTCGCAATTCACGCCCCCTACCCGCGATTTGGGAGCATGTGCCTCAAAGGCAAGATGGGGTGGCCGAACCCGAAAGGCCCGACCACCCCTTAATCGAGACGCGAACTACTTGAGTTCGACAGTCGCGCCAACGCCTTCGAGCTTCTCTTTTAGCTCATTGGCTTCGGCGGTCGGAACGTCTTCTTTCAGGTCTTTCGGTGCACCTTCAACGATTTCCTTGGCTTCTTTCAAGCCAAGGCCGGTGATTGCACGAACTTCCTTAATGACGTTGATTTTCTGGTCGCCTGCTGCGGCGAGAACGACGGTAAATGCGTCTTTCTCTTCAGCAGCACCGGCGTCGCCGCCGGCAGCCGGAGCGGCAGCAACTGCAACAGGTGCAGCGGCAGAAACGCCCCATTTGTCTTCCAGAAGTTTAGCAAGCTCAGCCGCTTCCATAACGGTCAGGCTTGAGAGGTCATCGGCAATTTTTTCAATATCAGCCATTTTCTTTCTCCAATCGGTTGTTCGGGGACCTACCGCTTACGCGGCATCTCCCTCTGCAGCTTTGGCGCCCATAACGCGGGCTAATTGACCTGCGGGAGCTTGCAAGACGCCGGCGATTTTCGTCGCGGGTGCATTGATAAGTCCAACAAGTTGACCGCGCAGCTCGTCAAGAGACGGCAGCGACGCCAGATTTTTGACACCCTCTGCATCAAGAACGGTTCCGTCCATAATGCCGCCAACGATTTTGAGATTATCATTCTCCTTGGCGAAATTGGCAGCGACTTTCGGGGCAGCAACCGGGTCTTCCGAAAAAGCAATCGCGGTTGGGCCAGAGAAAAATTCGCTGACAGATTCATTGGGTGTTCCTGCGAGAGCGAGCTTGACGAGACGGTTTTTGGTCACTTTGACCGTGCCACCGACATCTGCCATTTGGTGCCGAAGCTCATCGAGATCCGGCACGGAAAGCCCCGAATAGTGGGTAACGACAATCACACCGGCATTTTCAAAAATGCCGTTATAATGTGATACGAGCTCTTCTTTTCCAGCTCTATCCACTGTTCACTCTCCTTTCGCATGTTTTGCAACATACGTTGGTGGTACCTCACCCTATCGGGCTGTGGCACCGGTTCGGAATTGCCACCGGGCGCTAAAGCATCTGGTGACGCTCTTCCTGTCCCGGGACCAGCCGATTGAACGCTTGCGCGCCCTCAAAAACTGTTCTCCCGTCTCATACAGGACATTAAGTATTCTCGAATGAATACCCCTGTAATCTCGGACAGGCCGGAAGGATAAACCTTCCGGACATCCGTTCGCCGTCCCCATGTATACGCAAAGGACAGCGAACGAAATTCTTAGGCCTCGTTGCCGAGGTCTGACACGTCCAGCTTCACGCCCGGCCCCATTGTGGAGCTGACCGCCAAGCGTTTCATGTAAGTGCCTTTGGCACCGCTGGGCCGTGCTTTTTGTACGGCGCCGACCAGCGCGCGGATGTTGCCTGCCAACTGCTCTTCCGAGAAGCTGGCCTTGCCAACACCGGCCTGCAAAATGCCTTCTTTCTCAACACGAAACTCGACCGCGCCGCCTTTGGCAGCACGCACAGCTTCCGCCACATCAGCAGTCACTGTTCCGACTTTCGGGTTCGGCATTAAATTGCGCGGGCCCAAAACCTTGCCGAGACGACCGACAAGCGGCATCATATCCGGCGTTGCGATGCAACGGTCAAAATCAATCGTTCCGCCTTGCACTGATTCCATCAAATCCTCTGCACCAACAATGTCAGCACCGGCGGCTTTCGCTTCGTCGGCTTTTTCATCGCGGGCAAACACGGCAACGCGCTGGGCGCGGCCTGTGCCATTGGGCAGTTCAATCACGCCGCGGACCATTTGGTCAGCATGGCGCGGGTCAACGCCCAGATTGATGGCGATTTCTACAGTTTCGTCAAATTTGGCAGTGGCGTTTGCCTTTACCAGCTTGACGGCTTCGTCCAGCGCATAGAGTTTGTTTTTATCAACAGTCTCATTGGCTGCTTGCATACGTTTTCCGGCCATTAGTCGCGCACCTCAAAACCCATAGACCGCGCAGAACCGGCGATCATTTTCTGTGCTTCATCCAAATCCGTTGTATTCAGATCGGCGATTTTCTGTTCGGCGATTTCACGGCATTGCGCCATGGTGACAGTGGCCGCAACTTCGCGCCCGGGTGTCGCCCCGCCCTTATCCAGCTTAGCTGCCTTCTTCAAATAATATGAAGCGGGCGGCGTTTTGATGACGAAGGTGAAGGACTTATCTTCAAAAATCGTCACAATGGTCGGAATCGGCATATTGGCTTCCATTTCCTGCGTCTTCGCATTGAAAGCCTTACAAAATTCCATAATATTCAAACCGCGCTGACCCAGTGCCGGGCCAATGGGAGGTGACGGGCTTGCGCCCCCTGCAGGTACCTGCATCTTCAGGTAACTATCAATCTTTTTTGCCATCTCTCGTTCCTTTCCAGCCACCGAAGCGACTGACGATTATGGGCCGTGGTAGGGCAGTTTGCTCTGCCTGCCACGAACATTCACGGGGTTCAGCCTTTTTCGACCTGCCCGTACTCCAACTCGACCGGGGTTGCCCGACCGAAAATTGACACAGCCACTTTGAGCCGTGCCTTTTCTTCATCGACCTCTTCTACAAGACCGCTGAATGAAGCAAACGGGCCGTCGCATACGCGAACTTCCTCGCCCACTTCGAAAATAATAGAGGGCTTGGGCCGTTCTGCCCCGTCCTCAACCTGATTAACAATCCGGTCAACTTCCGATTGTGAAATCGGTGCCGGTTTGCTTTGTGACCCCAAAAAGCCGGTGACCTTTGGCGTGTTTTTGACGAGGTGATAAGCATCATCCGTCATATCCATTTTCACCAGCACATAGCCCGGGAAAAATTTGCGTTCACTATTCACCCGACGCCCGCGACGCATTTCGACGACTTCTTCCGTCGGCACGAGGATTTCCTCAAATGCGCTTTCCAGTCCGGTTTGGGCGGCCTGCTCGCGGATGCTTTCCGCGACTTTATGCTCGAAATTCGAGTAAGCGTGAACGATGTACCAGCGCTTTGCCATACTAACCAGCCAATCCCAAAAGCAATGACACCAGCCAGCTTAAAATCTGGTCGGCAATAAAAAAGAAAATTGCAGCCAGCGTCGCCAAAATGAAGACCATGACCGTTGTCACCGCAACTTCATTGCGGGTCGGCCACGTCACCTTCGACGTTTCGCTACGCACTTCCTGAACAAACTTCACCGGATTTGCCATCTGCCGATTTTCCTTTTTCGCGCAGGCCTTTCGGCCCACATTTGTCTTTCACAATCCCTGACGCCTCTTTCGAGAGTGGCAGGAGTGGAGGGGCTCGAACCCCCAACCCCCGGTTTTGGAGACCGGTGCTCTACCAGTTGAGCTACACTCCTCCGGCTTTGCTACTCAATAATTGCTGCGACGACGCCGGCGCCGACGGTGCGGCCACCTTCACGGATAGCGAAGCGGAGCTTCTCTTCCATAGCGACCGGCACAATCAATTCGACTTCCATCTCAACATTATCACCCGGCATCACCATTTCCGTGCCCGATGGCAGCGAGCAAACGCCCGTCACATCAGTCGTACGGAAATAGAATTGCGGACGGTAATTGGTAAAGAACGGCGTATGACGACCACCCTCTTCTTTCGTCAGAATATAAGCCTCAGCCTTAAACTTCGTATGCGGGGTAATGGAACCCGGCGCACACAAAACCTGACCGCGCTCAACATCTTCGCGCTTCGTGCCACGAAGAAGAACACCGACATTGTCACCCGCCTCACCGCTGTCAAGCAGCTTGCGGAACATTTCAACGCCCGTGCAGGTCGTCGTTGTCGTGTCTTTAATGCCAACAATTTCAATATCATCACCAACATTAATGATACCGCGCTCAACCCGACCCGTAACAACCGTGCCACGACCCGAGATTGAGAACACATCTTCAATCGGCATCAAGAAAGGCTGGTCTTTCGGACGCTCAGGCTGCGGGATATAAGCATCAACCTCAGCCATCAAAGACATAATCGCTTCCGAACCAATCGCGTCATCACGACCTTCAAGCGCTGCCAAAGCAGAACCCTTAACAATCGGAATATCATCGCCAGGGAACTCATAAGAAGAAAGCAACTCGCGCACTTCCATCTCAACAAGCTCAAGAAGCTCTTCATCATCAACTTGGTCAACCTTGTTGAGGAACACAACAAGCGCCGGAACACCAACCTGACGCGCCAGCAAAATATGCTCGCGGGTCTGAGGCATCGGGCCATCGGCGGCATTAACAACCAAAATCGCACCGTCCATTTGCGCCGCACCCGTAATCATGTTCTTCACATAGTCAGCGTGACCGGGGCAATCAACGTGAGCATAGTGACGGGCATCCGTCTCATACTCAACATGCGCCGTCGAAATCGTGATACCGCGCTCTTTCTCTTCAGGCGCCTTATCAATGTCGGCGTAATCAGAAAACTCTGCGCCACCCTTTTCAGCCAATACTTTCGTAATCGCGGCTGTCAACGTCGTCTTACCGTGGTCAACGTGACCAATCGTGCCAATGTTGCAATGCGGCTTGGTACGCTCAAATTTCTCTTTCGACATCTTCGTTCCTCGTCATTAGCGGGTCGTAACCCGGTTAACCGTCAAAATTGCCCGACACTCACCCCATCAGGAGCGA
>Ga0233400_1001002_pt1 | contig 12281 bp, 6 predicted proteins | sample 46DmetaG_FD_182708 | JGI IMG/M metagenome (GOLD analysis project Ga0233400, IMG submission 182708) | Seawater microbial communities from Monterey Bay, California, United States - 46D | ecosystem: Environmental > Aquatic > Marine > Coastal | place: USA: California | collected 2016-10-21
CCCTACAGCACAAGTAGATGAAATTGCTGACCAGGTAGTATGTAATGGCGATACTACTTCTGTTGTCGAATTTACAACACAGAACACAGAAGATGCAACGACTTATACATGGATAAATGATACTACAAGTATTGGTCTTTCAGCTAGTGGTAGTGGAAATATTCTTGCTTTCACAGCAACTAATTCATCTACAGCGCCAATTGTAGCTACTGTTACTGTGACACCTGAATTTGAATTTGATGGAAAAGTTTGTGCCGGCGAGGACAAGACTTTTACTATTACCGTTAACCCTACAGCACAGGTTGATCAACCTTTAGACCAAGTAGTTTGTAATGGCGAGGATGTCAACGTGGTATTTACTACACAGAATACTTTAGGTTCAACTTCGTATAGTTGGGTGTCAGATATCCAAATCGGAGCGGGTCTATCAGGAAATGATAATATGAATTTCACAGCAACGAATTCATCAACGGAGCCTATTTTAGCTACTATTACTGTGACCCCAGAATTTGAGTTTGATGGTAAAGTTTGCGATGGTGAAGACAAGACTTTCACAATTACCGTTAATCCTACAGCACAATTTGATCAGCCTCTAGATCAGGTAGTTTGCAATGGTGATAGTACTTCGATTGTTGAGTTTACTACACAGAACGCAGGTGGTGCAACGACTTATACATGGACAAATGATACTCCAAGTATTGGTCTTTCAAGTAGTGGTATAGGTGATATTCTTGCTTTCACAGCGACTAATTCATCTACAGCACCAATTGTAGCTACCATCACAGTAACACCTGCATTTGAGAATGGAGGTAATCTTTGTGATGGAGAAGACAAGACTTTCACAATTACCGTTAATCCTACGGCACAAGTTGATCAGCCTGTGGATCAGGTAGTTTGTAATGGAGCGGATGTCAGCGTAGTATTCACTACACAAAATACTTTAGGCTCGACCTCTTACAGTTGGGTGTCAGATATAGAAATAGGCGCTGGTCTTTCAGGAAATGATAATATGAATTTCACGGCAACGAATTCATCAACGGAGCCTATTTTAGCTACTATTACTGTGACCCCAGCATTTGAGAATGATGGTAAATTTTGTGTTGGAGAGGCTAAGACCTTTACAATTGTAGTTAATCCTAATGCAGAGATGAATGATGTTGAAGACCAAGTTGTTTGTCATGGAGAATCAACAGAATCAATAATTTTTTCTACAAATAACTTAAATGGTGTAATGACATACACATGGACAAATGACACTCCAAGTATTGGTCTTTCAAGTAGTGGTATAGGTGATATTCTTGCATTCACAGCGACTAATACAACTAGCGTTCCAATTACTGCTAACATAACTGTAACTCCAACATTTGGATTTGATAATGTTGTGTGCGATGGAGAACAAAAAATATTTACAATTACCGTTAATCCAACAGCTCAAGTCGAGCAACCACAAGATCAAACTGTTTGTAATGGAGATAATGTAACTGTTGAATTTTTTACAAATAATGCAGTTGGTAATATTTCATATACTTGGTTTGCGGATGTTGATATTGGATTAGGATTGACCGGCGAGGGAGATTTGAATTTCACAGCTATAAACCAAACAACTTCACCAATTATTTCAAATATTTCAGTTGTATCCACTTTTGAAGATGGATTAAATAATTGTACCGGTGCAATCAAAAATTTTGTGATAAAAGTTAATCCAACAGCTCAGGTTAATACAATTCAAGATGTTTTCATATGTGAGGGAGAAATTAGTTCAGTAATTGATTTTACAACAATTAATTCTAATGGAGTTGTTTCTTACACTTGGATTAATGACAATACAGATATCGGATTAGTTACCAATGGGGTTGGATCTATTGAATCTTTTGTTGCTGAAAATCCAACAAATGAAATTATCACTGCTAATTTAACAGTTACTCCTTCATATTCCAATGATGGTGTTTTATGTTTGGGTCCATCAGAAAACTTTTTAATTTCGGTTAGTCCTAAGCCAGAAATGAATGAAGTTATAACAAATGTTAATTGTAGTTACTCTGAGCCATTATGTGTTGCAAGTATTGAAATCTCTCCCGATGGAATCGGTCCGTTTATATACAATTGGGTATCACTTGACGGTAATGTTATAACTAATCCGTCAAATCAAGATCAGTTTGATTTGTGCCCTGGATCTTATCGAGTTACAGTAACTGATGGATCAAACTGTAGTTATTCATATGAATATCAGGTTAATCCTCCTGAACCAATTGAATTTACATTAGTAACACTGACTAATCTTTCTTGTAATAATATTGGTTCTGAATTTTGTGATGGAAGTATAGAAGTTTCAACAGATGGGGGGTCTTACCCTTATGCCTTACAAGAATGGTATACCGAGTCAATACCAGGATCTGGGGATTTTGATTTGGGGCCACTTGTAAATATCAATAATCCTAATCAATTAATTAATGCATGTCAAGGTAACTATGTTTATAAAGTTTTAGATGCCAACGGTTGTGAATTTATTTCTCCTGTATATACAATTGATGCAGCACCTGGTCAAGTAAATATTTCCGAAACAATCTCAAATTACAATGGCTATAATATTGACTGTTTTTCTTCAAATAGTGGTTCATTGGAAATTGAAGTGTCTGGAGGATCTGGAATTTTTGATTTTTCTTTGACTAATGATCAAACAGGTCAAATTGTTGATTCATCTCAAAATCAAATAGGACCACTAAATTTAGTTTTTGATTTTTTAACTGCTGGTGATTACACATTGATATTGATTGATTCAAATTGTTCAAGTGAGATTATTAGAAATTACAGTTTGACACAACCTGACGAATTGCAAATAATAGCTACTCTTGTAAGCCCACCAAGTTGTTTCTCAGGCTTAGCAACTTATGATGTTTCAGCCACAGGAGGTGTGCCTCCATATACTGGAACTGGTTTACAAAGTGTTTTAAGTGGCCCGGCATCATTTACTGTTCTTGATTCTAATGGTTGTTCAGATGATTATTCAACTATTATCAATGAGCCAGAAGAATTATCTGCAGAATATTCAACCGAAGATGCTCTTTGTTTTGGAGATAATGGATTAATAACAATTAATCCTGACGGTGGTACGGGAATAATTACAGTCAATATTTATGATGAAAACTTTTTGTTTATTGAGAGTTTAAATACCTCTCAGGGTACGCCTATATCATTTTTTCAACCTGACGGGACATATTTTTTTGATTTTAGTGATGCAAATGACTGTTACTTTGGACCTCAATTAGTAGTTATAAATGAGCCAGAACCAATTGTAGTTGATGTTGAGATAATACAGCCAAATTGTAATACCATTCCAGAATGGAGTTTTAATAATGGATCAATTTGTATATCAATTACTGGAGGTACTAATCCAGTGCCAATTGGAGTTAATTGGATTGATAGCGGGAATGGTAACTGGTGTTTAACTGATTTAACTGATGGAATCTATCCAGTTGTTGTTGTTGATGAAAATGGATGTGAGCCAATCAATGAAATTCAAAATGTAGTTCTCACATCTCCACCACCAATCACTGTGGACTTTAATAGCTCAATTGATATTGATTGCGATACAAATACCATAACTCAAACTAATTTTATATTCATAGATGGAGGTCAACCTCCTTATGAAATAACTTGGTCTGGAGGGATTTTTGATCCATTAAATTCAAATATTATGGAAACTTCTGTAGAAGGCAATTATTCTGCATTTGTTAATGATCAATTAGGGATATTAAATGGCTGCCCTCCGCTTGAATTTCCTTTAGATCCTATTGCATTTTTTGAATTTGGACTTGCTGACTTTACAATGAGCTCTGCGAATAGTGATTTTTGTGATGTTTTTGCTGTGTCAGATCCAATATCCTTTATAAATATTTCAACGGGAGATATCACTAGTTTTTCATGGGATTTTGGCGATGGTTCACCTCTACTGAATGGAGTTGATTCACCTGTACATGTATACGACGCTCTTGGGACATACACCATTAGCTTGACGGTCGAAGATTTGTACGGTTGCTTTGACACCTACTCTCAGACTATTGATATCACAAAAGGTTATGAAATTATTTTACCAAACGCGTTTACGCCAAATGGTGATGGAATAAACGAAACCATAAGGCCAGTTTCAAATTGTATGACAAAAATTAAAATGAGTATTTATGACACCTGGGGCTCCTTAATTTACGTTGAGTTAGCTGAAAATCAAGATATTTATGGTTGGGACGGAACTATTGATGGTAATCCTGCTGAAAACGGAAATTACATAATGGTTGTCGAGGCAACGACATTCAACGGAGCTGTGATTGATCTTAATGGACCTGTAACCCTTATCAAATAATCAGTATGAAAAAAGCACTTTATATATTTTTAATACTAACATTTTCTAAGGCCTTTTCTCAAGACCCGATCCACACCCAATTTTTTATGGTTCCCGAAACCTTAAGTTCGAGTTTTACTGGAGCTAAACAATCTACACGAGCGGGTATAATCCACCGGACTCAGTGGCCAGGATTAAACTTTAGCATAAATACTCAATTTGCGTTTGTAGATAACTGGTTCGAGGAAATAAACAGTGGTGTTGGGATTAGTGTTTTAAATCACAAAGAAACAACTACTCGCTATAATTTTACTCAAGTAAACTTAAATTATGCATATCAATTCCCAATATCTGAAGAATGGAATGTACGACCAAGTATTTCTGTCGGTTATGGAGCTAAAGACTTCGGTTTTCAAAATCTAGTTTTGGAAGATCAAATCAATATTTTTAGCGGTATAATAAATGTCAATAGTATCGATCCAATAAATCTTAACGAAACAATTAGATTTTTAGATTTTAGCGCTTCTGTTTTATTTAATTCAGATAACTCATGGGTAGGCTTTACTGTGAAGCATTTGAATAAGCCTAATATTTCAATGGAAATGGAAGGTCAAGACGATTTAGAAATGTTTATGTCCTTGCACAGTTCTCTTTATATCCCTTTTGGAGACTACAGAAGTGATAATAAATTATTTGTTTTGGCAAATGGTATGATGCAAGGTGCTTACAACCGATTCGATTTGGGGGCTAAATACGAAATGGATCGTTTTGCATTTGGACTTTTAGCTGCTACAAATCCAATAAAAACAGATCCAAATAGTCATTTTCTAACTTCCATCAATGCCTTTGTTGGCATGGATTGGGAGGGCTTCCGTTTTGGGTACTCCTATGATTTTAATGTTACCGAAATTGGACGTACAGGTGGAGTATACGAACTGTCAGTTAGCTATGATTTCTTAAATAATGACAATTGTTTCGGTTGTCCTGACTATTAATTAAATAAATATTATTTTTATACTCTAAAGCACTCCCATGCCCAAGCGTGTAAAAATTATTGAATGCCCTAGAGATGCCATGCAAGGTATAAAAACTTTTATTCCTACTGCGCACAAAGTTCAGTATATTCAATCCCTTTTGCGTGTTGGTTTTGATACTATTGATTTTGGTAGTTTTGTTTCACCTAAAGCGATACCGCAGATGCAAGATACCACAGCTGTTCTTGCTCAATTAGATTTAAGTTTAACCACGAGTAAACTCCTTGCTATTGTTGCAAATGTTCGTGGTGCTAAGTCGGCAGTAGCGTTTAAAGAGATAGACTATTTAGGCTTTCCATTTTCGATTTCTGAAAATTTTCAAATGCGGAATACACATAAAACTATTGCTCAGTCGGTAGAAGTCTTAAAAGAGATTTTAGACACCGCCCATCAAAATGATAAAGAACTTGTAGTTTATTTGTCAATGGCCTTTGGAAATCCTTATGGTGACCCATGGAATGTTGATATAGTAGGGGAGTGGACTTATAAATTACAGAAAATGGGGGTTAAAATATTGTCTTTAAGTGACACAATTGGCTCATCCTCTAGATCAACAATATCATATTTATTTTCTCAACTTATCCCTGCTTATCCATCGGTGGAATTTGGAGCTCATTTACACACTCACCCATCAACATGGTATGACAAGGTAGATGCTGCTTACACAGCTGGTTGTTTGCGTTTTGATGGTGCAATTCAAGGTTTTGGAGGTTGTCCTATGGCTAAGGACGAATTGACAGGAAATATGCCTACAGAAAAACTTATTTCGTATTGCACAGCTCAAAAAGCAGAAAACAGCCTCGATGTACTCGCCTATGAAAGCGCGCACAATGAGGCATCTAAATTGTTTTCTAAATACTCCTAAAATTGAAATTCAATGCCTGCATAAATTCCGAAAGGATGACCGGGTCTAAATCCAGCAGGAACTTTTGAAACAGCATATGTGTTGTCAAAAACATTAATCACCATTCCGGTTATGCTCAAGTTGTTTTTAATGTGGTATTTGCCAGAGAAATCAACTATAAAATTAGAAGTGATACCATTATTTCTGTTAATTGACTCTGTTCCAGCAGATGTTCTAAAAGCCCCGTTTTGTCGCCCATTGAGATGGAGTTCGAATTTGTTGTGCTCTAACGAGATTGAAGTGTTGAATTGATGTTTTGCAATGTAAGGCAATTCATCTCCAGACTCAACTGTACCCCACAAGTCTTCATCACTTCCGAAATTATTTTGAAATGTTGCATCAGTTAGTGTATAGCCAAATGTGAGCGGCATCGAAAAGTTTGAGTTTTTTTCCATCAAATCATAATTCAATAGAAGTTCAAGTCCTTTGACACTTACCTCACCTGCATTAAATTGATCTAATGAGCCTGTTCCGCCGCTAGCCGCTAAATCGCTGCCCAAAAGATTGCTGTAATCGTTGTAAAATGCAACGGCTTCACCTCTAATTCCTCTATAGTTAAATCGTGTTCCTAATTCGTAATTAATACTTTCTTCTGCCTTTTGTCCCGATTGATTTCCTGGTGGTGAAAATCCTTTGTGGATGCCAGCAAAAATTGAGGTTAAATTATTTACCTTATAGTTTATTCCAATACCAGGAATGAAAATCGCTACATTATTATCTCTCGTCGAAAGATCATTACCGCTTCTATTTGGGTCGTCACTACCAAAGTTTTCTCTTTGAAGCTTAATGTCTTCGTATCTGATACCGGGAGTGACCGTTAAATTTTTATATTTTAATTTATATAAAATCGAAGCTGCAAATGCTTTAGCGCTGCTAATTCGGTTTGCATCCGAGCCACGTGCTGCGGCAGTGGTCAAATTCATCTGTTGGTTGATTATGTTGTATCCATCTTTCCATTGAAAACGATCTTCTTCATCATAATGATAGCGGAGGCCAATCTCTAAATCGTGAAATACTTGTTCGCCATTCCAGTGAAAATCTAATTTCGTTTGAATTCCCTTGGATATATACGCTCTATTGTTAGCTTTTACTAATAAAGCATCCGCTGCAGAATTTGATGTGCCTCTAATGATATCCATATAAGGGGTGTATGCAGTTGGGTTGTTCACTATTGATGCAATTTTTACTTTATCTCCATCAACAACCACATCATTTAATTTATACCAATTTCTTGAAAAACCGTTGTAATATCCACTGGTTGTAATTTTTAAAAAGTTAGAAACGTTTATCTCGTGCGTTAATAAAAATTGCTGGTGTTTATTTGTCATTTTATCCTTTTGAGAGGCTGCATAACGGGCAAAAGGAGATTCATTAAAATCAGACTCGGTAAGGCCTAAGTAAGTTTCGTTTGAAACTTCATCTGAATATTGAAACTTAAAGGTCAGTGCTTGATTGTATTTAGCTGTCTCTTTACTTTTGATTTTAAATTTAGCAACTACATCATTTTTGTCAAATCCTGTATTTCGATTATTTAAAAGGTCTTTAAATCCTTTAGAGTTGTTTTTTAGGTATTCTAAAGAATATCCAAATTGTGACTTGGAATCGCCAATCCTGACATGTGTTTGGTGTGTATTGAAACTTCCGTAACTTGATTTAAGACTTCCTTTAAATGCATTCGGAATTTGATTACTCACCAAATTAATAGCTCCTCCAGTTGTGAATGGACCATACTGAATTTGACTACTTCCTTTTAATATTTCTACTGCTTGCATGCGCGCAATTGATGGAAAATAATATGCTGCAGGTGCACTGTAAGGAGCAGGAGCTATCAAAACACCGTCTTCCATAACCGAAATTTTTGCACTTCTTTCTGGAGAAGTTCCTCGTAAACTAATATTTGGACGTAGTCCAAAACCATCTTCCTCGTAAATTGAAACACCCGGAACAGTTCTCAAAACACGGTTAATATCAGTATATCCAAATTTTTCTAATTCTTTTGGAGAAAGGTAGTATGAAGAACCGGATCTGTTTTCAGCCTCATATTTACTCCCAAAAATCACTTTGGTGCTAATAAAGACTTGATCTAATTCCTGAATTGAATCATTTGGTTCTGTTTTGGTTTGTTGAGCATTTACATTTCCTACACTCATTATAGCTAGTAGTAATATGCGGTATTTCATTTAATCCTTATTTAGACTTATTAAAAATAATATTAGTTTTATGCCACAAAGGTACAAACCATTTTTAGTTAAACAAAATTTATTTAGATTAATTATAAATAAAATAAATAATCTCTGTTGGTAGCTTCGATATTATCCCTTATTGTAGTTATAAATACCAAAAAAAGCCCTAAATTTGCATGCAATTAAACCTAATTGCAATGCAAGCACACCTTTCAAAAATTGTTGGCGAAGGTCTTACCTACGACGACGTACTTCTAATTCCTGCTTATTCTGAGGTATTACCACGAGAAGTTAGTATAAAGACTAGCTTTACACGAAACATAAGCCTAAACGTTCCTATAGTTTCTGCAGCTATGGATACCGTTACTGAAAGTGCAATGGCTATTGCCATAGCGCGTGAAGGAGGTATTGGTGTTTTGCATAAAAATATGTCTATAAGTCAACAAGCTATTGAAGTCCGAAAAGTTAAACGTGCGGAAAGCGGAATGATCATTGACCCTGTTACGCTAGATTTAGATGCTATTGTGAGTGATGCTAAGAAAAGTATGCAAGAACACAGTATTGGCGGGATTCCAATTGTCGATGCAAATGGATTATTGAAAGGAATTGTAACCAACAGAGATTTAAGATTTGAAAAAAACAATAATCGTCCCATCACTGAGGTGATGACCGCTCAAGATTTAGTTACGACTTCTGAAGGGACTTCTCTTCAACAAGCTGAAGTTATTCTTCAGGAAAACAAAATAGAAAAACTTCCAGTTGTTGATAAAGATTTTAAGCTGATTGGCTTAATAACTTTTCGTGATATTACCAAACTTACTCAGAAGCCTATTTCTAATAAAGATCATTATGGTCGTTTGCGCGTAGCTGCGGCTATTGGCGTTACCCATGATGCAGTAGAGCGTACTTCCGCACTTGTTCAATCTGGTGTGGATGCTATTGTATAGATACAGCGCATGGACACACCAAAGGTGTGGTGTCTGTACTTAAAAGCATTAAAAAGGAGTTTCCGGAATTAGATGTAGTTGTTGGGAATATCGCTACAGCTGAGGCAGCCAAGTATTTGGTTAACGCTGGTGCCGATGCTGTTAAAGTTGGAATTGGTCCCGGTTCTATATGTACAACGAGAGTTGTTGCAGGGGTTGGTTTTCCTCAATTCTCTGCTGTGCTTGAAGTTGCAGCTGCACTAAAAGGCTCGGGCGTTCCTGTTATTGCCGATGGTGGAATTCGTTATACAGGAGATATTCCAAAAGCCTTAGCCGCAGGAGCCGATTGTGTGATGTTAGGTTCACTACTGGCGGGTACCAAAGAATCCCCAGGAGAAACCATTATTTACGAAGGGCGTAAGTTTAAATCATACAGAGGTATGGGTTCTGTAGAAGCTATGAAAGAAGGAAGTAAGGATCGTTATTTCCAAGACGTCGAAGATGATATTAAGAAGTTAGTTCCAGAAGGTATTGTAGGCCGCGTCCCTTATAAAGGAGACCTTTATGAAAGTATTCATCAATTTGTTGGTGGTATTCGCGCGGGTATGGGATATTGCGGCGCAAAAGACATAGAAACGCTAAAAGAAAACGGTAAGTTTGTAAAAATCACATCTTCTGGAATTAGTGAAAGTCACCCTCATAATGTTATGATTACCAAAGAAGCACCCAACTATTCGCGATAAGCTTGCGTACATTAATCAATTTTTTTACTTTTAAATTCTTTTAAAATATTTCACTATGCGTGCATTTTTTTTGCTCATAAATTTTCTGTTTTTATTCCCAATTTTTGGTCAAGATCTACCAATTAACTCAGAAGTTTTAATGACTATAGACAGCGAGGAAATTACAGTTGATGAATTCATAAATATTTATGAGAAAAACATCAACCTAGTTCAGGATAAACAACAAAAAAGTATTAAAGATTATTTAGATCTTTACATTAATTATAAATTGAAGCTGGCTGAAGCAAGGTCTCTGGGCTACGATAAAAAAGAGAGCTACTTGAACGAATACGAAGGCTATAAAGAACAGCTTATTAAAAACTATCTTACAGATAAAAAGATTACAGAAGAATTACTTCAAGAAGCGTATAGTCGAAAATTAGAAGAAGTAAAGGCACAGCATATTTTGGTTCGTTTTAATTCTCAACAAGACACACGCTCAAAGCTCAACCAAATACAAGCCTTACGGAACCGCTTCTTAAATGAAGATTTTGAAACACTTCGAAAAGAGATACACGACGGCCAATCTATTTTTGTTGAAGATTTAGGGTATTTTTCGGCCTTCAAAATGGTTTACGATTTTGAAAATGCAGCATACAATACAGCAATTGGAGAAATTTCTCAACCTTTTAAAACACAGTTTGGCTATCATGTGGTTAAAGTCCTCGACAAAAGGCGCTCGAGAGGAAAGGCTGAGGCTGCACACATCATGATTGCAAACAATTCAAAAGACACTACTCAAACACCTGAACAACGAATCAATGAAATTCATCGTTTATTGCTGCAAGGAGAGTCTTTTGAGAGCCTGGCTAAACAGTATTCAGATGATAAAAGTTCAGCAGCAAATGGCGGAAAATTAAAACCCTTTGCTTCTGGTGAAATTAATTCTGAGATTTTTGTCGATACAGCATTCAATCTGAATGAGGGTGAGATTTCAACTCCGATCCAATCTCAGTTTGGATGGCACATCATAAAGTTGTATGCTCAAATCCCAGTTGAAGATTTTGAAAATATAAAATACGATTTGGAACAAAAAGTAAAACGCGACAGTAGATCCTCAATTATTAAGAAAAAAATGATTGAATCTCTTAAAAAGCAATATCAAATTGATGCCGCAGATCTCCCCACTATTTCTAATTTGTTTGTTTATGACAACGAATCGAAAGAATGGATTTTGAAAGATACTAGTAAGAAACAAGCTCAGTTTATTAAAATAGAAGATCTTATTTTTACTTATGACGATTTTTTAATTTTTTTAAATAAAAAATCTCCTAAAAAATTAAACGGGATACAGAAATCAAATTTTATAGCTGAACAATATGGCATTTTCTTAGAAGATCAATTGTTGGAATATAAAAAAGAACAACTTCCTTTTGAAAATTTAGAGTATGCACAAATTCTTAAAGAATATGAAGAGGGGTTACTTCTTTTTGACATCATGCAAGAAAAAATATGGGATGGTGCTAAAAACGATTCTACAGGTCTTTTAGCCCACTACCAAGAGCATATAAACAAGTTTAGTTCACCAGCCCAATTAACAGCTAGTATTGCTCGATCCTCAAAAAAAGGCACGCTGAAAAAAACAAAAAAAATGTGGGAAAACGGTAGTTCGAACGAAGCCATCACATCAGCTTTAAATGCTAAAGAGCAAAAAGTTATTCTATCTAGTGGATCTTTTAATATTGACGATCCTCTTTTACCAAAACAAACTCAATTCACAACGGGTATTTCTTCTATTTATTCGATTGAGGACGGTTATGTCCTTTTAAATATTACAGGCCTAGCTCCCGAAAAAAACTTATCCTTTGAAGCCTCGAAGGGGGCTGTTATCTCAAGTTATCAAGAGACGCTTGAAAAACAATGGATTCAAAACTTAAGAGAAAAATATATTTTTTCAGTAAACAATAAAATGCTAGAAGCATTATCTTCAAAAATTTCGCGATAATGTTTAAAAATGCACTTCCTTTTTTTTCTTTAATTTTTCTTTTTTTGTCTTGTGAATTATCCACTTCATCTAAAAATGACTTTCCTTTAGCAAGAGTTAATGATGAGTATTTGATGCTTGACGATGTTGATTTTTCTGAGATGCAAGGGATTAAAACTGAAGACAGCTTAC
>Ga0233400_1001005_pt1 | contig 12241 bp, 12 predicted proteins | sample 46DmetaG_FD_182708 | JGI IMG/M metagenome (GOLD analysis project Ga0233400, IMG submission 182708) | Seawater microbial communities from Monterey Bay, California, United States - 46D | ecosystem: Environmental > Aquatic > Marine > Coastal | place: USA: California | collected 2016-10-21
ATCACAATCACTAAGCAAAAATCACAACAATTACGGATGGTCTGGCTCTATAAATGCTGAATTTTTCAGTTTGGGCAAGAACGGAAACGCAGGAAACTACCTAAGAAATAACTGTAATTTAGATGAAGTTGCGCTATGGAGTTCGGACCAAAGTGCCAACGTGTCGTTAATATATAGCGGTGGGACGCCGTCAGATCTTTCTCAGCTTGCGTCACCTCCAGTTAGTTGGTGGCGAATGGGTGACGGTGACACTTACCCGTTTTTGGACGATAGCATTGGTAGTTCCCTATTTGTAATGCAAAACATGACTGTTGCAGATATCGTTAATGATGTTCCATAACTAAATAAATAAAACCGTTGACAAGCCCGCAATATTAATTTATTGTGGGCTTTCTTATTTAAGGAGGGTTATTAAAATGAAACATAAACTACTAAGATTTATTAATCGCTATCAGTGCCGCATCGAGATTGAAGCGCATCGGGAGTCCAAAATTACAGGTAGAAATACACATAAAATATTATCAATGGCTCTTGCTGTTAGTAATTTAAAATACATTGCGGCTTGTGCCGTTAGCATTGTTGGATGGGGTTTGTTTTTGTGGGGGATTTTGTAATGCAAAAACTACACGAACAAGACGCGCAGGAAATTGCTAACAATCAGATTTTAAAGCTGGCTAATGAAAACAAATTACTAGAATCAAAATTGGTTTTAGCTGAAACGCTGAGAGAAGATGCTAACATTAACAAAAAGCAGGCATTAGATAAGCTCGAGGCTTCATTAATTAATGTTAGCTACGAACGACTAAAAGCGGACACGCACGAAAAGCGAGCTGACTTTAATGGTAAAGTAGCTGGATGGCTACTAGCCATGAGCGTTACTTTGTGCTCATCAATTTTAATTTATTTAGGGGTTAATTTATGAAATTAAGAGAAAAATTAACAGAGGTAATAGACAACAGTGAGTTTGTGCACGACGCACCAATCGAAACCCTTGAGGCGGTAAAGGTTTTTATTGAACATTACAGCGAATGGGTTAGAGTTGATGATAAGTTGCCAGAAATCAAGGATGACAGTGTTTTGGTTCACTTTTCAAACGGGAGCATTGAAACTGTTCATCTTGATTGGTTTGACAGCGTGACCTGTGGCATTGGAGAAAACGGCGAGCAGCTATATTGTAAAGCGTTCGAGAATCACGACCCCGCATTTACCCATTGGATGCAACTGCCAGAACCGCCAAAATAATCAACCCCAAACATGATATAATAGCCCAATAACTTTTTATTGGGCTTTTTTTGTGGCTATTATCGTGGAAGATGGGACGATTGTTCCTAATGCAAATTCTTACAATTCTGACGCTGATTATACAACCTACGCTTTGGCGCGAGGAATAACTATTGGTGCTGATGCTGCGGCACGTGAAATTGAACTGATTCGCGCCACTGATTACGTGGATAACGAATTGACACGGATGCAGTCAAAAACAGAACCAGCTAATCAATCGTTACGCTACCCGCAAATTGGTAGTTATGCTAACGGCGTTTTAATCGGTAAAAATACAATACCAAACGAATTAAAACGCGCACAACTTGAGGCGGCTATATCTGCTTTCAAAGGTGATTTTGATATTGTGCCAACGGCTAAAAATATCAAATCTGAGCAGCTAGCAAACCTCAAGACTGAGTATTTCGAAGGCGTCAATATCGAACCAAAGTCACAAAGCGCTGATGTTTATCTAGATATGCTATCACCTACTGCTGGCGGCTCAATGTTTAGCGTGGTACGTGCTTAATGGCTACTAACGCGCAGTGGCTGGCAACTGCAAATCGCATGATTAACGCATCGCCCCAGACGTTTAACACGATTGTGTTAACTGAGATTGGCGGTATAGACCCAATCACAAACGTTGGAACTGTTATCGCCACGGACACAATTGAACGAGCGTTAATTTCTGATTTCACAAATATCGAAAGGCAAAGTGACGGCGTAGGATTAACTGACCGTAAAGTTTTATTTGCTAATAATCCTCGTGATACAACCATGTCAAATTCTTTATCATGCACAATTAACGGCATCGAGGTTAATATAGTTAATGTTAAAGAAGATCCAGCCAACGCAACAATCGAATTGCATGTGAGCAACAAATGAGCTTTGAGGATGATTTTGATATTGAGGCTGAGATTTTTAGTGATATACAAAAAGTTCAGCGCGTTGCCGCTTTGACCGTTTTAAATGAAGTAATAAAGAACACCCCTGTTGATAGCGGCGAGGCTCGCGGTGGGTGGCAAGTTGCAACAGGCGAGCCCACAAGAAAAGAACGTTCTAAATTACGTAGGGCTAGCGACGCTTTAGCGGAAGGCACGAGCATAATTAAAAAAGGTACAGCATCGGCTGAGTTACAAGATTTGTTTATCACTAATCTAAAGCCTTACATTGTGCGACTAGAAAATGGGTGGTCTGACCAGAATAGTCACTTTGTCGCGGCAGCAGTTCAAAAAGCAGGGTTAGGAGACGTAAAACTTGGCTGATTCTATTTTATTAACACGCAATGATTTGATTACAACGCTGCGCGACAACTTGCCTTCAGGTTATGGACTTGATGATGTAAACTGGCCTAACGTAAAGTTCGCAACAGAAAGAAATAAAAAATGGTTGCGCGTAGTAATAACCAACAACGACACCGATAATAACGCAGCAGGCGGCGGACACAAAATGACCGCTGGAATATTCACCGTTGAGGTTAATTACCCAAAAGAAAGCGGCGAAACTGACGCGCTGCAAGATGCTGAATATATCAAATCAATATTCGAAAACAAAAGATTTTCAAATACCAGCACTCAAGCGTCAAGCGTATTTTTTACGGGCGTTAACGATAGCTGGTATACTATACAAATACAAACAAATTACTATTACGAAGGTAGCTAGCTAATGGCATTACTACAAAGACCAGACATAACCTTACACATCACGCCACAGGCGGTATATGACACAATTAACACCAACCCTGTTTTTACAGAGGTTCGAAAAACTGGCGGCGGCCTAGTTAGCAATCCGACGTACACACAAAGCGGCGAGCTAAAAACAAACGGACAAGCAGCAAAGCAGATCCAAACCATTCGAGAGTCCTCAATGTCAATTGAGTTTGACATGAATCAGCAGACGGCTGGACTGTTTGAAAATTTAATCTATGGCGTTCAACAGGATAACAGTCAATCCGCAGACACTGGCATTGAGGCAACCGCCACAGGTTTTGTTATGCCAGCAGGTCACGTGACCGCGCTCAAAGTTGGGGACTGGTTCCATCTGTCAGGATTCGCAAATAGCGGTCTTGATGCTGTGTACAAGGTCAAATCAATTGATAGCACAACAGAGATTTCAACATACGTTGCACCAGTAGCAACAGAGGCGGCGGGAGCAAGCGTAACCCTAACCAGTTTCAAGTGTGCTAGCGGCACAACTCAAACAGTGATCACCGCACAACAACGCACCTACGACGGCTCAAAAGTTGGCAACATTGATTACATGACAGCCAAAAATGTAATCGCTGACAGCGGTACAATCTCAATTGGTAAAAGTGGCATCGTTACGGGTTCATTTGAATACAATTTAGGCAACCCAGAAACCAGTCGCGCCGCAATTACTGGGCAGACAGACGCAGCAGCGGACGATAGCGACGTAGTTTCGGCAGACAATAACACAAAAATGCTATTTGTTGACGGCGTTAATGCTGGCTGCTTGCTTAGCTCTATGGACGTTGAATTCGCTAACAATCACGAGGGCGACGGCGGCGGCGCTGGTGGCTGCCCTCAAGAGTTCGGGCGCGGACAAATCGGTGTAACTGGCGCGTTAGTTGCAAAGTCATTCCGTGATGACTCTATGGTGTGGCATGACCGTCAGCAAAACGGTACGCGCATTGCATTAGCTTCACACGTTTACTGGCCTGACGGTCGATGGATGGTTCTAGAGGTCACGCGAGCAGTAGTTAATGAACACGCATTCGAGGGTGAAAAGTGGGTTGAAAACTCAATGAACTACACGGCAGAAGAGGACAGCGTAACGGGTGCAACGGTTCAAATTTTCCGTAGTTGGACGTAATAATAATTTAATGTAAGGGCGGCGCTTAATTGCGCCGTTTTCGTTTATGAATATAGATATTAAAGCAAACTATCAAGAAGACAAAATTAAGCAAGAAAAAGGATCGCCGTGCTATCTGGGTGAAGAATCTTTTATTCTTGTCCGTCGGTTTGGCACAGTCCAAACAACAAAAGAGCTTGAACAACTAAAGCGTAGATTATTTGGGTTTACAGACAGGCATGATGAAAATTTATTGCTTGGTCATTGGCTTGCAGAGCATGGCGTAACAGGATGGGAAGGGATCGGCAACAATGGTGAAGAGGTTGAATATTCAACACGTAACGCGCTGGATATATTTACTAACCCTCAATACATGCTATCTCTAAATCAAGATTTATTGCGTCACGCGACCAATTACGCCCACTACCTACATGATGAGATGAGCGAGGACGTCGACGCTATAAAAAAGAGCTAAAGTATCGCTCTGAGGTTGGCTACGGTCAAGACGAAATTGAGGCTATCGAATTCGCAAAATCGGCAGGGCGAGGCGAAGAAATAGAAAAACTAAAAGCAGCTATGAACGAAAAGCGATACCGATTATTAAGCGCGTTCAATCAGCTAAGCCAAGAGCGCAGACTTGAGAATGGTGCGCCAATGCCAGTTTTAAATAAAAGCATTCGTGAATACATTGAATATTATGGCGCAAATGGTTATCCAGGCGACCTATTTATTGAAGCGATTCAAAAAATAGATAACGCATACATTGACGCTAGATGCGAAGAAATTAGACGGAAGACAAAGAAATGACAACTAAATTAATTGATGTTGAGTTACGGGCTACCGGGGCAAAAAGCGCCGCAAAATCACTAGCTAAAGAAGTTAAGAGCGTAGGGAAGAGCGCCGACTCAACATCAAGAAGCGTATCTATTCTTGAAAAGGGCGTCATAGCTCTAAAGAGAGAAAACAGCCAGTTAAGCAAAAGCCTATCAACTTCTACAAGCGCACTATCTAAAGCGCAAAAAGAATCTGAAAAGCTAGCGGTATCACAGGAAAAGGCTAGAGCGAAGGCCGAAAAGTTAGCAAAATCCGAAGAGAATGCAGCCCATGCGCTGGCTATCGCCATGCAAAAAATGCAAGACCTAGCAGGGCAGACAGCGAAAACAGAAAAACAACAAGCAGCTCTAAATAAGAGGAACGAAACGGCGTCGGCAAGAGTTGCAACACTTAGCGCTAGGCATGACGATTTAATAGCGAAGTCTCAAGCCGCAAGAGACAGAGTTAAGCAGCTTGGGGAGCAAGAGGGCGAATTATCAAAAAAAATAAAAAACACAACTAGCGAGATAGACAAAAATAAAGCGGCGTTAAAAAGCTCAAACAAAGAGCTAAACAACGCATCGTCTGGACTTGATAAGCTAAAAGCGAGAAACCAAGCGGCATCGTCAGCTATAGCAAAAACAACAAAAGTGGTAAGAACGCTATCAAAAAGCGCGGTAGCTGTAGCGGCAGCAATAGCGGCGGCGACAGCGGCAGCTACGGCGGCGACGGTAGCGATGGTCAAGTCAAGCGCAGACGCCAACCGAGAACTTGAAACGATGGCTAAGCTTGTTGGGATAACAACAACCGAATTTAACGCGTTAGCTTTTGCAACTAGTCAATACGGCGTTAGCGCTGAACAGATTAGCGATATATCAAAAGATGTTGGCGAGAAAGTTGCTGAATTTGCGGCGGCTGGCACGGGAGCTTTTCAAGATTACGCTGATGTTATGAAGCTTAGCGCAACGGAGGCGCAAGCGGCCGCGCTAGAATTTGAAAAACTTAGTGGCGATCAAGTGTTAAAAGAGGTTGTTAAAAACCTTGAAGCGGCTGGCGTGTCTGGTGGTCGAGTTAGCTTTGTTCTTGAGTCGCTTGGTAGTGATGCAACAAAACTAATCCCATTACTAACAAAAAACAGCGCAGAGCTGGAGCGATTAACTGGCGGCTTTAACTCGCTAAACAATCAATTGTCAATTAGCGCGTCAGAAAGTGGCGACCTAAAAAAAGTATCTGAAACATTTGATTTGTTATCTGGAACGGCTACGCAAGCAAAAATAGCCATTAGCTCTCAACTAGCCCCTGCTGTAAGTGAAGCGTTTTCAGATATTGCAAAGTTGATACCTCCAGCAACAAAGGAACTAATTAATTTTATTAACGCATTTCGTGACCCGTCAACTCAGCAGTCAGTAGAGTCCCTAGAGGCGCAAATCAAAACGTTAAAGCAAAACCTAATCGACCTATCAAATTCGTCATTCTTGGGGTTTGACCTTAGTCAGACGCAAGGGACGGAGGACGCAATACAGCGCGTAATAGACAAAATAGGCAGACTTCAAGGAAGGATAACGGAACTGCAATCAGTATCAAAAGCCGCAATATTTGAGGGATCTGGATTTGCAAACGCCGACGTAGCCGGAGAGGTTGAGGCGGCAAGGGCGGGTGCGGCAGGCTCAGGATTACCAGCGGGGCAAACGAACGTAAAAGAAGACGCCACAAAAAAAGCAGCAGAAAAAGCGGCGGCTGATGCGGCTGCTAGGGCGGCTGAATCCCTTGAGGCGCTAAAAGCAAATCTAGCACTAGAAACTGAGGCTCTACAGCGTGAAAATGCAATAAGAGCAGGGATACGCGAGGGCGCTATAAACGCAGAAATTGGCGAGGAAGTTTTAAGGTTTTCAAACAAGTCGATTGCTGATACAGCAAGGTTTGAGGCAGAAATTGCAAAACTCACAGAAGACGAAGCAGTCAAAAAAGAATTGCGGCTAGCATTTCAAGAGCAGCAGCTAGAGGAGGCTAGGATTTTTGAGGGGAATTTGACTGAAATCAACAGAGAGGAGTCGGACAAGCGGCAGCAAAAAAACAGAGAGGAGCAAGCCGAAAGAGACAAGGCGGCCGCAAGCATCAGGGGTACAGCTATAAATCTTGGTGCTTCGCTCCTTAAAGCTGAAATATCTGGAAACGCAAAAACAGAAAAAGAGAAAAAGCGTGCAAGAAAAAAAGCTGTAATAATCGATACAGCGGCTGGGATTGCAAAAACGTTTGGCGACTTGGGTTACCCAGCGGGCATACCTGCGGCGCTCGCGCTGGCTGCTACGGGCATAGCAAACATAGCAACAATAAATAGCGCATCAGGATCGCCAAGCACTGGCGCATCTGGCGCTGACGCAAGCTCACTAACTAGAGTGGCGACAACCGCGCCTACACCACAAGCTCAGCAGGTGGAATCTAAGCGAGTAATCGATCTTAGGGGGCTTGAGGACGGGCAGTCCGTCAATCTTAACAGGGAGCAATTAATAGCGCTCCTAGAGACTGACGATGACGTAATTATAGCCTCTAACAATGGGCAGTCTGAGGCGTCAAGACTCGGTGTGATATAATAGCCAAATTGAAATAATATTGGGTTAAAACATGGCTAGCGCTGTATTAATATCGACGGGAACAGAACAACAAACGGCGGCTAGTCAGATAGACTTTGCCGCCTTAGCATTTGACACGCTTTTACCGTCCAGCTCTTTTGTTGGCGATAATTCAGATCCCGCATTCCCATTTGCAAACACGATTGATTATCGTGATAACACAGTTTACAGCCCAAATCAGGATAGCGGAACAACTGTAATTAGTTTTACGCAGCCGACGCAATCGACTGTTGATTATTTTGCATTCGCCATTCACAACTCGCAATCATCAGCAATGACTGGAAAGTTTGAGGTGTTCGACGGCGTAAATTATATAACTGTTGCTGAGTGGTCATCCATAAAAGACAATCGCCCGTTCATGCTGACTTTTGAAGGTATAGCATCATCAGCGCAGCGACTAACAATCACGCATACGTCAAAAACATACATTGGCGCTATTCAGTTTGGGAAATTTTTAAAATTAAAATGCCCAGCCATTGGATTTCAATCTGGCCGTTATGCCCCACTTGATACCGTAGAGCAATTTAGAACGCATGGTAGTAATTTTGTTATTGGGCGCAGACAGTCAAGAGGGTTCCAAACGAAAGGCGAGTTTAAACTACTTGAATTTGTAGACACAAAAGTCTGGTATGAACGATTCCAGAATCACGTGCTTGATAGCAAGGCCATGTTTTTCAAATGGTCTAAAAACAATGATGAAGTTGCTTATGGGCAGCAAAACTACAAATCGATGACTAAACTAAGATATGTAACGCCTTACCACACTGAGTTATCACTAGAAATTAATGGTTATTCATAAATGTCATATAACGATTTAAAAAAAGTAAACGGCGCTCCTACGAGTGAATTTGTCGACTTGACATTAGATTGGTGTCGCTATGTTAGCGCCGAATACCTAGCCGCTGGCGTTTTATCCGTGCCGCTCATAGCCCAAGGGCACACTGGCGCAGTGGCGATAACTGGCGGTAACGCTACGCTATGGACTCAATCAAATAACTATCTACGTGTTAACGATGAATTAATAAAAATAACTATCGATAGCGACACGCAGCTAACAATTACAGCACGTGGTCAATTTGGCACAACAGATACGTCACACGCAGCAGGCGTGGCAAAACTTACCCACCAAGGCGAGGCAGACGGTTCATGCTGGGGCTTCCCTCATCATTGCAGTAATAGTGATGCGTACCTAGCAACATCAACAAAAATATTTACATTTGCCAATACTCGCATGGATTTGTCAAAAATCACATACAGCGGGTTTCGTAGCGTTTCGCGATCATCTGGCAAGGTAGCTCCAGCGGAATCAATGGGCAGCAGAGCAACAATAACAGCGGTAATTGAGGACGGAAAGGACAACGACGTATACGTCCCATACCCAAGCAAGCGCACAAGCAACGGCACACTGTTTGGTAAAATGCTAGCTAGACACCCGAACATGAAAGGGCGTAAGGTTGAGCGTTACAGCGGATTCGATCCACTAAACTTTAACGTTGATAATTTTGTGTCTCAAGAATACGTCATTGACGATGTGCAGCTCAAAAAAGGATTATTTACAATAAAAGGGGTTGACCCGCTGCAGTTAGCGGAAGAAACAAAATCAAAAGCCCCGATCACCAACAACGGAACAACCGCAACCGCAATAACTGGCTCGTCAACGTCATTTACATATACAAATGACGTTGGTTTTAAATACGGCGCAATTGCAACTAATGTTTTTGTACGCATTGAGTCAGAAATAATTCAGTGTACAGTAGCTAGCGAATTCGTGTTAACAATCGTTAGTCGCGGCGTCGATGGTAGCGAAGAAAAAGACCACGGAATAAACGCAACAGTCCAAGAGTGTTTAGTTTATGATGGCGTTAACGTCGTTGAAATAATTGTGGATCTACTAACTAGATTCACATCAATTGAATCACGTTTTTTTGATGATTACTCACCCGTTATTACTGCCACGGCAGCAATTACACTCACGACAAAAATAAGCAAACCAGAGTCAGTGTCAAAGCTAATCAATGAGTTGATTGTGGTCGGCGATTTAACTATGTTTTTTGATGAAAACGAAAAGATAATCAAAATAAAACAGGTTGCAGAGCAGCTCGTGCAGCCTATCAGCATAAATGAAGATGACCATATTGAAATTGATAGTGCGTCAATATTGATAGACTCAAAAACACAATACACTCGCGCCGGTGTTAACTGGTCTCCATTCGATGCAACCAAAGCAAAAAGCACGGATGACTTTTCAATTAAATACCTAACCATTGACTTAAGCGCAGAAAGTGACAGAAATATCGGAGAAATCAACGAAAAGAAAACTTTTCAATGTAGATGGCTAACAAGTCAAGCTGGGGACACTGCAAAGGGGACAGCTATCGCACAAAGAGCGATTGACAGAACAAAACTGACCCCCAAAATAGCCAACTTTACGCTTGACGCTGAAAATGTAGGTGACACGCAAGGCGGGAAGCTTGAGCTAGGAACAATAATCAGTTTGGCAACTGGCGAATCTCAAAACGCAGACGGTAGCACTAAATCAGAACTCTACCAAATACTAAAAATACAGCAGAAAAAAGACAGCATGAAATTTGATGTGACAGCCAGATTATTTCAGGATCCAATAGCTGGCGTAAACATAGATTTTACAATTTCAGACAATAAAACTGATTATGATTTATCAACTGAGTTTGCACCTGTAGCTGGTAATTACACAGTATTGATTGATTTAGGTGTAACCATTGGTGCAACATCAACCGCCATTCCAGCCTTTAATACAGGCTCTCAGGCGTCTGGCGTCACAATGGATTTTATTGTGCGCGGCTCAATTCTTGGCGCAGGCGGTGGCGGTGGCGCAGGCGGTGTCGTTGTGGCGCCAGATCCATCTGATGCCACAGGTGTCTTCTCGGAGCTGGGGGAGGCTGGATTTAATGGGGGCGACGCATTCAGCGCTACCATAAATTGTACAATTAACGTTGGGTCTGGCGAAATGTGGGCTGGCGGTGGAGGTTCTGCTGGCGGAGTATCTTTCGTTGATACGACATCAGCAAACACGCTAAGTGCTGGCGGTAACGGCGGTTCTGGTGGTCAGGGGTTCGTTGGCGGACGCGCTGCAACTAAGGGTGAGGCGTATATTGAGAGCAACCTACTATCTGCTGGCGTTGATGGTAGCGACGGCTCGATATCGTCTGCGGGCAGCGTGGGCAGCGTTTCAGGTGGTTCATTCGGTGAAAGCGGTGATAAATCAGGGGCCTCCAATGGTGGCGACTCTGGTTTCGCAATCGTTAGCAATGGCAATAATGTTACAATAACCGCAGGCGACAATAATTTAAACATCAAAGGCAGAAGATCATAATGGCTAGAACTGGACACTCAGTTACAATACTTACAACGACCGGCGACATCGTACCCAACGCACCAATTGAAATCAGGCTTTATTCAACGGGATTGCTAGCCAATATATTTGAGCAAAATGGAACGCCAATAACTCAATCTGGCGCGACGGCAGACTCAAACGGAATATTTAGATTCTGGGCTGAGCCTAACGAATACTTTGCTAGGCATGGCGGGGTTGACGTGCCTGTCACGGTAGGTCTTGGCTCAAGCGAAATAAACAGGTTAAACCCTAGAACCCTAGCTGATTGGCAGTCAGATACAACTGCGCTAGTAGGCGACGTAGTAACGACTAGAGAGCGAACAGCTGGGAAGCTAGGGGGGATGACTGGCGTTGTAATAGCAGGCACAGCAACTGCAAACGGTGGGAACATAGTGGCGCATGATACGCTAGATTTATCATGGTCTATGCAACTAGACAGGGATGGTGCTAAAAATGCTTCGTCTTGGGGTATCATTCCTGATTTTGATGGCACGACAGGTACAGATAACGCAGCACGCATAGAGCTAGCCATGAGCCACGTTAGCGAACTTCTACTGGACAGGGTTGGCAGATACGGTCACACTGGGATAGTTACCCCTAACGGGGTTTTTCTACGTGGAACAGGAGTATCCTCTACATCATTAGAGATGCTACCAAATCCCACAAAGATTGCGATACTTCACTCTCATGACGGGCAAACATTAAAAATAAGAGATTTGACTATCGACGGCAGCGTTACGCAGGGCCCCGCGCAGGGCGGGCTGTTTATTGAGGGCGTATACTGTAATCTTGGCAACCTAGATATAGACGACGCTATCATTCGCCGAGTTAGCTCCTACGCATTAAGAACGGGAAATATAGAACTAAATTTCGACATCAACAAGAAAGCTGGATTTGTAAGGATCGGCGGGAATGTACTGATCGACCAGTTAGGTGCTGCTGAGGGCTTGTACGACTGTGCGCGTATCGAGAGGACAGAGAGACTAGTGGTAGGTGACGGGGCTAGATTCCACGGCGGACTGAGTTCGCTCAGAATACAATATTATGTAGACAGTATCGTTGTTGGTGACATTATAACCAAAAACAACTGGGGTGACGTAGGAATAACCGTTGCGCTATGCTCTGATTTCTCAATAAACGGGAGTAACAACTCTGGTCATGCTAGGCACGGGATAGAGCTAGACGGAGTTAGGCGCGGTGCGGTTAATGGATGTACAAATCACGGCAACCTTATCGACGGAATTGTAGTTGCTGAGTACACCGCTCCATCTGGCGCTTCTTTTGAGGGGTATCTTGACGGAGAACTTATACAGGCTGGGGATCTAGTTTACCCAGAGGACGTATATATAGGCTG
>Ga0233400_1001032_pt1 | contig 11999 bp, 7 predicted proteins | sample 46DmetaG_FD_182708 | JGI IMG/M metagenome (GOLD analysis project Ga0233400, IMG submission 182708) | Seawater microbial communities from Monterey Bay, California, United States - 46D | ecosystem: Environmental > Aquatic > Marine > Coastal | place: USA: California | collected 2016-10-21
TGATGGAAGCTTTACGTATAACACATCAACAGGAACATTTACATACACTGGACCCTCAGCATCTGAAGTGAGAGCACATATATCAGGTGGGACTGGCATTGATATTTCATCCGGTGTAGTATCAACTACTGACGGTGAGATTGTTCATGATAGTCTTTCAGGTTTCGTTGCAGACGAGCATGTAGCTCACTCCGGAGTGACGATTACAGCTGGAGCTGGTATGACTGGTGGTGGTACAATTGCTGCGACTAGAACATTAAATGTTATTGGCGGGACTGGTATTACAGTAAACGCTAACGATGTTCAAACTAATGATAGTGAAATTGTCCACGATAATCTCTCAGGTTTTGTTGCTAATGAACATATTGATCACTCTGGTGTTACTCTAACAGCCGGAAATGGATTAACAGGTGGCGGTACAATAGCGGCTAGCAGAACATTTGCAGTTGGGGCTGGTACAGGTGTTACGGTTAATGCTAATGATATCGCGATCGGTCAAGATGTAAGTACAACAGCTACTCCTACATTTGGTAATATTACTACAACTGGATATTTAAGAGGTCCAGCTACGTTTACTATTGATCCAGCAGCTCATGGAGATAATACAGGTACTTTAGTTGTTGCTGGTAACTTGCAAGTAGATGGTACAACCACAACAATTAATTCCACAACTGTAGCTATTGATGATCTTAATTTTAGTATAGCAACTGATGCAGCTAGTTCAGCTGCCGCAAACGGGGCTGGTATTACAGTCGGTGGAGCTGGCGCTACATTAGTTTATACTCATGCTACTACTAGTTGGGATATGAATAAGCCATTAAATGTAACAGGTGCAATAACTGCAACAGGTATTTCTCAATTCTCAGATGTAAATATACCAGATAATAATGCTATTAGATTTGGTAATTCTCAAGACTTACAGATTTACCATGATGGGTTTAATAACTACATTGATGGTCAAACTGGCAGTATTATTATTCAAAACACCCTTGATGATTACAATGTAATTATAAAATCAGATAACGGTTCTGGTGGAATGGCTGACTATTTTAGAGCAAACGGAAGCACTGGTGCGGCATTGATGTACCACTACGGCTCTGAAAAACTAACCACAACATCAACAGGTATAAATGTAACTGGCGATATTGTTTCAAACAGTTCATTACAAATTTTTAGACAATCTGCAGGCGCGGCTAGTGTTTTATTAGAAAGAAATGGAGCAGCAGGTCCATGGTCACTAGCTCAAGGTAACACGTCTACTGATTATTTTGAAATTTTAGAAGGGTCTGCTTCACGCTTAACAATAAAAAACGGCGGTAATGTTGGGGTTGGGAACACTTCACCAAATGCCTTTTTGTCTGTTAGAAAAGATAATAGTAATTCAGGAAATCAGTTTGTTGTTGCTGATACTGAAGGAGCGACAGCTGCAGTTAGAACATACACGCATAATAATGATGATTCTGGATTAATACTAAACCATTATTATGCAGTAGCGGGTGGTGGTAATGAATATATGCGTTATGCTGATTTTGTAGCTAACGTAGGCAATGGTGCTGGCACAACAATGCGATTTATTACAAAAAATGCGGCTAATACATTTAGTGTTGGATTAGCTCAAGATAATAACGGCAATGTTGGCATTGGTACAACTAGTCCTGTTGGTAGATTGCATATCAAGGCTAGTGATAGTGGTTACACTGGCGGAATTCAAATTGAAGATAATAATAGTGCTACTAAAAGCGCCATTACACATGTTAATGGTGGGTTGTATATTTCTAGCAACGCAACAAATGATCATATATCTATTCTAGCAAATGGTAATGTTGGTATTGGGACGAGTTCGCCAGCTACTACATTGGATGTTCGTGGTATTATTACTATGGACACAAAGAGTGATGCTACAAATCCAAGGTTGGTCTTTGACAACGATAATTTTACAGGTACGAGCTTTATTGAGGTAGATCGTGGCGATAACGCTATGGAGTTTTGGAATCAAGGCTCAGAACGTATGCGCATAACCTCAACAGGCAGCGTTGGGATTGGTAGAACACCTCCGACAGACACTCACGCTACTTGGTCACAGTTGTTTCTAGGGGAAAAGGGTTCTTATATATCAGAAAAAAGTAGCTCTGGAGGAATATACGGTAACTTCGTTACTGACAATATCTATATAGACGCCGATACAGGCTCATTTGCTAATATAACTACCGATGAGTCTAGTGCTTATCGTCAAGAAGGTGGAGTACATCAATGGTATTCACAAGCATCAGGTAGTGCAGGTGCAGCAGTTACACTAAGCGAAAAGATGCGCATCGACTCGTCAGGTAAAGTTGGTATTGGTACGAGTTCGCCTTCTGAACATCTAGAAATTGCCAATAACATAAGTGCTACACCTTCTGCTTTGAGCTTATTCTCTAATGATACTTCTATATCTGGAACTCAAGAGATAGGAGTTATATACGGTAAAGGGAAAGACTCAGGTAGTTCTGCTCGATATACAGGAGCTAAAATATCTTATGCTGCAGATGGAACATGGGATACAGGGACTAATTACTATTACCCAACAGCTATAAAGTTTTATACACAAGATGCTTCAGGTACAGATACAATTGCTGCTGGGCCTCGTGTGATCATAGACTCATCAGGCAACTTGTTGGTGGGGCAGTCTAGTACAACAATTCCGGGTGCTGGAAATACTACCGCAGGCACGAGTATAAGAGGAGAAGATGGTGTTTTTATCTCAAGGACAACTTCAGATACGAGCGCATCAGCACTGCAAGTAAACAAAACCACAGGCGAAGGGGCAATAATTAATATCGCAAGCGGCGGCACAACTGTAGGTAGTATTGGTAGTGTCACGCAGTCAGGCGCTACTAATCTAGTTCTTGATTCTACAAGTGCTGTTTACTTTGATACAAACGTAAGACCTAAAACAGATAACACGTATGATGTAGGTTCATCATCTTACCGCTTCAAAGACCTTCACCTATCAGGTAATATAAATGTCGGCGGAAGCAGTGTAGTTGATTCAAATCGACGTATACTTGCAGCTGACGGTGCGGAAAATGTTCCCTATATTACCTTTGCTGCAGATACAAATACAGGATTATATAGACCAGGAGCAAATACTCTCGGATTTAGTACTGCTGGCTCAGAACGTATGCGCATCGACTCGTCAGGTAAAGTTGGTATTGGGAATAATTTACCATCATCTATGTATTCTACAACGAATAACTTAGTTATAGGGGATAGTGGAAACTCTGGTATTACTATTAAAAGTACTGGTGGTATAGGCGCTATAAGTTTTGCAGATGGTGTTAATGGCAGTGAGCGTTATAGAGGACAAATAGCATACAGTCATTCAGGAGATTCTTTAAGGTTTAATACTGCCGCTGGTGAACGTATGCGCATCAGCTCAACCGGTAATGTTGGTATTGGAACTACCAGTCCAGCTACTAAACTAGATGTAGCAGGAACTGTTACTGCTGATCAATACAATAATGACGCTGCTTTACCTACAATTAGACCGTCTCTCTTACTAGATTTTGCTAATAGCAAGACTCTTGATTCTCGCATCACATTTACCCGTAACTCTATTGCAACATACTACGATGGTAGATCTAATGTAAAAGCAGAAGAGAATCTGTTTAATTATAGTCAAGATACGTCTCAAAGTGTTTGGGGCAAGGGCAATGTGACTACTACTATTGGAGCTACAGCTCCTGATGGTACTTCTACTGCCACTACTCTTACTGAAAGCTCAGGTGCACTGAATTTTTCACGGGTAAATAATGGCTCCGTCACTTCTGTTTCATCAGGTGAAGTCTATTCTTTTAGTATGCATCTCAAAGCCAATGGACGTAACTTTGTTCATGTTAGGGCTTCATATGGTAGTTCAGTACAAAACCATGCAGGGTTCTGTGTAAATTTATCTACAGGAGCTATCACAACTGGATATACTGATGGTACTTATGTACTTCCTACTCCTGCAAGCTCATTTGCTACTAACTTAGGGAATGGATGGTATCGTGTAGGTATGTCCTTTACGACAGTTTCCGGAACCATAGGGTTATGGGCGTATCAATCTGCAAGTGCAACAACAACAACGTATACAGGTAATGGTACATCTGGTGTTCTCCTTTGGGGATATCAATTGGAAAAAAGATATAAAACAGCAACTTACATAGAGACCACCTCTGCTCCCGTAGCTAAATATCAACCACTATTAAGAACAGCTAGTCCAGGGCAAGCGCGGTTTGATCATAATCCTATAACAGGGGAAAGTAAAGGCTTACTGATTGAGGAAGCTAGGACAAACCGTCAGTTTCCTAGTATATTAGATGGCACTTGGTCTAACTCTACAACAATGCACCATCAAAATTACGGTATTGCTCCAGATGGGTCTCACACAGCAGGGTTGATTTACGAAAGCATTAGTGCGAGACAGCAGCTTGTATCAAAAAATTCAGGAAACCTAGTTTCTGGAAGTACTTATATTTGGAGTGTATTCGTTAAACCTCAGACCTGGGACGGTACTGTACAGATACATGCTTATGGAGATGCATCTACAGACTTTAATATTGGTGGAAATGATTTTGAAGATAGTACAAAAGGTATGTATTCTGTAGGCAATGGGTGGAAACGCATTTGGTGGCAGAAGACTAAAACTAATACAAATGGTTCTTTTTATCTCGGGTTTAGCGGTAGTACTTATGCTGGTCAGGGGTATGCTAAAGCATTCTTAGCGTGGGGTTTCCAACTAGAACTTAGCTCATTCCCAACATCATACATTCCTACCACTACATCTACTACGAATAGAGTTGTAGATATCGCGGAAATGAATGATATTAGTTGGTACAATAATTCAGGTGGTACTATATTTGGGCAATACACTCCTGCAAATACAAGTTCGTGGCGCACAGTATTTAGGGTTGGTGCGAGCTCTGACACTAATACGGTGTTATTGCGAGTAAACTCTAGTAATGCAAAAGAAGTTCAGGCTTATGCCTTTGGTTCAAAAGTTGTTGATATAGAAGCTTCATCTTCTGATTATACGATAGGTGCTGAGCTGAAAGCAGCCACAGCATTTCAAAACAATGACTTTGTTACGACTTGGGACGGTGAGCAGATAGGAACTGACACTTCTGCTAATGTTCCTTACGGTGTCACTGAAGCTAATATTGGCTCCACTACTGGTGGCGGTAATAACATAAACGGCACAATTAAAAAGATTGCCTACTGGCCAGAACGCCTATCTAACGACACACTAATCGAAATGACAGAGGAATAAATTATGGGTAAACTTATCGGAACCGCACCAAGTCAAGTACCAACAAACGCTGACCTAGGTACAATGGCATATGAAAACACATCAAATTATGCAAAAAGTGTTTTAGGAAGTCAAAGTAGACCTGCTTCTAACGCAACTGAATTAGTAACAGATGGACAAAGTACAAATGGTTATTATTATATTAATTTAGGTAATGGTGCTCAATCTATATACTGCATTCTTGATGGATCAATAGAAGCTGGATATGGCTACATGAGAGTGTGGGATGCAGGAACTAATGGTAGTGGTACTACTATATATCATTTTTACACAGGTGAAAGTGATAACGCTGCGTTTTACAATACAGGTGGATGGGACTATACAATATCTGAAATTGCATTAAGAACTAGAGGAACTTGGGCTCAAGGCGCTGGATTTTCTAATGGTACTATAACTAGGTATGTAGGAAATAACGGTAGCGGACTACACTCTCAGTTTAATCCAAAGACATTTAATACTATATTCAATTCTTCTTGGGTTGCAACTGGATTTGAAACAGATAACTATAAAAACTTTGGATATTCAAATACGACCACATTGGATCAACTTTATATATTTGATGATAACGATACTCCGTGCGGCAGACAAGTTAGTTGTACCGGTACTCCAAAGGGGATGGTATCTTTTGGTCGAACTACTACTTCTAATTGGCCGGATCACGGAGATAATAATTATGACCATGATCCTATAGTAACAGGGTTATATGTAAGGTAAAAATATGCAAATAGTAGAGTATAGAAAACATTTAGTAAATAGAGAAGTTACAGATCCTGAATGGATGATTAAAGGTGGATATTTTTATGATAGAGATAATGACACTTACATGGGATTCGTATTAGAATCTTCTGAAAGAAATTATTATATCCCAGATACTGTTACACAGCTGACTCAAGAGGAAGCTATTCAGAGAGTCAAAGATATTCATGCGACCTACCCTTGGTTAAAATCTAAAGATGAAAATTTAAATCGAGTTTATAAAACTGAAGAAGAAATTGTTACATGGGTTACTAGAATAATTGAAGAGCTGCCAGACTCAGCTAACATGTATTAAACAGTTGCACTTGATAAAAAAAGGATAAATAGTAGACTAAGTCTAACAAGTCTAGGAACAAATACTGATAGATTTAACAGCGGGAAATGGATATACATCTTCTTAGTATTATCCTTATAAATACAATAAAGATACACTGAGGAAATACTATGGCAAATCCAAACTCAAGAGCTACATTAATTGAATATTGTCTACGTAGACTAGGTGATCCTGTGATTGAGATCAACGTTGATCCTGATCAGCAAGAAGATCGAGTAGATGAAGCTCTGCAGTACTATCAAGAGTTTCATTCTGATGCTACTATGAGAACGTTTCTTAAGCATCAAGTTACAGCTGATGACGTTACAAATGAATATATTACTCTAAGTGATAGTGTACAGTTTGTATCTAGAATGTTCTCTGTTGATGGTGGTACCATGACAAGAAACTTCTTTGATGTTAAGTATCAGCTACATCTAAACGATATTGCAAACATGCATAGCTATATTGGTGATCTAGCATACTACGAACAAATGCAACAGTACCTCTCATTACTCGATATGAGAATGAATGGTAACCCTCAGGTTAATTTTGTACGTAAACAGAATAGACTTTATATTCATGGCGAGTTTGCTAACAAAGATATTAAACAAGGTGATTATATTATCATTGAGATCTATGAAGTTATCGATGCTAATACTCACACCAAAGTATATAATGATATGTGGTTAAAAGAATACACAACAGCTCTTATCAAACAGCAATGGGGTGCTAACCTTATGAAATTTGAGGGTATGCAATTACCAGGTGGTGTTATGTTAAACGGTCGTCAATTGTATGATGATGCAACTGGTGATATAGATCGTCTGAGAGAATCAATCAGACTAGAACATGAGATGCCAGCAGACTTCTTTGTAGGATAAAAAATGGCTACTAATCCATATTTCAGTCAATCAGTAAGATCAGAACAGAGTCTATTCGAGGATATTGTAATAGAGTCATTAAAGATGTATGGTCAAGATATATACTATCTACCAAGAGATATTGTTAACGAAGATAGAATCTTAGGGGATGATGTACCTTCTAGATTTAATTCATCATACAAGATCGAGATGTGGATTGAGAACGTAGATGGATTTGATGGTGAGGGAGATCTATTCTCTAAGTTTGGAGTGGAGATCAGAGATCAAGCAACGTTTGTTGTTTCTCGTCGTAGATGGAATCAAACTATTCATAGACATGATAATGAGATTACTATTGCAAGACCTGCAGAAGGTGACTTGCTTTATATTCCATTCTCATCTAAACTATTTCAGATCACTCATGTTGAGCATGAACAGCCATTTTATCAGTTACAAAACCTACCAACATATAAACTACGTTGCGAGCTCTTCGAATACAATGATGAAGATCTAGATACAGGTGTAGGTATTATAGATGACATTCAAGATGATTATGCATATGCATATTATCTAACAATGAATACAACAAAAACCACTGCTACAGCTACAGCTACTTTAACAGGTGGTTCTGTATCAAGTATAGCTGTTACAGGAGCTGGATTTGGATATACAGCTGCACCAGTAGTAACAGTTGCAGGAGACGCTACAGCTACTGCAGTGATTGATGGAACTGGTACTATAACAGGTATTAATGTAACTGCTGGAGGAGCTTCTTATGTTAGTGCTCCAACTGTAACAATAGCTGCTCCATTAGGGGTTGAATACACTATCGGTGAAATGGTTGATCAAACTCTATCAGACGGAACTATACTGTCTGGTGAAGTTGCTGAATTTAATCCAGACACTAAAATCTTAAAATTAATTAGCTTTGGTGCAAGTGATGGTAAGTTCCATCTACCGAATTTAAGTAGAGCTGTTGTGGACAGAACTACATCTAAAGGTGCGGTTGTATCTGGAGTTAGTGAAGATATTCAATCATCGGCTAATGAACAAAACGAATACTTTGATACTCTAACGGACTTCTTAGACTTTAGTGAATCGAACCCATTTGGAGATCCTAGCTAATGTTTGGTAATTATTTCTATCATGAACGAGTAAGACGATCAGTTGCTATCTTTGGTAGAGTCTTTAATGATATTTACGTACTAAGAAAGAACTCCTCTGGTGCTGTTATTAGTACAGTGAAGGTTCCTCTATCATATGCTCCTAAAGCTAAGTTCTTAGATCGTATTAGAGAGCAGGCTGACTTGGCTTCAGGACAACGAGTAGCACTTAAGCTTCCTAGAATGTCTTTTGAGATAGTATCTTATACTTATGATCCTACAAGGCAGTTACAGAAGACTTCTAGTTTTATGCAGACAGGTGCAACTGCAGCGCAAAGAGCTAAGATCAACACCTATGTACCATATAATATAACATTCCAGTTAAACATATATGCTAAGACTCAGGATGATGCATTACAGATAGTAGAGCAGATTATGCCTTACTTTGCTCCACAGTATAACCTTACTATGGCTCCTATTAGTGCTTATCCGGATCTAAAAGAAGATGTGCCTATCACTCTACAGTCAGTTGACTTTGCTGATGATTTTGAAGGTGATGTTGCAACCAGAAGAACTATTATATATACTCTTACATTCGAAATGAAAGCAAACTTCTACGGGCCTATTGCTGATAAGAATGTTATTACAAAGGCTATACCTAAAATTGATTTAGATGATAAAGGTATTGCTGACAGTGACTACTTAACTATTACAATAACTCCTACACCCTCTGGTGTTAGTGCAGATAGTGATTATGGATTCTCGGAAGTTTACAATTATGAGCACGAATAATAAAGATAATGACTTTGAATATTCTAGACAAATCTATCATGATCTTTTAGCCAAAGGTTCTGAGGCTTTAGAAGATATGATGGAAGTAGCTCGTGCTACAGAACATCCAAGAGCGTTCGAAGTGTTATCAGGTATGATGAAAAACGTAGGCGATATAAACGGCTCGTTAATGGATCTTCATAAGAAGAAACATGATATGGAAAAGAAAGACGTTCCTGCTCTTCCAACAACTAATAATAATGTTTTTGTCGGATCAACTACTGATCTGCAACGTATGTTGATGAAAGATGTGGAAGCAATAGAACACGAAGATGAATGATACATATTTAGGTAACCCTAATGTAAAACGTGACGGAGTAACTACACAGTTCAATGTATTCGAAGTAGAAGAATACAAGAAGTGTATGAAAGATCCTTCTTACTTTGCATCAAAATTCTGTAAGATTATTCACCTTGACAAAGGGTTGGTTAACTTTGAGCTCTATGACTATCAGAGTAAGATGTTTGAACACTTTACTAATGAACGTTTCTCTATTGTTCTAGCTTGTAGACAGTCTGGTAAGTCTATATCATCTGTTGCTTATATACTTTGGTTTGCTGTGTTTCATCCTGAGAAGGTTGTTGCTATCTTAGCTAACAAAGGCGCAACGTCTATGGAAATGCTGGGTAGAGTTATTCTTATGTTAGAGAATCTACCATTCTATCTACAACCAGGATGTAAATCTCTCAATAAGAAATCAATAGAGTTTAGTAATAACTCTCGTATCGTTGCTGCAGCTACTTCAGGATCATCTATCCGTGGTATGTCTGTTAACCTTCTATACTTAGACGAGTTTGCGTTCGTTGATGATGCTGCTACATTCTATACATCTACATATCCAGTTATTTCATCTGGTACTAATACTAAAGTTATTATTACATCTACTGCTAATGGTGTTGGTAATATGTTTCATAAGCTCTGGGAAGGTGCTGTACAAGGTACAAATGATTATATACCTTTCAGAGTTGATTGGTGGGATGTTCCAGGACGTGATGATGAATGGAAACAACAAACTATAGCTAACACTTCTCTCTTGCAATTCGATCAAGAGTTTGGTAATACCTTCTTTGGCACTGGAGACACACTCATAGACGGCTCTATCCTTATGGAGCTTAGAGCTAAAGATCCTATTAAAGTACTAGAGGGTGGAAACCTCTTAGTATATAAAGAGCCTGAGAAAGATCATAATTATATTTGTACTGTTGATGTTGCAAAGGGTGTTGGAGGAGACTATAGTACATTTAATATTATAGACGTATCTGTATCACCATTTGAGCAGGTATGTGTATATAAGAACAATCGTATATCTCCGTTACTCTTTCCTAATATCATATATAAGTACTGTTTTAATTATAACGAAGCTTATGTTGTAGTAGAGAATAATGATCAAGGTACAATTGTATGTAACGGACTGTATCATGAATTAGAGTATGAGAATCTACATCTAGAGTCTGCTTTGAAAGCAAATGGACTAGGTGTTATGATGAATAAGAAAGTTAAACGTCTTGGTTGTTCTACAATTAAAGATATTGTAGAGAGTAGAAAGCTTACTATACACGATCAAGATACTATCATTGAGATGTCTACATTCGTTGCTAAAGGTCAGTCATATGAAGCATCTGATGGTAATCATGATGATCTAATGATGAATCTAGTAATGTTTGGATACTTTACTCTTGGTGATAGGTTTATGGATATGACAGACATATCTATGAAAGAAATGATGTTTAAACAAAGAATGAGTGAAATAGAGAATGATATCCTTGATTGGGGTTATCATGATGATGGTTTAGCCGATACTCCTGAGCCAGAACCAGATGATCCATGGAATATCGGTAAAGGTAAGCCATGGGTAGAGGAATATTACTGAGAATAAAAAGATTATAAATAACGGTAATTGAACATCCTTATCATGACATCTTATCATTAACTCAAAAGGAAAAGAGAAATGGCAGCATTTAGTCCCTCTGAATCTCCTGCGATAACAGTAAAAGAAGTAGACCTTTCGGGTTTTGTCCCAAACGTCCAATCTACTACTGGTGCCTTCGTAGGGAATTTTCGATGGGGTCCCGCCAAGAAAGCTACACTGGTTGATACAGAAGCTACGCTTGCCGAGAAGTTTGGATCCCCAACAACAACAGGCGCTGTAGACTTCTTGTCAGCAGCACAATTCTTAAGATATTCTTCTGCTATGTTCGTCGTACGCGAACTTACATCAGCAGCTAAAAACGCAACATCATCTACATCAGTTGTAACTAACGTTAACAACAAAGATCATTGGGATGAAGTTAAAAGCGCATTCGGTGCAGACTCAGGCGATACAAACGTTGGAGCATGGATCGGTAAATGGGCTGGAGCATTAGGTAACTCACTTAAAGCAGAAATTTGTACAGCAGCAGGCTTCGCGGCTTGGGCTTACAAAGGTGAGTTTGACGCAGCTCCAGGAACATCAGCATATGCATCTGCACGAGGCGGATCAAATGATGAGTGTCACATCGTTGTAGTAGACGAAGATGGAGAAATTTCAGGTACAGTTGGTACTGTTCTAGAAAGATTCGCTTTCGTATCTATGGCTTCTGACGCTAAAGCAGCTGATGGAACAAACAACTATGCAGCAGATGTAGTTAATAGCGCATCAGAGTATGTATGGTTAGCACATTGGGATGGTGATCTATCTACAATGTCAAATGCAGGTACAGCAGCGTCTGGTACAGCATTCGGTAACCCAAGCGCAGCGATTTCTAAATCATTAACAGGTGGTGCAGATTCTGCAGCACTAACAACAGCTGAAGTAGCAACAGGA
>Ga0233400_1001043_pt1 | contig 11920 bp, 17 predicted proteins | sample 46DmetaG_FD_182708 | JGI IMG/M metagenome (GOLD analysis project Ga0233400, IMG submission 182708) | Seawater microbial communities from Monterey Bay, California, United States - 46D | ecosystem: Environmental > Aquatic > Marine > Coastal | place: USA: California | collected 2016-10-21
CATTTATCTAAGCCTTTAGTTAATCCTTTCGGTGCTGGTGGCAATGCTATACACAAGTTTTGCACTTCTAGTATTTGCCCTATCTGCCCAGTCTTACTGATAACAACTATATCGTGTTCCTTGTTGTAACCATATTTCCAAGACTTGGATCTATTTAATCTGCTGATTGTTGTAAGCTTTACAGGCTCAACAACTTTTACTAGGCTTTGCTCATACATTACCTAGATCTTTTTTCAGCAAACCCTGAGAATGTTTTCTTTTCTTTTTCTTCTTTCGGTTTGTTCTCAAGTATGCGCTCTTCCTCTTCGATGCGAGTAAGTATTTCAAACGCGTCAAAGATTGCTAGCTTTTTAGTCGCAGCAGCATTTTTTAAGCGGTCAGCAGAAACATCATCTTCCGTATTGGTAATGATTTTTTCTTGCGCAACCTTTATAAGTTCCTCAACTGCTTTGCGACCAGCTAGGATTATATTCTTTTTCGCTTGCTTGGTGTCCATACTTGATTGTAATTCGATTTGCGGGAACACGGTAAACCTTCTCCCCTTCAATATTAAATTCGTATTCTGTACCAGGTGTAAACCCTATAAGCTCTCCACTTTCAAACCCTTCGTAAGCGTATTTAACTTTTCCTATCAAAGGAAGTTCGTTATGTTCGGAAAACATACGCTCGTCTAACATAGGCTTAACGAATATGAAACCCGCTACAGGTTTCCATTCTCCATCACGTTTAAACGCATATATCTGATCAGGGTATACAAAGTACTTATCCTCTTCGTAATATGAGCGGCTGTTCTTTTCAGCGCCTCTTACATCTCTAAATCTTCTAAAGACGTTATGATGAACAATAACTTCATCACCAGGAAGCAACCCTAAATCGTTTACTTTGGGTATAGCTTTGACTACTCCGTGTCTGCTAGTATAAAGATGGTTTTGTAATTCTGTATTTAACAACAGCGTTACACCATTTATTTCTTTTTCTGATGTGGTTCTCTTAGCATACGGAGATACCATAAAGTTGTATATGCTTTGCATTACCACTTAAGATCATATTCAATAGAGATAGCCATGTTCTTATTAAAGTCTTTCCACGGCATTACCAAATCTCCTTTTTGAATATAGACAGAGTACTTATCTTCCTCTTCTAATATGTTAACTATAGTATGACCGCCATACACTTCCTGTCCAACAGAATAGTGCATGGCGTCATTTTTATAGTCCTTGCCGATACTAAGCTTCCTTATTATCTGCATCATTAGGAGTGATAGCCCCATCTTGTAAGTTGATACTTACGTCTCCATAAGTTTTTTCTAGATCAGCTTGTACCTCAGCTAGCTTAGTGCGCAATGCTTTAACATTATCCATAAGCTCGTTCTTTTGCATTTCCGATGCACCAATTTGCATTTGAATCTGCTGTAGAGCGTTAACGTACTTTTGTACTTCAGTTAGCTCGTCTGCTGTGATTGCTTTAGCAACCGCTTCTTTCTTCTTTCCCATTTGATTTAATTTAATTTAATTGTTTTATTTTAAAATTAGCAGTTCCATCTACGGCGTGCTGCTCTACCACGTTCACTTGTCCAACTTTTTGAGCGAGCACAAAATGCTTTACGGCGCTTTGCGGCCTTGCTTCCTGCCTTTAACTTTGAAGGCGGAGTAGTTACTGCTGTCTGCAATTTACTACCTGGATTGTTCTTTTTATAATTTTTAACGCCTTTTTCTGTCATTCCGCCACCAGCGGCAGCACCTGTAGCACTTGCCGAACGAACTTCGTTATAGTTTCCTTCTGATTTTTTACGTGATGGGGCGTCGCCTTTCGCTTTGAAAGGTGAGTTGTGTTGTACGTATGCCATGCTATTTACCTTTAAAGTATCCTTTTTTCATCGCGCTGCTAGGTTTAATACCTACATTGCTTTTATAACGCATTGCTGCTGCAGATTTTACTTTTTTAGTTTTTACATCTACCTTAGCATCCGGCGAAGTTATTGCGTTATTCGCAAGTGCAGTTTGTCCCTCAGTTGTACTAAGGTCTGCTGTATTAATGTTTCTAGCTGTATTATTAACTTCTTCTCCACGCATTGCAGCTTGATCAAATTGACTTTGCTGTGCGTCTGTGCTATAAACTGTATTTGCTTCTTTATTTAAACCACGTGAAGCATCATATAAGGTTTGTTGCTTATCGTCAAGGTTATCCCCTTTCATAATATTACGCTTCAATCGTTTAGAATCTGCGTAGCTCATGCCATCATCACGGCGAGCTCTTCTTGAAGCCTCGTTAGCATTGCGTCGTAGATCGCGTTTAGCTTCATTACGCGAAAAGCGTTCGCTTTGGCGGGCAGTGCGCATGTTAAACCGATTTTCCCAAGGCGTAATAGCCGTAGTCTTATCTCGTATTTGGGGAGTATACTGTTCTTTTTCAGTAGTTGTTACAGGATCACCTTTTGTTACAATAGTTTCTGTTGTTGCGGCTTCTCTAACACCATCATTAACTTCTCTTGCATGGCGCTTTGCTTTTTGCTCGGGCGTTTCGTTGGCTAAATATTTTTTCCAAGCTTCATTGCTCATCTTTTTGCCACTATAGCCACTTCCTATGACTTTACCAGGCTTAGAAACTTCTGTAGTAATGTCTTCACCAGCCGATGTAGACGTGGTGGTCGTTCCTAAAGTTACTTCATCTGTTTGCTTTAATGGCGACTTAGCTTTTTGTGTAATTGGTTTTCTCATTATACTTCTGAATTTTCTTCTGATTCTTTATCTTGCTCTCCGCCGCTATTTTCATTTAAGTTTTCAGCCTCAGGCTCTTTTTCCTCGCTGTAAAACTTAGAAAATTGTGGAGATACATCATTAAATGCTTCACTGTTGCCAAGAGCAGCCGCACCAGCCACAAGAGTTGTGTTCATTTGTAAGGGCGAAGCCTTTTTAGTAATGGGGGTCGCGGAAGAATTTCCTTGTCGGGTAGCCGATTCTGCCGAATTATACAACCCCCATAAATCTTTTTTCATTTTAAAACTCATACCTAACTGTTTTTATACGCTTCAGTTTCCCACTCAAGCTCTTGGGCACCTTCTTGCATATCAGCTCTTCTATAAACTCTAGCAGGTGATCGTGTATCTTTTTTCCAGATTACGCTATCTTCAGTATAATCTAAACGGTTTTGGTGCATTTGATTTAAATGCACTTTCTCATGTTCAACCGCTTCTTCTTTTTGCTTTGGTGATAACCCCTTATCAATAAAAATAGTTCCGTCACGATTAGCCTCCGCCATCACTTGACCACCTAAATCTTTTTCAAATACAGGTGCATCAAATGTTGAGGTTTGCTCATCGTAACCGAACAGGGTACTTTTATCCTTAAGCTTAAATGGCATTAGCAGTCACACTTACCCATGCAACCACAGTCTCCTGCGTTGGTAAAGTTTACGTGCTTTTCTTTAGCGCTAGTTGCTGGAGCAGGCTTATAATTAGCTAATGCGCGCTTTGTAATAGGTTCTAAGTGATTTTTCATCGTTCTTTGTCTTTAATCATATCGTCTATAGCTTTATTATAGACTTTATCAGTATAACTTTTGTTCTTGTAAAATTTGCTTGATCTACCGATTGGTAAATCTTCTTCCCCAAGCATAACTCGATACATGCGTGTAATCAAGCGTTTAGCTTTAGGTGATGTTGTGAAAACACTGTATTTGATTGTAGTCCTATTCCGATGACGCCAGACATCAATCCAGCCATCATTTCTAAGTCTTTCCCAGCGGTTTTTATCCCATGCATAGGTGTATGACCCTTCTATAAAATCATTACGCGTAAAACGCTCTTTGCAATCAAGATATATCAGCAGCTCTAGGTCAGCATCTAATATATCGTAAGTCTTACAGGCCCATTTCCTAACGAGCCTGTAATACTTAAACAAATTCATATCGCGTAAATCCGCGGGTGTTAGTCTCATTCTACAATAACAACGTCGCCTACGGTAATTACATGAAATAAATCTTCATTCCATTCTATACCATGTCCAGCGTGCTTATCGTATCTAATTGTATCACCAACTTCAACGCCGATTACTAATGGTCCGCAGCTAATAACTTCAGCTTTTAAATACCTAACGTCACTATTCTGCTTTTCAGTTAATTCAAGGCCGGCAACCTTTTTGACTGCCTCCTTGATTTTCTTTATAATAATATAATTATTTACCGCTTTCATCCATTCTCATATTAGAGATTACACAATCTGCAGAAATAATTGTTGTAGCTACACTAACTGCATTCTTTAGTGCGGTTTTGGTTACGAGTACTGGATCAATAATACCAGCCTTAACCATATTTACTTTCTTCCCCGAAGTAGCATCAATTCCATAACCTTTACGCGCAACTGGCTCGTCGAGCACAATATTTGCGTTTTCAAGAATGGTATTAAACGGAGAACTAAGAGCTCTAAGAAGAGCAGTGTATCCAACATTCTTATGTTTAATCTTTAATGATGCATGCAATAATGCTGCGCCACCCCCTGCTACGATACCTTCTTTTAACGCGGCTTGCGTTGCATAGATGGCATCTTCTACTCTATCTTTCTTTTCTTTGAGTTCGACCTGTGAGTCAGCTCCTACATAAATCAGTCCAACCTTACCGGTTAACATTGATAAACGCTCTTCGAGCTTACCCCTAAAGTAAGGGTTTGTTTCAGAACCAATTCTTTCACGTACATTTTCAATACGATCAAGAAGCTGCTCATGGTCGGCCTCTACCTGCATCACAGTGTTCTTTGAAGAGGTAACGGATTTTACCGCTTCTCCTAACACTTCGGGATTGATCAGATCCAAATCATCGCCAAGCTCTTCATTAATGACTGTAGCCCCAGTTAATATTGCTAAGTCTTCGATTGCTTCCTGCTTAGTTGGCCCAAACCCAGGTAAATCCACTATGTTTACCTTGATATTGCCTTTTACCTTGTTAGCTAGTAACGTTTGGTAAGGTTGTTGCTCAACGTCAGCGACGATCAGCAGGCTTCTGTTCTTCTTTACAACGTGTTCTAAGACACTTTGTATCTTTCTTATATTAGGTATAGGCGAAGACACAATAAGGACCATAGGGTTGTCTAAAACAGCTATGCCCTTATCTTTATCTGTTATAAGATGTGGTGACTTTAAACCTGAATCAAATTGAGTACCCTCTACAAACTCCACATAAGTTTCGTTCGTTTCGGATTCTTCCATCAATACGACTCCATCTTTGCCAACTTTGCCGAAAGCTTCACCAATGAAGCCTCCAAGCTCTTCGTCGTTGTTTGTGCTAATGTATGCAACTTGCCTAAGCATTTCACCATCAACCGGAATACTGGTAGTATCAAGATATTCCAAGATCTCCTTAGCACAGTCTTCAACGCCTTTTTTAATTTCTCTAATTTTGTCATCACTTGTAAATTCACTTAGTTCTTTTAATAATGAGTGAGCGAGGACGGTCGAGGTTGTCGTACCGTCACCCGCTTCACGCACTGTATTTCGGGCAGCCTCTTTAACAAGTGTTGCACCGATGTTTTCGACCGGATCCATCAAGACTACGCTTTCTGCTACGGTTACACCATCTTTAGTGATGACCGGTCGGCCCAAGGCGTCTTCGTAGATCACGCATTTACCTGAAGCTCCTAAAGTGGACTTCACTGCGTTCGCTAACTTACTGACGCCGGCCATAATTTTTTCATTGGCAGCATTGCCAAATGTGAGATCCTTTACAATCTCGCTAGGGTTATTAAATTCCATTATATTAAATTAAAGTGTTTTGGTTTATTCGAATGTTTTAACGACTTTAGGTCCTTGCGCGAATTCGAGACGCGATTTGTAGTGCTCTATCGATTTATCAATAGCTTGTTCAGCACCATCTAAAGTTTCCCTGCGAGTTACATCTTTCCAGGAACCTTCTAATAACAACTCTGTTTGATAGTAGCCATTAGGTAATTGTACAATTCTCCAGTTCTTTTTTTCTGAAGCATGTTCCCAGAAAGCTTTGGCTTTTTCGGATACTTGTTGGTCGCCACTTGTTGCAGTGGTCGTGCGGTAATAAAATGTCATTTGGTTTTTATTTAAGGTTATTACTTACAGGGTATAATTACTTGCGCATCAGCTTAGTTAAATCTTTCGTCTTGTCTCCAGAACCCATTGAAGAACCAAACCAATACCCATATACATCACCTAAGGTACGCAAGAAAAACCCACTAAACGTAGTTATTAATCCTTTTTGTACTTCTGTCAATGCTTCCCAGTTAAGGAAGTCAGTAAATATAGCCGTTGCTAAACCAATAGCGATAAATAAAGTAACGTAAGTTAGTATATCCGGTGTGCTTTTATTCTTACCAAGTTCTCTAGCTTCTTTACGATCTAATACCTCTTGCTGATATGCTTCTTTAATAAAAGCTTTCTTTTCAGCGGGTGTATCAATAAATCTATCTGCAACCTCAGCCGCTTTGTCTAGTAGAGGCGCTGCGCTTCCACCTAGTAGTTTTAATAATTTGCTCATAATGTATTTATATCGGTTAAACTCCGTATAGGTCGTCCCACACGCTTAAATTATCTATAACATATTGTCGGCACGCCTCAGCATTGGCATATTCAGTTATGCAGTCTAGCCCTTCAGCCGTGCATTCCACTATCCATTTGTCTGTAGCAATATTGCTGTAAGGTTCTTGAAACAAAACTTCTGTCTCCACCGCATCTTTCTGCTCAGTGGTCATTAAATAGTATGTATTCATATTAGTAAGCTGTAAATGTTCCTCCACTATTTGTTAAGCTAGGGAATGTACCGCTAGTATTAGTGGTGTTGTTTTCTAATCTGTACTCAGCCAATAAATTGGTAGTTACTCCAGCATCAGAACAAGTTATTGGAGTACCACTGTTATACAAAGCTGTTACCTCTGACTGTGTTAAAGTCTTGGTATACACGCTTACTTGGTCTATACCCCCTTTAAATACACTAGCACTATTAGGTGAAGCATTAATAGAATCTCCAACAGCCGCACTCCGTATGTTAAAAGTCGCTAGACTACGGGAATTAAACTGAATACTTTCAGGCAGCTTTGTTCCATTCCAGTATAGGTTCATACCAGAAGAAGCAGTGTTTGAATTATCGCGGGTAAATACTAAGTGAACAAAACCTTCTGAATTTACATTCCCTCTGTTCGTAGATTTCCATCCGTTACTGTTTACCCCCGTTACATTGTAATTGTTAGTAGAGGAGATAGACCAGAACCTTTGATGAAAATTACCACCACCACCTTTTCTGAATCTCAACTGCATTCTGTTTGAAGTTGCATTATACTGAATAAAAATCATAGTAGCTCCAGTTGGCGATGCTTCAGAAAAAGAACCCAGCCATTGCATTTGATTACTAGTTTCATCTACACGAAACCAACCACTATAGCTAAAGTCATCATTACTACCAAACAATGTACTGCTATGATTAGTAAACCTCAATGTATCATTAACACCATCGCCAAGCCAGTAGTAATCACTATCAGTAACTGAAGATGCATTATGGTCATAGCTATACCACTCACTAATAGCGTGGGGGGCAGAGTCGTTAGGTTTATTAGTACTACTCGTATTAATAGCTTCGTACCCTCCTTCTACTGCAAGGGAAATTGAAAATTCATCTGTTGCCCCCCGATTTAACTCGGTGTTTAATTGGGACATTTTTATTTGTCCACTGCTTTGTAATGCCATTATGAGAATATATCTGAGAATGCGATAACATCGCCTTTAATATGTAAATCACCATCCGACTCCATACGAGCCACAAACACACCGCCTGCATAAAAGTCTATACGTCCATTGGTTGAATCAAACTGTATGTAGTTATTAGCGTCTTTACCAACGTGTGTAATACCATCACGCAAGTCTGGTTCTACACTAAATGTTGTACTTGTTAAATCAAGACCACCACCAGCTGAGTAAGTTGTGTTTGTATTAGTCGTATAAGAAGGCGTTGCCCAAGTTGCTGTACCGTCAGAAGAATACTTTAAGAACTGCCCCGCTGCGCCACCCGCAGGTATGTGCTTATTACCAGCGTCAGTTGGGTGTGTATACACTGTGTCTCTATCGTCTGCCCAATCAGGGTTACCATTAGCATCAGTTTTCCAAACTTTGTTAGACATCCCAGCCCCCGAAGCAACATAACCTGCGGCTGTGGAGCTGTTAGCTACCCATGTATCTGTATCCGTATAATTACCAGAATGAATAACAATATCTTCATTATCAACAGTCCAGTCAATAACAGAATTACCATCAGGTATTGCAGTGCTGGTAAACGCGTTAGAACCAAGAGTACGTTTTTCTACTTCATTACCGTCAAGCACCAAAGCTGTTGTGCTGTCGGTGTTTGAATCTACATTAGTAAAAAACATCTTACCCCCAAACTGGTGTTTTAAACCACCGCTAGAAGGAGTGTTAGCGGTTACCCCAGTTACATTAGTACCAAAATTTGTTGTGTGTTCTAATGTAGTCCCTGATTGAGACGTAGTTGGAGTAGGTGTTATTGACAAGTTATTGCTTAATCCTTGTATGTCAATTTTATAAGCGGTTGAGTTGGCGCTGCTACTTTTTACAGATAGTGTCCATCGTCCGTTGCTATTACTTTCTACCTTTAATGTAACATTAGTGTAATCTAAATTATCAGACTGAATTAGTATATCTTGTGAATGTCCTACAGATATAATAGCATTACAAGTAGTAACGTGGGAGCTTCCATGAGCGGTCAATGTAACTCTAACCGTTGAAGAAATCATACCACCTGTGTCATCTATTTCAGCTACTCTAACATATGAGTTAGCAATGTTTACCGATATTGTTTTATATATTTTAGTAAATACTAATCCACTAAACGTAGCTGTTGTTCCTGTTAAACCACCAGTTAGCGTCCCGCCAGCCTTTGGAAGAGCAGCGTCTGCTGTAGTTCCCTGCACTGATGTAGCGTATGCTGTAGAAGCAGTTGAAGCAGCAGTGCCTAATGTGGTAGAGTCAAAAGCTAAAGACCCAAGTGTGCGCTTTTCTACTTCTGTACCGTTAAGAACAAGGGCGGTTGATGAAGTAGTATTTGAATCAGTATATAAATTTAGTCTACCATCTAAATTTATGTTTTTAAGATACAACCCCTCTGCTGCTGTAGTATCTAATTCTTCAATTATTTCAGCGTCGTCTGAATCTGAAGCTACTAAATTACTGCTCGAAGAAACTGCGTATATCTCACTAATAGACGTATATCCCAACGACTCTTGAAAGCGAGCCTCAAAAGAATGAGTATTACTTAAAGAAGTAAATTCCCCTTCTAAATAGTAATCACCATTGCCAGTACCCTCTCTTCTTGATATCCTAAAACTTGTTATGTAGTTAGCATGACCAAACTTTTCTACGGCAATAGTTGCTTCGTTGTTCCAGTTTTTAAAAGCATCAATCACATATGTGTGGGGACTCATGTTCCCGCCGGTATAAGAAATAGCAAATCTTGCGCCTCCTCTACCTATTTTAGCCAATCTATACCAACCGCCAGTACTAGGAACAGCTCTATCTTCTTTTTCAAAACTTACGTATCTAGCATCACCTTCGGTTTGAGTAAGATACTCTGAAGGTACTGATGTTAAGTAACCACTTAAATCTTGGTCACCAGTATTAACTCCAGATAGATTGCCTATATCGGTTATATTCTGTGCCGACAAAGTATTACCAGCCATAGCCGTAGTAGCCGTTGTGCCAATGGCTAATAAGGATGTATTACCAGCTAACGCTGTGGTAGCTGTTGTACCTATAGTTAAAGGGGTTAGGTTTGCTGTACTATATATTTGCGTATCGTGACCTACAAAAGTGCTAGTTTTTGTATCACTGCTAAAGGTGCTGTTAGAGGAAGCGGGCGAGTCGTAAAGCACTGTTATGCCTGCCCCAGAAGTTGGGTTGGTGTTTTGATACCCATGCCCATTACAGTCCACTACAATTTTGGTCTGCTTATAATACGCCACATCTACAATTATGTCAGAATAATAAACGTTTTGACTAGAGTGATTCCATCCCGCATCAGTATGAGAACCTAATCGTACTCTATATCTTTGCGTGTCACTAGGAATACCAGCGTAATCTACTAAATTTAATTTTAAAGTCTGGTTTTCAGTTCCATTGTAATATCCTAAAAGAGTATAATCAGCAAAGCCACTTGCATAACCCTCTTCAACTATTCTTATTTCTAAATTTTGCCACGTATCGTCCCAATGCTTTGGGCAATAATACACTCTACCTATTACATAGCTTTTAGCCTGCCCACTGGCAGCATTTATACCTGTAAATATCTTTCTTGCTGTTTCTTTTGTTGGACGACTAAATGTTGTTGTGTTAAGGTCTAGCCCATTACCAGCAGTATATGTTGTGTTATCGTTAGCTGATGTTAATGTTTTAGTTGAATCTGTCCAACTTAATCCACCTGCTAAAATTAAATCATCTCCTGCAATAACGTCATTACCGTCAACTGTAAACACTACATCAGTAGCGGAAAATGTTTCTGCGGTTAAATAACTACTTAAATCTTGGTCTCCAGTATTTGTACCAGATAAGTTACCTATATCGGTTTTATCTTGAGCAGATAATCCATGGTCTCCCCATCCGTATGCGGTTTGCCAGTTTGCAATACGTGTTGAATCTACGTAGTTTGTAGTTTGATTAGAAGGGTATATAGCGTTTCTAGTGTACAGTTTTTCGCTACCGCCATTCAGCTGCATTAATGTTTCATTTGCGCTGTTTTCCCAAATGAAGCCTGCTTGGTCCGAGTTATCATTTACACGGAATCTAATTGCATGGCCCGTGGCTCCGTCAATACCACTTGATGCTGTTGTGTCGGCTAAGGATTTTTCATCCCCCGCTTGGGCCATGTAGATCCCCCAGTTGGTATCGGTGTTTGTCCACATGTAAATACCATTACCGCTACCACCATCTGTAGCGTTTTGTATTTCAAGTTTAGCACCACCCGAGTTAGCCAAGAACACATTTGAGGCCCCGCCTAGTGAAGAAAGAGTAGGTAGAGTTTGGTCGCCCGTGTTGGTGCCTGATGACGAACCAGAGAAGTTAGTCGCTCCTATTGTGCCTGCAAAAGTTGCATTACCACTTTGGTCTAATAAAAATTTTTGAGCAAAACCAGTCGTGTATATACGGAAACCATCTGATGAACCTCCTATGTACATTCCCCCGTTATCCGCTCTAAACAAACCTAATTGAGCAGAGGAACTAGTTAGAGTAATTCTTGGGTAATTATTATCATCATTAGTTACAAATGTACCACTATTCCCCGTGTTAAACGAAGAGCTTGTTCCAGCTGCAGTTATATTACCAGTAACTTCTAGCGTATCGTTATTTAAAATCTTTTTTTCAGACATGCTTTATTTTTATAAATATTGTTTATCCAACGAACTTCCAGAAGCCTCTACAATGACTCTTGGGCTATATGCCTTTGTACCGCTTCTTGCTACAAAGGTGAATGTTCTTGTACTGCCAGATGCATCTACCGTTATATTAAAATCATTTGTTCCTTCATCAATTACTTTTTTTACATTCCAAGTAGTGCCAGAGGTATTATAACAGCTATATACTATTTTTTGATAACCTCCCGTATCTCCGTAACAAGTAAACGTAAACAAAGCCGAACCACCATTAAACCCTTCTATTAAACCAGCTACATCATTTCCAGTAGTGTCAAGGCTTCCGTAGCTTTTTAAGTATGTAGTCTTACCGCCAGCTTCAACCGCACCATTTACTTGTAGTTTTACCGTTGGCTCTGTAACACCTATACCTACATTACCCTCTTTACTAATCCGCATTCTTTCAGACCAGTCTGTAGTAGCGTTTGATGTATTGTTTGTAAAAAATCCTAATCCAGATTTAAAGTAGTTGCCCTCTCCCATTTGCATAATACCA
>Ga0233400_1001054_pt1 | contig 11836 bp, 10 predicted proteins | sample 46DmetaG_FD_182708 | JGI IMG/M metagenome (GOLD analysis project Ga0233400, IMG submission 182708) | Seawater microbial communities from Monterey Bay, California, United States - 46D | ecosystem: Environmental > Aquatic > Marine > Coastal | place: USA: California | collected 2016-10-21
ATTTCCTTTCATTATTATAACACAGACAAAGACCTCAATCGTTTATTAGAAGTTTTAAAAAAAGACTAGTTTAGATTGCAACACTCCCCCTAATTAAAGGATGAGGATCGTAGTTTATTAATTCAAAATCCTCAAAAGTAAAATCAAAAATAGACTTCACTTTTTTATTAATTTTCATTATTGGAAGTGGTTTTAACTCTCTCGATAATTGTTCTTTTACTTGCTCGTTGTGATTTGAATATATGTGTGTATCTCCAAAGGTGTGAATAAAGTCTCCAGCTTCGTAACCACAAACCTGAGCTATCATCATGGTTAGTAAAGAATATGAAGCAATATTGAATGGAACACCTAAAAAAACATCAGCGCTTCGTTGATAAAGTTGACAAGACAATTTATTATTAGATACATAAAACTGAAAAAATGCATGACAAGGGGGAAGTGCAGCCTTATTATTTGCTACATTTTCTGAAAAAGAAACTTTGGTATCAGGAAGAACACTTGGATTCCATGCTGAAATAAGCATTCTTCTTGAGTTTGGATTTATTTTAAGTGTATTGATTACTTCTTGAATTTGATCAAGTCCCTCACTATTCCAGTTACGCCATTGATGACCATAAACAGGGCCTAAATCTCCATTTTTATCTGCCCATTCATTCCATATACGTACACCATTTTCTTTTAAGTAAGCTATATTGGTAGTTCCTTTCAAAAACCAAAGTAACTCGTGAATAACTGATTTAACATGAATTTTTTTAGTAGTAACTAATGGAAATCCATCGGATAAATCAAAACGCATTTGATATCCAAATACGCTTTTTGTTCCAGTACCGGTTCGATCTGATTTTTCAATTCCTTTTTCTTGAATATGTTTTAAAAGAGTTAAATATTGCTTCATGTAATCTATTTAGTCAAAAATAGAAGCATTTAATAAATTTAAAAACTTAAAATAATAAAGTTTATAAAAAAAAATTAACAATAAATGATTCAGCTTTTTCGCTTAGATAATTCATCTCTTACACGAGCAGCTTTTTCATAGCTTTCTTGATTTACAAGTTTTGTCAATAGTGTCTTTAGTTTGGGAATAGAAAGCTTTTTTAGGTCTCCAATTTCTTCTTTTGTATTACTTTTTTCAGTAACGAAATTTTGAATCCAATTATCCTCAGATATTTTTTTAGAACTTCCTGATACAGCAGCTGTAAATCCTGCCTTTTTAAGGATGTAATCATAAGTATAAATGGGGGCTTTGTATCTTAAGGCTAATGCGATAGCATCAGAGGTCCTCGAATCAATGATTTCTTCAATTTTATCTCGCTCACAGATCAAACTAGCATAAAATACACCATCTACAAGTTTATGAATTATAACTTGCTTTACTAATATATTAAAACGTTCAGCAAAACTTTTAAAAAGGTCATGAGTTAAGGGTCTACCTGGTTTTATCTCTTGCTCCAGCGCTATTGCAATAGATTGTGCTTCAAAACCTCCAATTATAATTGGTAGTTTTCTCTCTCCATCTTCTTCGCTTAAAATTAATGCATAAGCACCAGTTTGGGTATCACTGTATGAAATTCCTTTTACTGACATTTGTATTAACTTCATCTTAGAATTATTAATTTTTTTAATATAGTTTAGAATATATTTACTTTCTACAAACGTATATTTTCCTTGTTTATTGAGTAGAATTAATATATAATTAATGATTAAATTTGCATCCAAATGTAATTATAATGAAAACCATTCAATTTAGAGAAGCAATTGCTCAAGCTATGAGCGAAGAAATGAGAAGGGATGATACAATTTACCTTATGGGAGAAGAAGTTGCCGAATATAATGGTGCTTACAAGGCATCCAAGGGAATGTTAGATGAGTTCGGTGAAAAACGTGTTATAGATACTCCCATTTCTGAGGCTGGATTTTCTGGAATAGGTGTTGGTTCCACAATGACTGGAAATCGTCCAATTATTGAGTTTATGACATTCAATTTTGCTTTAGTAGGGATTGATCAAATTGTCAATAATGCTGCAAAAATTCGACAGATGTCAGGTGGACAGTTTCCTTGTCCAATAGTTTTTAGAGGTCCTACCGGTTCTGCAGGACAGCTTGGAGCAACCCATTCTCAGGCCTTTGAGAGTTGGTATGCAAATTGTCCGGGATTAAAAGTGATTGTTCCTTCAAACCCCTATGATGCAAAAGGCTTATTGAAATCAGCTATTCGTGACAATGATCCAGTAATTTTTATGGAGTCAGAGCAAATGTATGGTGATAAAGGAGAAGTTCCTGAGGGAGAATATACTTTACCCTTAGGTGTTGCTGATATCAAGAGATCTGGGAAAGATATCACATTAGTTACTTATGGAAAAATGTTAAAAGAAGCTTTAAAAGCCTCTGAGGAATTAATTAAAGAAGGAATTGATACTGAGATAATCGATTTACGAACCATAAGACCAATGGATTATGAAGCAATATTTGAATCTGTAAAAAAAACTAATCGTTTGGTAATACTCGAAGAGTCTTGGCCATTTGGAAATATTTCTACTGAGATCACCTATCAGGTACAAAATGAAATTTTTGATTACCTAGATGCACCGATTGAAAAAATTAATACAGCTGACACTCCAGCACCTTATTCTCCAGTACTATTAAAAGAATGGTTGCCTAATCATGATGATGTCATTAAGGCAGTAAAAAAAGTAATGTACCATTAATAAATATATCATACCTGCTATAATTTTGGATTTTTAAAAACCTTAAAACCTCATTTAAAATTGGTTTTGTATTCTAGATTGTTTTACTACTTTTACGCACACTTTCAAACAACACAATATCATGGAATTATTAATAAAGTTTTTACCTGCATTCGGAGTTTTAGCCCTACTATTTGTTTTTATAAAGAATAGTTGGGTTTCTAAACAAGAGGCAGGTAACGAAAAGATGGTACGTATAGCATCAAATATTGCAGACGGAGCCATGTCTTTTTTAAAAGCAGAATATAAAATATTATCCATATTCGTTGCTGCCGTTGCTGTTCTTTTATTTTTTAAAGGACAAGCAGAAGTCGGTTCCAACGGAATGGTAGCAGTATCTTTTATTGTTGGAGCTATTTGTTCTGCTCTAGCAGGTTTTATCGGCATGAAAGTGGCTACAAAAGCTAATGTAAGGACCACTAATGCTGCTCAAACTTCTTTAGGTAAAGCTTTGGAAGTAGCTTTTGCAGGTGGAGCCGTAATGGGCTTGGGAGTTGTAGGTTTGGGTGTTTTAGGACTTAGTGGCCTTTTTGCAATTTACAGTGGTCAAGGTTGGGAAATTACAGAAATACTAAACGTACTCTCAGGATTTTCATTAGGGGCATCTTCTATTGCTTTATTTGCTCGTGTTGGAGGAGGTATTTATACAAAGGCAGCCGATGTAGGCGCTGATCTTGTAGGTAAAGTAGAAGCAGGTATTCCTGAAGATCATCCTTTAAACCCAGCAACTATTGCAGATAATGTTGGAGATAATGTTGGTGACGTTGCTGGAATGGGAGCAGATCTTTTTGAATCTTATGTTGGTTCTATAATAGGTTCAATGGTACTTGGAGCTTTAATTATCACTCCAGATTTTGATGGTCTTGGAGCAGTTTATTTACCCATGGCTTTAGCTGCAATAGGAATTGTAATGTCTATTATTGGAACTTTTTTTGTACGAGTAAAGGAAGGTGGTTCTCCTCACGCTGCACTTAACTTTGGAGAGTTTGGTTCTGCTGGGTTAATGTTGGTATCTTCTTATTTTATTATTAACGCTTTTATTCCTGAATCACATCCTGAATTGCCTTTCGGTTCTATGGGTGTTTTCTACGCTACAATTGCTGGATTAGTATCTGGATTAGCTGTTGGAAAAGTAACAGAATATTATACGGGTACTGGGTATAAGCCAGTAAATTCTATAGTTAAGCAATCTGAAACTGGAGCTGCAACAAATATTATTGCTGGTTTAGGTGTAGGGATGATGTCTACGGCAATTCCAATAATTTTAATTGCTGCTGCAATTTTAGTATCACATCACTTTTCAGGATTATATGGAATTGCTATAGCTGCGGTAGGGATGTTAGCCAATACAGGAATTCAATTAGCGGTTGATGCCTATGGACCGATTTCGGACAATGCAGGTGGAATTGCTGAAATGGCAGAACTCGATCCTCAGGTTAGAGAAAGAACAGATAAACTGGATGCTGTTGGAAATACAACAGCAGCTATAGGAAAGGGATTTGCTATTGCCTCTGCTGCATTGACAGCTTTAGCATTATTTGCTGCTTTTATGAAAACCGCAGGAGTTGTGGCAATTGATGTTTCTCAACCCAAAATTATGGCGGGACTTTTATTAGGAGGGATGCTACCATTTGTCTTTTCAGCCTTATCCATGAATGCAGTTGGAAGGGCTGCAATGGCTATGATTGAAGAAGTTAGACGTCAGTTTAGAGATATTCCTGCATTAAGAGCTGCATTAGACGTGATGATTAAATATGATTCAGATATGTCCAAAGCTTCTGCAGCTGATAGAAAAATATTTGATGCAGCTGACGGAGTTGCAGAATATGATAAATGTGTTGCAATTTCAACTCAAGCTTCTATAAAAGAAATGGTTTTACCTGGAGTACTAGCTATCGTAGTACCTGTAGCAGTAGGATTCATTGGAGGTGCAGAAATGCTCGGAGGATTACTAGCAGGTGTAACTACTTGTGGAGTGCTGATGGCTATTTTCCAGTCAAATGCTGGAGGTGCTTGGGATAATGCTAAGAAAATTATAGAAGAGCAAGGTAAAAAAGGAACTGATGCACACAAAGCTGCAGTAGTAGGAGACACTGTAGGTGATCCATTTAAAGACACATCAGGTCCTTCATTAAATATCTTGCTTAAGTTGATGTCAGTAGTAGCTCTAGTTATTGCACCTAGTATCGCTATGGATCAAAATGAAGTTTCTTCTTACTTAGAGGCTAAAACTGATTCTAATACAATTGAATTTTTTATAGACAAAGCAGATCAAACAATTGAGGAAACAATTAGAGAAGAATTTTCGAAAAATTTAAAATCTGATATTAATCAGGAGTCTTTAACTACTGCCAAGATTAAAGCAATTCCTAACAATATCAATATTTTAAATAAATAGTTTCAACCTTTATTAAATTAATTTTAATAGATAAATTTAATTGATAATTGCTTTATCAACCTTAGAAATGATTTTGTTAAGATCTTCTTTATTTTCAACAAAATCAATGTCATCAACATCAATGATTATAATTTTTCCCTTGTCATAGGTTGAGGTCCAGGCTTCATATCTTTCATTAAGACGGCTTAGATAGTCAATACTTATAGAATTCTCAAATTCTCTACCACGTTTATGAATTTTATTGACTAAATTAGGAATACTACTGCGAAGATAAATCAATAAATCTGGCCCTTTAATAAGAGATTCCATTAATTCAAAAAGTTCTTGATAATTTTTAAAATCTCTTTGATTCATCAATCCCATGGACTTAAGATTGGGAGCAAAAATATGCGCATCTTCATATATCGTTCTATCTTGAACAATAGTTTTTTTTCCATTTTTAATATTTAAAAACTGCTGAAAACGACTTTTCAAGAAGTAAATCTGAAGGTTAAATGACCATCGCTCCATATGATTATAAAAATCATCTAAATAAGGATTATCGATAACATCTTCGAAATGGGCTTCCCAGGCATAATGTTTTGCTAAAAGTTCTGTAAGACTAGTTTTGCCGGCACCTATATTACCTGCTATAGCGATGTGCATAATTATGGTTTATTAATTATCTAATTGCAAAGTAGGTTCTTTTTTTTAAGAATAAAAGAGGAGTGAGTAAAAAAAAGATTTTATTATGATTGATAGATTAATTCGATAATAATAAAATTAAAAAAGTTTGTAAATAAAAAAAAAAGTTTACTTTTGCCTAATAACGAGGAAGGATTTGACTGATTGCAAACCTCGAAAAAAAAATGCTAAAGCAGTGTCGCTTTTCAAAACGCACCGTTTAAATCCTTCCTGAAAAGCAATTAAATGTCATATTTTTTTACTTCAGAATCAGTAAGTGAAGGTCATCCTGACAAGATATCAGACCAGATTAGTGATGCATTATTAGATAATTTCCTGGCTTTTGATCCTGATAGTAAGGTTGCTTGTGAAACCCTAGTCACAACTGGGCAAGTAATTTTGGCAGGAGAAGTTAAAAGTTCTACATATCTTGATGTTCAATCTATTGCTCGTGAAACTATAAATAACATCGGTTATACAAAAGGGGCTTATCAATTTAGTGGAGACTCTTGTGGGGTTATCTCATTGATACATGAGCAATCTCAAGATATTAATCGAGGAGTAGATCGCGAAGAAAAAGCTTCTCAAGGAGCAGGAGACCAAGGAATTATGTTTGGATATGCTTCTAACGAAACTGAATCTTTAATTCCCTTAGCACTTGATCTTTCACATAAAATCTTAATTGAGCTAGCATTACTCAGAAGAGAGGATAGTGAAATTAAATATTTACGTCCAGACTCTAAGTCTCAGGTAACTGTAGAATATGACGATAACAATAATCCTTTAAGAATTGACACAATAGTTGTTTCCACTCAACATGATGACTTTGATTCTAATGAAAAAGCTATGTTAGAAAAAATAAAATCTGATATGATCAATATTTTGATTCCTCGAGTTATTAATAAATCACGCTCTGATATCAAAAATTTATTTGGAAATGAAATCACCTATCACATTAATCCAACAGGGAAATTTGTTATTGGTGGGCCTCATGGAGATACTGGTTTAACTGGAAGAAAAATTATTGTCGATACGTATGGTGGAAAAGGAGGTCACGGAGGAGGAGCCTTTAGCGGTAAAGATCCAAGTAAAGTAGACCGAAGTGCAGCTTATGCCGCAAGACATATGGCAAAAAATTTAGTAGCATCAGGGCTGGCAGATGAAGTTTTAGTTCAATTGAGTTATGCTATTGGTGTTGTTGAGCCAACTTCTATTTTTGTAGACACCTATGGTAGTTCTAAAATAGACCTTAGTGATGCTGAGATTGCTGCTAAAGCCGCATCTCTTTTTGATCTGCGACCTTATGGCATTGAACAGCGTCTTAAGCTTAGAAATCCAATGTATTTAGAAACTGCCTCTTATGGACATATGGGGCGTCAGCCTGTCAAAATTACTAAAACGTTTCAATCCCCATATAACGGAAAAGTATCGAAGGAAGTAGAGCTTTTCACCTGGGAAAAATTAGATTATGTAAAATTAATAAAAAAAGAATTTCAATTATGAAAACACAAATATCAACTAAAGCATTACATGCAGGGCATGATGCAAAAAATACCCAAGGAACACAAGCCGTTCCTATTTACCAGACCTCGTCTTATGTTTTTAAAGACTCTGACCATGCTGCAAATTTATTTTCGCTAGCTGAACCAGGATACATTTATACCCGTTTAAATAATCCAACCAATGATGTTTTAGAGCAACGACTTGCAGCTCTTGAGGGAGGAGTTGCAGCTGTTGCAACTGCTTCAGGAACAGCTGCCATAGCAACAACTCTGATTGTTATTTTACGAACAGGAGATCATATTGTAGCTTCAAGTAGTTTATACGGTGGCACATATAATCTCCTCGCAAATACACTTCCCCGTTTTGGGATTACAACCACTTTTGTAGATCCAGATAATCCAAATGAATTCACCAAAGCGGTAAAGTCAAATACACGTGTATTTTTTGCAGAATCTTTAGGAAATCCAAAGTTAGACGTGATAGATCTTAAATCAATTTCTGACGCTTCTAAAAAGGCTAAAGTTCCTTTCATTGTTGACAATACGGTGGCTTCACCAGCTTTGTTGAATCCTATTGAACATGGAGCTAACATAGTCATTCATTCATTGACTAAATACCTAACTGGAAACGGAACCTCAATAGGTGGTGTAATCATTGATGCTGGAACTTTTGACTGGGCTAATGGAAATTTTCCAGAATTTACAGAACCAAACCCTAGTTACCACGGACTTAATTATCATGAAGCTTTGGGAAATATTGCTTTTATTGCTAAAGTCCGTATTGAAGGACTTCGTGATTTAGGTAGCGCGCCAAGCCCTTTTAATAGCTTTCAGTCTATACAAGGAATTGAAACCTTAGACATAAGAATGAAAAAACATTCTGAAAATGCTTTAAAATTGGCCGCTTGGTTATCCACTAAAGAAGAGGTGGCATGGGTCAATTATCCTGGTTTAAAAACATCAAAGTACAATACTTTAGCTCAAAAATATTTACCTAATGGGCAAAGTGGAATTGTAACTTTTGGATTAAAAAAAGGATTTGAAGCTGGAAAAAAAGTGGCCGATCATACCCAACTGTTTTCATTATTAGCTAATATAGGCGATACTAAATCTTTAATCATTCACCCTGCAAGCACAACGCATCAACAATTAAATGAAGAGGCTCAAAAATCGACCGGGGTTACTCAAGATTTGATTCGACTTTCTGTAGGATTGGAAGACATTAAAGATTTAATAGATGATTTAGACTCTGCTTTTAAACATATTTAATGCCTATGGCAGAGATCAAAACGATTTCAATATTAGATTTTAAGACCCACTCAGGAGCTGTATTTGATTCAATTAAATTGTATTACCAACAATTTGGTAAGCAAATAGGTACAGCGCCTGTGGTGTTGGTAAATCATTCGCTTACTGGAGATTCAAAACTTACAGGGGAAGGGGGATGGTGGAATGAAATGATTGGTCCTGATAAAATCATAGACACTAATCGTTATACTGTTTTAGGGTTCAATATTCCTGGAAACGGAGTTATGGATCAAACCTTTTCTAACCCAGAAGACTTTCACGCAGGTGATATTGCTTTCCTTTTTTTAAAAGGGTTATATGATTTAGATGTTAAATTTCTCCATGCTCTCATTGGAGGATCGATTGGAGGGGGTATTGCTTGGGAAATGATTGCAATTGCACCAAAATTATGTAAATTTTTAGTGCCCGTAGCTGCTGATTGGAAGGCAAATGATTGGATTATAGCGAATACTTTTCTGCAAAATAGAATCTTGAAAAATTCTAAAAAACCTCTGGAAGATGCAAGAATACATGCTATGTTGACTTATAGGACACCACAATCTTTCGACTCTAGATTTGGAAGAACTAAAAATCAAGAACTAGAGGTATACAACATTGAAAGTTGGCTTATGTATCATGGAGATAAGTTAGCTAAGCGTTTTAATTTGAAAGCATATCAAATGATGAATCATCTTTTGGCTTCTGTTAATATTGAAAGAGAAGGCAAAAGTGTTGAAGACATAATTAAAAAAATTAATGCAGAAATCCATTTAGTAGCTATAGATAGCGATTTATTTTTTACCCCAGGGGAAGACAGAAAAACTTTTGAAATAGGTAAAAAAATTAAAAAAAATATTTTTTATCACGAACTCACTTCAATTCATGGACATGATGCATTTTTGATAGAAAATGAGAAAATGGCTCAAATTTTAGCTAAAATATTTTAATTCTAAAAATATCTAATTATGAATGTTTCATTAGAACGAATTAATGAAGATTATCTTTTCGAGGTCACCAATTCAAATGGAATGACTGTACGCCTTGATAATAAGGGTAAAACCACTGGTGAGGTTCAAGGCGTGAGTCCAATGGAACTATTACTAATGGGAGTTGCTGGCTGTAGTGCAATCGATATTGTCGCTATATTGAATAAGCAAAAAACTAATCCTAAAGTACTAAAAATGGAAGTCAAAGGACACCGCCATGAAGATGAGGTTCCAGCGTTGTTTTATAAAATTGATATTTTAATTTATTTGGAGGGTGATTTTTCAGCCGAGAAAGCAAAACGTGCCGCACAACTTTCTTACGATAAATACTGTTCTGTATCAAAGACACTTGAACCCACAGCCGAAATCTTTCATAAAGTGATCTTAAATGGAATCGAAGTCTAGCTATCTATTTGAAACAGTTAGCTTAGATCACCGTCAAGATATTTGGAACGATATTAAAAAACTATAGATGCCTAAATTACATATAATTAAAGTATTTGAGATACGTATCTTGGTGTCAGAAAATAGTTAGAGGAAATTTAAGCTGTCAAATTATTAAAAAGCTGTTCTAAACTTTCATTTTTCATCTGCAGCTTTAAAATTTTGAGTCCATTGTCATGAGCAAAATCAAAGATCACTGGCCGTAAATCTTTTTTACCCCTAATATGAATTTCATATTCAAAATCATGAGTATTTTTTACTTCTAAAACATTTGGAATACGAATAAGTGCTTCTGTTTCGAGTCGATAGTCAAAGCTTACTTCAATTATTTGTTTTTGGTCATTCCTAAGACTTTCTAATTTTTCATCTAGAATAATCTTCCCCTTATTAATTATTATAACACGGTCACAGAGAGCTTCGACTTCTTGAAGAATATGTGTCGAAAGTAAAACTGTTTTTTCTTTACCAAAACTCCGAATAAGATTACGTATTTCTAACAATTGATTTGGATCTAGACCTGTGGTAGGTTCATCTAAGATTAATAAATGAGGCTTATGAATTAGTGCTGCTGCTAAACCTACACGCTGTCTATAGCCTTTGGAAAGTATTTGAATTTTTTTGAATTGATACTCCTCTAAGCCAGTTTGCTTTATAATACTCTCAATGGGTGGATTTTTTAGACGGTACAAATCTGCAACATACTTTATGTATTCTTTGACATACATTTCTGGATAGAGTGGATTGTTCTCTGTCAAATAACCAATCTGTTTCTGGATATCCCTAAGTTCTGTTTTTAAGTCTTTTTCAAAAAGAGTACCCTTTCCTTCCCATTGTTTGTAAAAACCGGTTAATATTCTCATTAAGGTAGATTTTCCTGCACCATTGGGTCCCAGCAATCCTACAATTTCCCCTTTTTTTAATGTCAAAGAAACTTCTTTAAGGGCCATAGTACCTCCAAAGTTTTTAGAAATTTTTTCTAAGACAAGACTCATATAGTTTTTGTTTAAAGATACTTTTTTCTTTTGGCTTATTTATTCGGTTTTGAACTTCTGCTTTCAATTACTACAGTTAATAAGATTAAAGCTCCTCCTAATATACTTTTCAGATCGGGTATTTCACTCAAAAAGAAAATCCCTAATAATATTCCAAATAGTGGTTGTATGCTACTTATAATACTAACTGTACTAATTCTAAAGTGAGAAAAACTACCAAGAAAGAGTGTATGACCAATGGCTGTTGTAAATATGCCAAGTATTAGAAGATAAGGCCATTGAGACCGTATATCAATATTTGGATAGATCCAGTGAACCGGTAATAATAAAATAATGACAACTGCTAGTTGATATATCATCTGAACAGATTCATTACCCATTGCATTACTTTTTTTTAAAATTATATTTCTTAGGGAATAAGAAACAGCTGAAAAAAGACCAATTAAAAGACCTTGAGTAGAAGTATTTTGAATATTAAAATCTGGAACTAAAAAATAAATACCAAATAAAATAAGAATACCCAAAAATAAATGTCTTTTTTGAAGTTTTACAGGAAGAAATAGGGGTTCTAAAAAAACAGTTATAATAGGATATGTAAAAAGGGAAAGCATTCCAATAGCAACATTACTCCACTGTAAGGCGAAAAAGTAGGTAATCCAATGTAGGGCCATTAAAAAACCACTGCAAAAAACTGCTAAACCATATTTTTCCCATTTAATTTTAAATGTAAATTTTTTATATCGGCAATAAAGAAGCAGTATAAAAATTGCAATTAGAGATCGAAACCAAATAGAAACAGGAGGTGGAAGCAGTATGTAAC
>Ga0233400_1001055_pt1 | contig 11828 bp, 8 predicted proteins | sample 46DmetaG_FD_182708 | JGI IMG/M metagenome (GOLD analysis project Ga0233400, IMG submission 182708) | Seawater microbial communities from Monterey Bay, California, United States - 46D | ecosystem: Environmental > Aquatic > Marine > Coastal | place: USA: California | collected 2016-10-21
ATCATTTGACATCTTGTTCTCGGAACCCCCTTTTAGAAACGACTCAGGGCTTTGTTGAGCAATTCCAAGGTTCGCAGCGAGCCGAACCATCAGCGCGCCTAACTGTCCGGCCAATTCTGCGTTCTCTTCTTTGCACTTGAAGATCTCTTTTGCCATATCAAAGAGCACACTCAGAGCACCAGGTGTATTAAAATCATCCTGCATACACGCGTGAAAAGCTTTCTCGTATCGACTGTTAGTTAACGACTTTGCATTTGTGAAGCCCAAGCCCGATAGTGAGTTATACAATCGCTCCAGGGAGGATCTGCTTTGCATAAGGCTCTCGTCCGAGTAGTTTATCGGGCTCCGATAATGACTAGCAATGAGCAAGTATCGAATTGTTTCTGCGTCGTAAACTTTTAAAACCTCTCTAACGGTAAAAAAATTATGAAGAGACTTTGACATTTTTTCATTATCAACTCTCAACGGTCCGTTGTGCATCCAAATATTCGCAAACTTTGCACCAGTAGCCGCCTCAGATTGAGCGATTTCATTTTCATGATGCGGAAACAAAAGATCAGAACCCCCGCCATGAATGTCGATAGTGTCATTGAGACAACAAGTAGACATAGCGGAACATTCAATATGCCAGCCGGGCCGTCCATAACCCCACGGCGAGTCCCAACCAACGCCATCTTCTGCAGCGGCCTTCCATAAAACAAAGTCTCTTGGATCTTTTTTTAATTCCCCGACTTCTATGCGAGCGCCATCCAACAATTCATCCAATTTCTTTTTAGACAGACGACCATAGTCCTTGAATTGCGTTACGGAGAAATAGACATCTCCATTAACAGCACAATACGCGAAATCTTTAAGTATCAGGTTCTCAATCATCGAAATAATTTCTTCAATATGCCCTGTAGCACGCGGCTCTTGATCCGGGGGAAGGACTCCAAGTAATTCTTCGTCTCGATGCATCTCATCGATAAATCTTTTTGTAAGATCCGAGTATAGCTCTCCGTTCTCTGCAGCTCTGTGTAATATTTTGTCGTCGATATCAGTAATATTTCTTACATATTCGACATCTAAGCCGATGAAACGGAGGTACCTAGTAACCACATCAAATGCTACCAACATCCTAGCGTGCCCAAGATGCAAGTAGTCATATGTCGTTACCCCACAGACATAAATACTAGCTCGACCTTTTTCGATTGGAGAAAAGGTTTCTTTCCTTTGAGTAAAACTATTATAAATTTTCATTAACTTAAACCGGACTTCAACTACTCCCAAGCATTACGCAAGGTAATAGTTCGATTAAAAATAGGTCGACCTCGTGACGATTCAGATGTATCTTCCGTAAAATACCCTTCTCTCTCAAACTGTACCGCCCCAGTAATGCGGTCGGCAAAAATCGAGGGCTCTATAATGCAACCCTTCAGAACTTTCAATGAACTTGGATTAAGGTGCTTTTTGAAATCATCAACTTCTTTTCCCTCCGGAAATTCAATGTTAAAAAGTCGATCATAAAGCCGAACTTCAACTGGAACTCCCTTATCAGCAGAAACCCAGTGGATTACTCCTTTTACTTTGCGCCCTTCTGGTTTTTTACCCAAAGTGTTTAGATCTGCTGAGCACTTAATTGCTTGGATACTGCCTTTGGAATTGGTTTCGATCTCATCACACCGCACCACATACGCCCCCCTTAGCCTTACCTCACCGCCCAAAACTAGGCGTTTAAACCCAGGCTTGGCTTCTTCAAGAAAATCAGCACGATCGATAAAAACTTCCTTTGAAAGGGGAACGCTTCTGGTACCAAACTCGTCTAATTTTGGATGCCTTGGAAGCGAGAGATTTTCCAGAGCATCATCTTCTATATTTGTTATTATCATGCGCAAAGGCTCTAGGACACACATTACTCGTGGTGACGACGCATCAAGATCTTCGCGAACTGCATGCTCCAACATAGCAATATCAACTACACCCTCGTTTTTAGCAACTCCAACACTTTCGCAGAAGTTGCGCAGCGCACTGGGTGTATAACCCAGACGACGCATTCCTGCTAAAGTAGGCATTCGAGGGTCGTCCCAACCGGACACTAAACCGTCATCAACTAACTGCTTAAGTTTACGCTTCCCAACAATCGTATAATTAAGTTTTAATTTCGCAAACTCAATCTGCTTTGGAAAATTATAATTGCCCTCGTGATTGAAATGTTGTGCCCGCGATACAAAATTTTCATGACCCAGCGCATTGAGAATCCAATCATAGAGGGGGCGATGATCCTCAAATTCAAGAGTGCACAGGGAATGAGTTACATTTTCCAGTGCATCTGAAACACAATGAGTGTAATCGTAAGTAGGATAAATGCACCACTCATTACCTGTTTGATGATGCGCAACATGCCTGATTCGATATAAAATCGGATCACGCATATTTATGTTCGGAGAGCTCATGTCAATTTTCGCCCTCAAACTGCAAACCCCATCTGAGAACTCACCGAGTTTCATTCGATGAAACAAATCTAGGTTTTCAGCCATGCTGCGATCTCTGTAAGGACTGTTTATTCCTTTGGCAGTAAGAGTCCCTCGATGCTCTCGCGCCTCTTCCGGACCCAGGTCACACACATAAGCATTTCCTGCTCGAATCAAAAACTCAGCGAATTCAAAAAGTACTTGAAAATAACTAGAGGAGTACCGCACCTCGCCGGACCATTCAAACCCAAGCCATTTTATACTGTCTTTGATAGCGTCGACGTATTCTTGGCTCTCTTTTTCAGGATTCGTATCGTCAAATCTTAAATTGCAAAAGCCATTGTTTTCTGCGGCTATTCCGAAATTTAAACAAATGGATTTTGCGTGACCAATATGAAGGTATCCATTTGGCTCCGGAGGAAATCGAGTCTGCACTCGCCCAGCATAACGGCCTGATCGGTTGTCTTTCTCTATGATCGCTCTGATAAAGTTAGACGTTGTCCCTTCACCGTTAAGTACATTTGTCATGTTATTAGTATTCCTGAGGAAATCTAGTATACCAAAGCATAAAAGCAACTAGGCAAAATTGTATTGAAATTGCTGTCACCGAGCCAGTTTACGGTCTATTATAGTCTGTAATGTCTGATCACTTAAGCGAAACATTAGACTTTTTTAGCCTCCTTAATCTTGAAACACACTATAGGAAGGATCTTCATCCTTGAATTCCAAGCAGAGACGAGCAAATGATTTTACTTACTACTAACTACGGCGACATTCACATCGAATTGGATTTTGAAAAAGCACCGAAGACAGCAGCGAACTTTCAGAAATATGTTGAAGACGGCTTTTATGACGGCACGATCTTTCATCGTGTAATCGGCAACTTCATGATTCAAGGGGGAGGTTTTCTTCCAGGCCTCGAGAACAAAGAAAATGGAGAACCGATCGAAAATGAGGCGGATAATGGACTAGCAAATAACATTGGAACATTGGCTATGGCTCGAACGAGCGATCCACACTCAGCCACCTCACAATTCTTTATTAATGTCGCTGACAATAATTTTTTGAACCACAGCAACAAAAGCCCAAGCGGATGGGGCTACGCAGTTTTTGGTAAGGTCACATCAGGCATGGATGTTGTAGAGAAAATAAAGAAGGTTGAAACAGGATCTCGAGACGGACATCAAGATGTTCCAATTGATGATATTGAAATTCACACCGCAACTTGTATAGATTCAAAATAGATAACTGAGAAAGAAGTAGCGCTACCAAGATGAGCCATGAGCATATTCTCTTTATTTCTGATCTTCATCTCGAGGCGAAGCGTCCAGATGTAACCGAGGCTGTCCAAAAATTTCTTGCCACGAAAGGCCAGGAATGCGCAATGTTGTTTCTGCTCGGAGACATTTTTGAAGTATGGCTTGGCGATGACGATTGTTCAGAACTCTCATCGACAATCGCTTCTTCACTCCGAGAACTAGCCGACACAGGCGTTCAACTTTTTATGATGCGAGGCAATCGAGACTTCCTGCTTGGTAAGGCATACGCAGATCAATGTGGGGCGAAATTACTCGGTGACACCTATCAATTGGAGTCAAGTCTTGGCCCTGTTTTGCTCCTGCACGGCGATACTTTGTGCACTGACGATCACGATTATCAACAGTTTCGCGCCCTAACAAGAGAAACTAGTTGGCAAACAAATTTTTTAAAACAGCCGCTGCAAACCCGACGAGAATTCGCTCAAGAAGCGCGAAGCAAGAGCAAAGAAGCTACCGCGAAAAAATCAAAGTTCATAATGGATGTCAATAATGACGCGGTTCTGAATTGTTTTAAAAATTCAAGTTCAAATTTCATGATTCACGGACACACTCATCGCCCGGCCAAACATACCGACATCCTTGGTACCGGCTTAGGAACGCGGGTTGTTCTGGGCGATTGGGACAAAAGGGGATGGTATGCACAAATTAAGAATAAAAAACTCACACTTTCATCTTTTTTAATTTAAACCAGACTATGCCTAGGTAGCGATCGAATATCTATCCCGGTGAGCATCTGAGAGGGTTATAAGCTCATTATCAACCTGCTCAATTAAAGTTCCTAACGGTATATCTTTGTAGGTGGGTCGAACATTGACCCCGCATTTTATCAGATCGACCCCCTTCCCATGCCCCTTTTTCAATAAATTGTGCAACCAACAGTATGATGAGAGCTCGGCGTTGAAGGGGATACTAAATCCTATAAGACTATTTCTCAAAAGTTCCTCGTCTATAATCTCAAAACGATCACTCAATATTTGCACGCCCAGGACTTCAAGACGTTTTAGAACAGCCCATTTCATCTCGTCAGAATAACTGATCCAGTTGAGCACTTCTTTGGCATAGCGCTTACAGCCCCTACAAACTGAGTCCCCAAAAGTGGTTGTCGAACAAATCCCAATACATGGAGTTTTGGTCATTCCCGCGGGAATGTTGACGTTTTTTCCGTCTGAACTCATGCTCACTCCTGTGCGCGGAAAACAAAAAAAATAGAAAGCAAAGCAATATCCAAATGGCTTCAAATCATGCCGCCAACTGGATTTAAGTTGGTAATTGTAGTACGCTTCGCACGAAAAAAAGATCAGCCTGTCGTTTGTTGTAGCGAAAAAACATAAAATTTTGCCCACATAAGCTGAGATCTTTTTCGGCGCCTCGCTTTTTAAAAAAGTGGCTTTTAAAGCTAATCTTGCGTCCAACGATTAGTTGACTATACACGAAGCAATAAAAAAAATATCTAATCGAATCCGTCACAAGCACAATAGAATCCAAGGTCCACTATGCCCTCAGATAATTTAACAAACTTTTTAGACTCATACAGAAATCATGTATCAGAACGCGCCGCTGACGGCATCGTTCCAAAGCCTTTATCCGCGACACAAGTCCATGACCTTGTATCTCTGCTCGAGGAACCACCAAAAGGAGAGGAAGAATTTCTATTAGATTTAATATCGAATAGGGTTCCAGCAGGTGTGGACGAAGCCGCTTATGTAAAGGCAGGGTTTCTCTCTGCTGTTGCCAAAGGAGACGCACAATCTCCTTTAATAGATAGTTCCCTGGCCGTGAAGCTTCTGGGCACGATGCTAGGAGGTTACAACATCTCAACGTTAGTAGAGCTGCTTGATAGCGATTCACTTGGCGACAAAGCAGCCACAGAGCTCAGTCACACCCTTCTTATGTTTGATGCATTCCACGACGTTGCAGATAAAGCTAAAACAGGAAACGTAAACGCGAAAAAAGTCATGAATTCGTGGGCAGACGCCGAGTGGTTTACATCAAAACCTGCAACTTCGAAACAACTTACCGTTACAGTTTTTAAGGTTCCTGGTGAAACGAACACAGACGATTTATCACCGGCTCAGGACGCTTGGTCTCGTCCTGATATTCCGCTTCATGCAAAAGCTATGTACAAAAACCCTCGCGAAGGTGTTACCGATGCCGCCCTTCAAATCGAAGAATTGAAAAAACTTGGATTCCCAGTTGCTATCGTAGGTGATGTTATGGGAACTGGCTCTTCGAGAAAATCAGCAACGAACTCAGTCCTATGGTATATCGGGGACGATATGCCCTATATCCCAAATAAAAAAGATGGTGGGGTTTGTATCGGAGGAAAAATCGCGCCCATCTTCTTCAATACAATGGAAGATGCTGGAGCCCTTCCATTCGAGTGCGATGTCGATAATTTGAATACCGGCGACATCATCGACATCAACGTTTTTGAAGGCAAAATAACTAGCCACGAAAGCGGCGAATTAGTCGCCGAGTTTGAATTAAAGACCGATGTGCTCCTTGATGAAGTTCGCGCGGGAGGAAGAATCCCGTTAATCATAGGGCGCGGCCTAACCCAGCGCGCCCGAGACGCGTTGGGTCTCGGACCCTCAGAAACGTTCCGACGGCCCGCAGCCTCTGAAAAAAGCAACAAAGGATTCACTCACGCGCAGAAAATGGTTGGGAAAGCCTGCGGCGTCCAAGGAATCAGGCCTGGAGATTACTGCGAGCCAAAAATGACTACTGTTGGAAGCCAAGATACCACTGGACCTATGACCCGTGACGAACTAAAGGATCTAGCATGTCTTGGGTTTTCTTCTGACCTAGTAATGCAATCCTTCTGTCATACCGCTGCTTATCCCAAGCCGGTTGACATTGAAACACAGCACTCCCTGCCTGACTTTATTCAAACAAGAGGTGGCATCTCCTTGAGACCAGGCGACGGTATCATACATTCTTGGCTAAACCGGATGCTTTTACCCGATACGGTCGGAACCGGCGGTGACTCGCATACCAGATTCCCGATAGGGATTTCTTTTCCTGCCGGGTCTGGGCTCGTCGCATTTGCGGCTGCAACAGGGGTTATGCCTCTCGATATGCCCGAATCAGTCCTTGTAAGATTCACAGGAGAAATGCAGCCTGGGATCACTCTGCGAGATCTCGTAAACGCTATACCTTATGCGGCACTTCAAAGCGGGGACCTCACCTTAGAGAAAAAAGGCAAAAAGAATATTTTTTCTGGTCGAATACTCGAAATCGAAGGGTTACCAGATTTGAAAGTTGAACAAGCTTTCGAAATATCAGATGCATCAGCTGAGCGTTCCGCGGGCGGATGCACAATTCGATTGGCAAAAGAGCCAATCGTTGAGTATTTCAAATCTAACATTACCTTATTACGCTGGATGATTTCACAAGGCTATCAAGATGCTCGGACATTAGAACGACGAGCTCAGGGTATGGAAGCATGGTTAGCAAATCCTGAGCTGATAGAACCTGATGCGGACGCTGAATACTTCAAAGTAATAGAGATTAACCTCAACGAGATCACGGAACCGCTTCTCGCTTGCCCAAATGACCCTGACGACATTAAACCTTTATCAGAAGTTCAAGGCACTAAAATAGACGAAGTCTTTATCGGATCGTGCATGACCAATATTGGACATTTCCGCGCGGCTAGTGAGGTTCTTAAGCAACTTAAAGAGGGGCTTCCGACAAAGCTCTGGATCGCTCCACCAACGAAAATGGATGAACATCAGCTCACTGAAGAAGGAGTTTATAATATTTTTGGGGTGGCTGGAGCAAGGACTGAAATGCCTGGGTGCTCATTATGTATGGGAAATCAAGCGCGGGTAGCCGCAAACTCCACTGTGGTATCAACATCAACTAGAAACTTCCCTAACCGTCTTGGACAGGGTGCTGATGTATTTTTAGCCTCTTCTGAGTTAGCAGCCGTGAGTGCAGCACTGGGCAAGATCCCAACAATCGAAGAATATATGACTTTCATGTCCAAGCTCGATACCATGGCCGGTGATATTTATCAGTACTTGAATTTCAATCAAATTCAGTCGTATGTTGATGAGTCAAAGGGTAAAGACCAAATTGCGATCACACAGGTCCAAGAAGTAATCTAAGTTTTTCTCGTCTGAACGCAGTGACCCTAATTAATCGGTGATTAGATTGTGCATTTCTCAACGATTTCAAAAACATCCTTAGATAACGAGTTAGTTGCCTTGATTCGATTTATTTGATTCAGCATGAGCGCCCTTGCTGAAGGTTCAAATTTTTTGAACCTTGTGAGTGGGACTAACAAGCGAGCCGCAATCTGAGGATTAATTGCATCTAATTTTAACACTTGATCGGCCAAGAATTTATATCCCTCCCCCCCCGGCAAATGAAAATTATTTGCGTTTTGCCCACAAAAAGCACCTATCAAAGCACGAACTTTATTTGGGTTTTTGAGGGTGAACGCCTCATGAGAAAGAAGCGTTTCTACTCGACCGAGCCCCCCGGGAAGACTGCTGGTAGCTTGAAGCGAAAACCAATTATCTATGACTAATGGCTCATCTTTCCAACGTTCATAGAATTCTAAAACAACTGATTCTCTTAGTACTTCTGCATTCTCGTCACCACTGTTGAGAATTCCACGTAACGCAGCTGTCTGATCCGTCATGTTACGAGAGGACCTTAACTGTGACTCACAAAGACTCAGCCCTTTGTCAGTGTAAGCAAGATAAGACAAGCATAGATTCTTAAGCATCCGCCGCCCTATATCATCACCTGAAACAGACAAGGGGTTTATTAAACTCTCTGCAGTGTCGAAATAAATCCTCTCTAACTCAATCTTGAATCTAAAAGCAAGGCTCTCAAGGATGAATTCCCGAACTTTATAAAGAGCACTAACATTGGCAACATCAGAGCGCTCTATCAAGAAAGGAATTGAGGGTACTGTCAGTAAATAGGCTAATAAAGCCTTATCACACTCCTGATTAGTCAATGCCGATTCTAAAACACAATTAAAAGTTGTATATAAACAAGAGGGAATGAAAAGGTTTTCATTATTAGAATTCATCTTTAAAAGTTCATCAATGACATCTAAAAAAAGCAACTGTCCAGCGTTCCACTTATTAAAACCGTCGTTGTCATGAGCCGCTAAAAAAGAAAGTTCTTCTCGAGTATACTGAAAACCCAATGTAACAGGCGCACTAAAGCCACGAAGCAATGATGGTATTGGCGACTCCTCAACATTAACGAAAACAAAGCGTTGATTTTCATTGGTCACATTAAGAACACAATCTATCTCGAGCAGCTCTTCATTCTCTCTCTGCAGCAACGGCATATCGTTACCGAGTTTATCAAGCAATCCAATTTTTAAAGGTATGTGGAATGTTAACTTTTTGTCTTGGCCCGGCGTTGGCAGGCAGCTTTGAGAAACATCTAGGGTATAAGTTTTTTCACTTTCGTCGTAATGCCCATTAATTTCAAGCCGAGGGGTGCCCGCCTGACTGTACCACCTTCTAAACAATGAAAGATCCTCTCCGCTCGAATCTTCCATAGCGCAGACAAAATCCTCAGTGGTTACAGCCTGTCCATCATGCCTCTCAAAATATAAATCACTTCCCTTTCGGAATTGTGCGTCACCCAAAAGCAAATTAATCATCCGAACGACCTCTGCCCCTTTCTCATATATCGTAACAGTATAAAAATTTGAAATTTCAATATAAGAATCGGGTCTCACAGGGTGTGACATAGGCCCAGAGTCCTCCGCAAACTGCACCGTTTGCAAAAAACTTACATCTTCAATCCTCTTAACAACCGGAGAACCCATCCTTGCAGAAAACTCAGCATCTCGATAAACAGTAAACCCCTCTTTTAAACTTAACTGAAACCAATCTCTGCAAGTCACTCGGTTACCAGACCAATTATGGAAATATTCATGTGCAACCACTGCCTCAACTCGTTGAAAAGCAGCATCGGTTGTAGTAAGTGGATTTGCGAGGACGCAAGAAGTGTTGAATATATTAAGCCCTTTGTTTTCCATTGCCCCCATATTAAAATCGTCTACCGCAACTATCATAAATGTATCAAGGTCATACTCCCTTCCATAGACCTCTTCGTCCCACTTCATAGCCCTTTTGAGCGAATCCATAGCATGATCAATTTTGTTTACATCTTTATCCTCGACGAATATTTTCAGCGCAACTTCACGCTCAGACGCAGTTGAAAAAACATCCTCTTTGCAACTAAGGTTTCCTGCTACCAATGCAAAAAGATAACTGGGCTTTTTGAAAGGATCTTCCCAAGTTGCCAAATGTCGCACTGAATCTTGACCATCTACGTCTAAATCCTTACTTGCCACGAGATTGCCATTTGACAGAAGCGTTGGATAAGATGCTTTATCTGCGATAATTGTCGTCGTAAATTTTGACATCACATCAGGGCGATCCAGATAGTATGTAATCCGTCTAAAACCTTCCGCTTCACACTGGGTGCAAAACATTCTTTTGGATTTATAGAGACACTCTAGTGCCGTATTGTTTTGGGGCTCTATGCGTGTCACACACTTCAGAGTAAACTTATCGGGGTCTTTATTTAAAATTTTCGCTAAATTTAAAATCGTGAGAGAACTTTCCGTGACCTCATAACTGCCTGCAGGTATAGGCTGGCCCTCAATTTCTAAACTTATTAATTCAAGGTCTTGGCCATCAAGAACTAATTCATCCGCCCCCTCGACGTTCCGAAAAAATTGCAACGAAGAATCAACAATTGCGTGGGTTTCAAATAATTCGAATTTAAGCAAAGTTTCATTTATAAGAAAATCAGGGATTTTATAATTACTTAAGAGAGTGGCCTTAGCTTGTGAATCTTTCATGTGTACTCGCGGACATTAGAATTAATAAAAAAATCATTAGGTGACATGCAATGCGACTTCGTAGCCAGAAAACTTTCGTAGATTAATAACACCGCTATCCAGCAGCAAGTATTGACCTTTGATACCAGCAAGCCTGCCTTCTACCACATTGTTTTTGTCAAAATTAAATGAGCTGATCTTGGTCGGATATTCGGCGACCGGATACTTAATCTGTGTAGATTTCACGCCGTTTATCAAACTTATAGCGTGCTTTCCAAGTTGAGTCTCCATATCAGCCAAATCTTCTTCGCAAAGCCGTAAAAGAGTCTCTGCCTCAGCTTTCATATCTAATTCTGAGGGTTCTCCTTTCAGCATCTCCCTCCAGTTAGTTTTATCGGCCACATGTTGTTTAAACATCACCTCCAGCATTCCAGATTGAAGCCTTGTTCGAACACGCGCAATAGGAAGGGCCTGAACAGCACCTTGGTCTACCCACCGAGTAGGGACTTGCGAAGACCGAGTGATTCCAACTTTTAAACCAGAGGAATTTGCGAGATAAACAATATGATCTTGAAAGCAAGCACCTTCGTCACAACGACATTTCTCAGGGTGAATGAGACACGTGAAAAAATCTTGAAGTTTTTGAAAACACGGGAAACAATAACCTTGGTTAAAACTTTTACTGGTCTTTCTCCCACAATTAACACAAAAAATTCTACCAGAAAATTCGAGTTTTAAATCGCTACCAATCATGTCATTTATTCGCAGATATTGTTCTGATAAACTCATGTCATATGTAACAGTAGGCTCTAGCCTACTTCGCATCTTTCTTAAAACCCCCTCAGCTTTCAATTCCATTTTCTACTCGCCCTATTGGAGTATTTTGTCACCACAACCCTTTGGCAAGGTGGCCTCAATTCTTTCACTAGACTTTAGATTTTTTGCTTCATAAAGAATAACCATCTGCAAACTATTCTCTAACTGCTCCTCAGACAATCTATCACCATTGCCCCACCTACCAAGCTCTACTGCCGTTTTTAAACTAGCATAAATAGACGGGGTGATTTGGTCTACCAACTTCGTTAGCGCGGCATCGACCGTAGGATCATCTTTTTCCACCTGCCTTCTCCATGTATCAAAAATTTACCACTCCAGACACTTTAATTTCTAATACGATAAATCGTAATAAGTATTCCAGCACAAGACAAACCTGTCACTAGTCCGCCCAAA
>Ga0233400_1001059_pt1 | contig 11797 bp, 7 predicted proteins | sample 46DmetaG_FD_182708 | JGI IMG/M metagenome (GOLD analysis project Ga0233400, IMG submission 182708) | Seawater microbial communities from Monterey Bay, California, United States - 46D | ecosystem: Environmental > Aquatic > Marine > Coastal | place: USA: California | collected 2016-10-21
TTGAATATCGACCGGAAGCGAACTCGGGGAGATCAAGTAATCAACCAAATTCAACGTCGGATGAAAAACACATTCAACAACTGGGAAAACTTTAATTTCTCCCTTGTTATTTCTGGCCGCGATAACGGAAATTTCAGCTTGAAAATTTACAACCTTCTCTAATAATCCACGATCGTCGAAAGCCAATGGTAAATCTTTTTTACTCTCCAGTTTTTGCACGCCTCCACCATCATATCCTCCTTGTCCCAACTTGTTATACGCCGGAAGAAAATCAACGTGAGCCTCTATGTCTCTGCGATTTTCCACCAGAACAAAATCAGCTGTCGGTATCTTATGATCTATATAAAACTTTTTTTGAACCCGTTTATCCTGAATGATTTCGATTACACGTGGCTGGGGATAGACCGCAACACCGTCCCGCTCAAGTTGATAGAGCGCCTGAACGTTAACGTTTTCTATCTCAATGGTGAGCATGTCGAGCTGCTTACCAAAGGCATAAACAGTCTCATAATCAAGCAAAGAACCTTTTGTATACTCAGTTGCTAAACCACTGCAAGGTCCATCCTCACTCGGATCGAGAACACAAGGAGTCACATTAAAATTAGAGCACGATTGCAAAAGCATACGACCGAGTTGACCTCCCCCGATGATGCCTAGTTTAAAGTCTTGGTAAAATGCTTTCATATTTTGTGGGAGATCTAGAAATCAGAACGCTATCTTAGGGATTAGATTAACTTCTGTCACGAAATAATACACTTCATAAAAAAAATTTAAAAATTCAGGACCTGATACTAATTCTCCGTCTCGAAAGGGCTATCAATCCGATATAGCGTTTTTTTTGCGTCCCCGCCCTTCTGTCACAAGTACCACCGCCATCTCTTCAATTTTTTAATTCTTAAATTTAATTATCGAATATCTTCAATTGCACTGAAAGGCAAAGACCAAAGGTCCTTGTCACCGAAACCACCTGATCGCTCAGAGTCAAAAAAAAACGTCCGGAAATTTGGTGAAAATGCGGGACAACGGTCATCCTGATCAGAATTAACGCGTCCACCAAGATTTACAAGTTCACTCCAGACCCCATCAACGTTGCGCGTGGTTACAAAAATATCTTCACCGCCAAATCCCCCCTCTCTTATGCTTGTGACGTAAAGCGAATTCCCGTCGGGTGAAGGCAGTGAATGATGTTCTGTAGCTGCTGAATTAACATTAGGGCCTAGGTTCTTTGCTTCCTGCCAAACGCCATCGATTCGCTCCGACGTCCAAATGTCGTTTCCACCAAACCCTCCAGGACGAGTCGAGGTCCAGTAAGCAGTTTCCCACTCCTCTCCTGCAAAATAAAGACAGTGATCTGCGTATTCAGAATTTATCGGCGCGTCTAAATTTTCGGGGGCCGTCCAATTTCCGTCGACCAAATCACTAACCCAGATATCCATTCCACCCTTGCCCCCTGGCCTAGTGCTCATGATGAACAGTTGTTTGCCATCTGGAGACAGTAAAGGCTCGACCTCCAAATAGTCCTTTGTGCTGACTTCCCGTACAATTGACGGCTCGGTCCATTCTGTTCCCTCAAGGTGGCTAACACATATATCAGAACCCTTCTCTCCCTCTCGGTCAAAGCAGTTGAAATACATTGTCTGGCCATCAGCCGTAAACGTAGGCTCTGCATCTCTAGCCGCCGAATTAATAACTTCGCCCATGTTTTTTGCTTCATATGCTGAAGTGTGCTGTCTCACGAATGGCAGTATCGCATCTACGATTGCTTCAAGGCTCGGCGCAATCTTAAAAGAAGAGTTTTTCAGCAATGTAGTCGCGGCCCTAGAGTTTACCTTAGGATGCAAAAAATCGATCTCTTCGCCGTGGTGAAGTATGAGCGTCGCAGGTACATTAAGGGATATTAGCTGCTCATCTGTCATTCCTAGTGTTGTTTTTGCACCGAAGGACGCTAAATGTTCTCCAGTCTGCTTCATTGTAGCTAAAAAATCTTCTATATTTTGTTTAAAGAAAATTTCTTTTAATTCCGCGCTATTGCGCTCCAAATAAGCCTTCCACAAAGGCGTTTGAGCAACTGCCTCCATCGAGGTCAAACTATTATCCTTTAGAAAGCTAAGAAAATATTCCTCCGACAGACGCTGTGCAGCGATGGGGCCGCCAGTGAGCGGCGCAATGATAAGCGCATCCACCTTCTCCGGGTAACGCTCAGCTAAAACCATATTTGAGCGAGACCCTGAAGACATGCCATAAAATATTGCGGATTCAATCCCTAAACGGTCTAACATAACAAGAAGGTCCTCTGCTTCCTCGGCACCTAATGGTTCTTCATTAGTAAAGGAGACCTCTGACCGCCCTAGATTGCGCCGATCCATAATAATGATCTTTAGCTCACTCGATGCAGCGGCAAGGTTCTTTGCGAACGCACCGAAACCTTCTATGTCCCCCATGCCTCCTGGAGTGACAACCAAAGGTATAGCACCCTCTGGGTTATATATTTCCACGTTTAGGGTCATCTCGCGTTCTGGCCTGAGATCAACTTTGAGATTCTCTACTACAACACTATGCGAGCCCGGAGCAGGAGTAGCCTTAAACAGAACTTCAATCCAGATATTGTTGGCGGCACCCTTAAATAATGTAGGATCAGGATTAAAATTCGGGTCAGTATTAATCCTTGATTCTTCTGCGGCCAAAACTAAATCAACGAATAGCGCTGTTGTTAAAAAAACAAACGTTGCAATTACTTTAATCATGAAGGCTCCTAGCTCGCGAGATTGTTCCCACTTAATAAAGGACCATATGGTCCTAATTGATGGTCAATATAAAACTCATTAGTCGTTAAAGCAAGAATATTGCTCTGTATTGCGATATCATTGCGACCCATCTCATATAACTGATCTTATTTTTTTATGGCCGGACGACCACGCAAATTTGAGCTCGATGCTGCCTATGATGCTGCAACGGATCTCTTTTGGGAGCAAGGCTATCAAACAACCTCACTCGATCAGCTGCTCTCGACAATGCAATTATCTAAGAGCAGCTTTTACCAAACCTTTAGCTCAAAAAAAGACCTATTTGAGCGATGTCTTTCTCGCTACGACGAGCAAGCAATTGCGGATATGAGAAACAGGCTTGCCAAGGCACCCTTAGCTATCGATTTCATAAGAGCCGCTTTTTCTCAGTTGTCCGCAGAAGTCCAGAAATCGCCTGGCCGAAGAGGTTGCTTTATAATGAACACCGTCGTTGAATTCGCACAAAGCGACAAAAGAATAGCTCATATTTTTCAGAGGAACATGAAAGCAATGAGAAAGATCTTTGCCGAAGCAGTGACCTCGGCGCAATCATCCGGTGATATCAACGAGGCGCTGGACCCTCCTATCGTTGCTGATTTCCTAGTCACGACTATAATCGGGCTGAAATCTCAGGCCAAAGCCGGCAGCAGCGGCAAGAAAATCGCCAACATTGCTGACTTTGCGGTCGCGAGCATAATGAAGGAATAACAACTATTTTAAATTTTTTAAAACAAAAAAAACTTTTACTACCGTGTCTATGTTTATTTTCTTCGGCGTCTCATGCAGATATTTTTCTTGTATGCGAGGAAACAGAATGGGAATTTTCCTATGTAAGCGCCGGCTTCAGATTCATGCAGTTAGATGAAGTAAATGAGAGAGCCTATTGGTTTCCAGTAAACATTCCTTATCAGCCAGCCGCCTCCATGCCGAACTGGAATGACATCGTAGAAAATGGCTGGGGACTCAATCCGAATAAACGGTACCGCGCAAATTTTAATGTCGATACTATCTATGTAAGGCCCATTGGAATGACAAACACCTACTTTTTTGAAATTAACCGAACCTCGGGCGACATCGTCATTAAAGAAACAAGCCGCCCTCTTAGAGAGGGAAAAAAATCCGGCTCTTGCGCTCCCTATGAAAAAGAAGATTTTCTAAACGTATACAAAGAACAGCAAGAGCAATTTAATCAATTTAAAAGCACGTTTTTAGAACAGAGAGCTTTCTAGAGGCGATTAAAGTTCTTCAACCAAGGGATCAGAAAAAAATCTTTATGAAAAAAAGTTATATTGCCTATGCCCTTATTTTTATCTCAAGTCCGAGCCTGAGTCAGGCCGCGGATAATTTTGTTGCACCGCTAACCTCATGGGGTTTTCCCGACCTCCAAGGTGTTTGGAACTTTTCGTCAGACACTCCAATGCAACGCCCAGCCAAGTATGGAGAGCGGAAATATTTGACCGCAGAAGAATTGGCGCAACTTAAAGCGGAAACTGCGGCTTCAGACAAGACCTCTGATGCGGCAATACCTGGCACAGGCGTCGATGAATCCTACAATGACTTCTGGATCGAAAGTGCTGGAATAGGCGAGAATCGGTTAACGTCGCATATTTTTTATCCAGTGGATGGTAAATTGCCGGCAACAAAGACAACCGCGAAGAAAGGGATATTTGGCGAACGACCAGTCCGGAACGCTATAGGTGTGAATTTTGCAACCAATGGACCCGAAGATCGTCCTCTTTCTGATCGCTGCATCGTCGGTTTCAATTCCGGGCCCCCGGTAACACCAAGTTTTTATAACAATAATTTACAAATTATTCAGAACAAAGATCATGTGGTTATCATTACCGAAATGATCCACGATGCTCGGATCGTTCCGCTCGGAGATCGAGTCCATGCACCAGCCGTAATCGGCCTTTGGTCTGGGGATTCTCGCGGGCATTGGGAGGGAAATTCATTAGTGGTTGAAACCCAAAACTTTAATGGCCTGACAAATTCTTTTTCATCTTTTGGAAGTTCAGAAAATAAACGTCTTATAGAGAAATTTACCCGAATAAGTGCAAATAGAATTGACTATGAGTTTGCTGTAAACGACCCGTCAACATTCACCGAAATAATTAAGGGCGTTATCCCAATCTATAAAGTTGCTGGTCTAATTTATGAGTACGCCTGCCATGAAGGAAACTATGGCATGGCAAATATTTTAAGAGGCGCCCGAGTGGAAGAATCGTTGGCTAAAAAAAATTAATAGATCAAACAAAAAACGCAGGATACAAAGACGTTAAAGAAGATTATCAATAGGGTCCTAGAACCATAACTTAATGTGTGACTGAATGTTATGAGAAATTGGAAATGGTACTACAAGGTAATTGCTCTTATTTGGTTCGCATGGATCTTATACGGCTTACTTCCAAGCTAAAAAATAAATCCTACTATTTTTGTGTCGAGCCGAAGAAGTTTTTTCGCATCAACTCCCCAGAAATTTTCTAACTCGATGAACAAATTCTCCAAGTTTGTCGTGGTGAACCCAATGACCTGCTCCTTCAAAAGCTTCAACTTGTAACGGACATTTAAGGTATTCAACCCTGCCGTCCTTGACAGGGTCAGAAGCCCACGATTCAACTCCGCGAACAAGTAGCGTGGGGCAAGTTATGTCTCCCCATAGCTTCCTGACTTCTTGGGTTGGCCTTCCACCAAATTCGAAAAAACGCGCATAATTATCAAATTTCCAGCTATAAGTGCCATCTTCATTTTGATTACTACCAAAAATTGTGAGATGACGAGCCTGTTCATCCGACAAATGCGGGTTCTCGTTTTTCATTCGCTGAACGGCGTCCTCTAGCGTCGGATACCGACGGGTTAGCCGACCTGAAGATTTGCGTAAGTTGTCCATCCATTTTCGAATCTGATCACTTTTTATCTTTTGCGCGTGCTTCGCCTCCATTTCAGGAGAAGGACCTAGCCCTTCGATAATAACAAGCTTGCTTACTTTAGACGGATAAAGTGCAGCATAAAGTAACGAGATCGCTCCACCCATCGAGTGTCCAATAATCGTCACCGGATCCATTCCCTTTTGATGCAAGAGCTGAGTGATATCATATAAATAATCTAATTGATTGTATGCTCCTCCAATCATCCAGTCACTGTCACCATGACCACGCAAATCAGGGGCGATGATGTGGTACTCATCGCGAAAATGCTTGGCAACCCAATCCCAGTTCCTGCAGTGATCGAGCCCACCGTGCACTAGAAGCATCGGCGGCGCAGTCGGGTTACCCCAATCCACATAGTTGAGACGTAACCGTTGCGAAAAGTAATTGTGTGAGGTGGGTCCTGCAAATAAAGATTCTTTATCAGGCATATGGCTTGTCTTATAGTAGAATTAACTTTGAAACCACAGTGTACTCGGAATCGATCCGGACTGAAATTGTTTAAAAACGAGTCCTGCAGAGTGCATGTTTATGCTCAAAAAAAAATCTTTCAAGCACCGAACAAAAATAACTAACTGAACGATTATTTTGTTCGATTTCCTTAATAATTTCTAATTCAAAGCAAATTAGAGTTGTACTGGAATTCAACAACGCCTCTTTAAATCATTAATTTAAAGAGCTAAATAAACTGATAAATCCAACAAATCTCGCCGATTCTCAACATTTTACGACAGTGCACTGTCATAAAACCCGCAAAAACCAAATAAGAACGAGAATTGTTACTATTTGCTATTGCAAATGATTCTCATTTGCGTGTATGATCCCGCCCGATATCGATTTTAAGTCTATTATTTTTAGAAAGGAAACCTTATGAACCGTTCAAGAAACGTCTTATGCGCTGCCATTCGCACCGCGCTAGTGCTTTCATCATCCGCTGCAGCTGTAAACGCTTTCGGCCAGGTAGAAGAGATAACAGTGATTGGAAACGTCCTTCAATCAAATCAAGTTAATTCGCTTCAGCCCCCCATGCCGATTCTCAACGTGCCACAGTCCGTGTCAATCACGACCTCCGAAGACATCCGGTCGCGAGGTTTTCGCGAGCTTGGCGACATCGTTCGATACACTCCGGGTGTAAACACTTCGCAAGGAGAAGGACACAGAGACTCAGTTGTTTTTCGTGGCGTAAGGTCCACTGCCGACTTCTACAGAGATGGACTTCGTGACGACGTCCAGTATTTCAGATCTCTGTACAATGTAGAGCAAGTTGAAATTCTCAGAGGCCCAAATGCCCTACTATTTGGTCGCGGCGGAACCGGCGGGGTCATTAACAGGGTAACCAAACAGGCCGTCGTGGGTGGACAACTCGGGTCATTCGATATCGGCACAGACACCTACGGCGCATACGACCTTGCAGCGGACATCAACGTTCAAACTAGTGAAAATTCGGCGCTTCGTATAAACGTCCACAGCGACTCACTCGAAAACCATAGAGATTCCTTTGACGGCGACCGAGTCGGCTTTAACCCAACATTTAAATTAGAGCTCAGCGACCAAACGGTGCTCGATCTTTCATACGAGCATGCTGACCATGAACGCTTCATTGATCGTGGCGGCCCCACTCAGAACGGTCAACCGGTGGAGGCCCTCTCGGGTACTACCTTCGGTAGCGGAGACACAAATGTACAGACCTTAACGGCTGACATTTTCAAAGGCACTCTGCGTCATCAATTTTCTGAGACGAGCAAAGGGCAGATCAGTGTGCAGGTCGATGAGTTCGAAAAAATGTATCAGAATCTTTACGTGTCCGGCTACGATGGGTCCCTCGTCACTATGGACGGGTACAGAGACCCGACGGAGAGGGAGAACACCTTCTTTGATGCAAACCTCGTTAATGAGATCAACACAGGTTCGATAAAGCATACGCTCTCAATCGGCGCTCAGAGGATAGAGACGGATAACAGTAACTATCGATACGACACCTACTGGTCAACGACGGGCAAAGACAAGGAAACATTTAACGTCTCGACCCCGATGAACTTTAGCGTCAACGCAGCCGGAGACCCGACAAGAGTCGACTTTACAACGAAGATGAATCGCTCAACAACATCAGAGATCGAAACAACTTCCTTTTATGTTCAGGACCAGATAGACGTCTCAGATAACCTGATTGTGATGTTGGGCGGCCGAATTGACAAGTTCGACATCAAGGTCAACGACGTCAAGGCTGGGACTTCGCAGTCAAGGGAAGACGATGAGTTTTCACCGCGAGGCGGACTAATTTTCAAGCCTCAGGAAAACCTGTCAATTTACGCGAGCTACAGCGAAAGCTTCCTTCCGCGATCCGGAGAGCAGTTCAAAAAACTAGACTCGAAAGCCGCTAGCCTCGATCCAGACGTTTTTGAGAACACTGAGGTCGGTGTGAAAGTTGACATCATGCCAGGCCTTACATTTTCTGCCGCTTATTTCGAAAGCGAGCAGGAGCAGGCAGTCCGCGACAGCGTTTCTGGGGAGCAAAGCGAAGTCGTCGGCTTAAAGGTCGATGGGTTTGAATTAGAGCTCAAAGGGCAGATTAACGACAAGCTCTACATTGCGGCGGGATATGCAAATATGGACGGAACTACTGGAAAAGGCGGCGAGCCACGGGAAATTCCTGAATTCACAGCTCACCTTTGGGCTAATTACCAAGTCAGTGACAATTTTGGATTTGGCATTGGTATGACGCACCAAGACGACTCCAACATCAGCAACGACAAACCTGGACTTATTCTACCAGACTACACTCGTTGGGATGCTGCAGCTTACTGGACTGTTTCAGACAATACGGAAGTTCGTCTAAATATTGAAAATCTGTCTGACGAGCTATATTTCCCACACTCGCACAGCACCCATCAAGCCTCAGTTGGCAAGGATGCGAACGCGAGACTATCGATAACCCGACGGTTCTAAAGCCAACGCGGGATTGAAGGTTCCTCTCCGAGCCTTCGATCACCGCACCCAAGTCTAATGTGCCTCCTCGTTGCCCCTTTCTTAAGGGGCTTTTTTTTGATTTCGACGAGCTTAAGTGAGCGCCGACTTTTCTATCATCCGCGTTCAATTAAACCCAATTTAGCTGAATAATAAAAAGAGCTTCGACTCTAACTCGGCGCTCTCAGCGCAGACGATCGAAACGCGCTCTCAACTTAATTTTAAGCAATGGTATTTTACGATTCCTTGAAGTAAAGTTTTACTAAGTTTAATAACAAGAACCGTTAAAATATGGCTCATAAGACCAAAGCACAATCAAAAAAGCAAACCTTGAAACGACGCGACTTTTTGCGCAACAGCGCCGGCGCAATGGCAAGCACTTGGCTCAGCGCATGGCCATGGCAAAAAATAGCTGCACAAGAGAGCTTGCGCACCGGAACCGACGACTGGGACGCAGGCCTTGTGCGGCACTTATTGCCAGCTGTAAATGAAACAAGGTTTCTCATTAAGGCTTCCTTCACCAGACCACTTAAAGAGCAGCCTCGGCTGCAAATTCGCAGCGGAAGTAATCGGCAAAGCGTTGAAGGACACCTTAACGATACGATTGGTGAGTTTTGGCAGTTTTACGCAACTAACCTTAAGCCCGACACTCAGTACGAACTGTCTATTCAAGACTCTTCTGGAAGCTCACTGTGTGAGACATGGCCGTTGTCGACTTTTCCATCTCCTGAACAGTCCCCTGAAAGAGCTCGCATTTTATTTTACACCTGCGCAGGGGGACCTGAAGGCGACTACTTTGGGATTGGTGACCGTCGGGGCAATCTACCGATCGCTATCCGCCAAAGGTTGCTAAAAAGGGGATTATCGTTCGCTCCGCAAGCAGCAGTAGCGAATGGAGATCACATTTATTGGGATCTTCACACCTGGCAGGGAGAAGACGCTGGAGAATTAAGCGCAGCAGGACGCAAATCAAACTTTGATTATTCTGCGCGAGTCATGGGCGGAAGCAACGAAGAGGCTATGAAATTAGCGGCCGGGCCACAGATCACCCCGCTATACGGCACAACGTTTCGATCCACTCCCGTTTACTTTTTGCAGGACGACCACGACCATTGGGAGAACGATTCACCACTGACTTATCCCGTACCCTGGTTTCAGCTGCAACTCGCTCGCGCAACGCAACAACTTTACTACCCAGAATTCCTTCCGGACACAAAGCGAGCCGCAGGCCTACCCTACTCAATGAATTACAGTCATGGTGAGGTTTCGGAGAGCTTTGGAACTCTGCGTTACGGAAACCTTCTCGAAGTTTTGCTCTACGACGTCCGTCGCACCCTCAGTGTCGGCGGGCTAAATTCTGCTTTTCTTGACCGAAACGTAGAGAATTGGTTGATTCAGAGAACAAGGTCAAAAGACACCCAGCACTTGGTGCATGTTCCCTCTAACCCCCCTGGGTGGACCGCCGGCAAGTGGGGCGAGTGGTACCCCGATGTTTTGCATCCAGAAACAGGTCAACTAACGACCCTGATTCCCAAACGACATTGGAGACAAGGCTGGCTCGAGCAACATGACAGAATCATGCAGTCATTAGCGGATATGAAACATAGGAACCCATTGATCATTGCTGGTGACCTGCACGCCACAGGCGTTGGCACCATGCATGGTGCCGGTAAACTTAGTTTTACCGACAACCCCATAACCAATGTCCTCTGTGGCCCAATTGGTACATCAATTCGAGGATTCCCCTCGGTGGTCCGCGGAGTATCCGCAGCCCCATCGCAATATTTGGACTTTCAAGAACAAGTACCGCCAATCGAAGAACATGGTTTTGCTATTGTCGACTTTGAAACTAATAAAATAACGGCAAAGCTTTTCAAATGGGATGTGAATAATCAGTCATTGGACGCGATTGATACATTGGAACCTTATCACTCGGTGGTACTAGATCGGCCCTAACTGAGTTCGTCAGGGAAGCCCCCGAGCACCCTTAGTCCTTAGTATGCCGCCTATAAGAATTTCGAAACTCTGCTATGCCAAAGTGAATGCTCTAAAAAGGGTGGCTTTGCAAGAAAGAAAGAATGGCAGCAACGGTTTCTTTTGGCTTTTCGAGTCCTATAGCGTGACCGGCCCCTGAAATTATCACCAAAGACATTCGATCTCCATGCTCTGCCCTCATTATATGACCGTTTTCTATCGGGGCTGTGAGGTCATCCTCTCCCATAACCATAAGCATTGGACCACTGCCACCAGCAGACCAGAATTCGACAGCAGTAGTTTGATTTGCAAACCTTTGTGCATCGCGTGCCTCAGGCCAATATTTCAAATTAGTAACATAGTCCAAGACTACTTCATCATCGGTTTCTGAAGAAAAGAGAGTCTGGCGAGCAAGCTTGATCTTTTCTGCTTCGGAGAGCCCAGAATTGCTCAGCAGCTTGCCTAAGGCACCCGGTTCAGTTAATGCAGGAACGAGCCCACCTGCCGCAATAAGTGTCAAACTGGAGATTCGATTCGGATAAAGGGTCGCCACCATGCGCGAAGTGCGGTTGCCGAATGCCCATCCCATCATGTGGAATTTGTCAGATCCAAAGGCCTCTGCGATAGCTATCACATCATCAGCGAGGTCACGCATACTTAGGTTGGTAAGATTACCGGCACTTCCCATAATTCCTCGCTGATTTACTACTACAATGTGATATCCACCATCAGCGATAAGCGGCGCTATGTGCTTGTACCTCGAATGATCACCCCCGCTCCCGGGCAGAGCAATAACAAGCTCTCCGCTCCCTTCCTCAGGAACCCACTCCACTATGTTTAGTCTCGCATGTTCAAGGTCTATGAACCGACTCTCCTGCCCAACCAAATAACTTGGTAGCACCAAAAGAAAAAACATTTGACCCGTCAGATATTTTTTCCACTCAATCCCCATGCCTGTTTAATCCTCATTTTATGAAACCAAATTTATTGAATAGACCATTGTTAAAAATCAGAATCTTTTCTGGTTTAATGCTGGTATTAAAGCAAATATTAAAAGAACTGGAAAATGAAACGACGCACATTAGTTAGTCTCCTAACGATTTTTTTGATCGTCTTAGTATGCGTCGTCGTGTTCGAACGAGATATTCC
>Ga0233400_1001090_pt1 | contig 11605 bp, 10 predicted proteins | sample 46DmetaG_FD_182708 | JGI IMG/M metagenome (GOLD analysis project Ga0233400, IMG submission 182708) | Seawater microbial communities from Monterey Bay, California, United States - 46D | ecosystem: Environmental > Aquatic > Marine > Coastal | place: USA: California | collected 2016-10-21
GCAGGCGAGTGGTCTGCGAACGCATCAGTGACCAGCAACTACATTTGGCGTGGCCTCACCCAGACTGAGAATGAGTCGGCTGTTCAAGGCGGCATTGACTACGCAGCAGACAGCGGCTTTTACGTCGGCACTTGGGCGTCTAACGTTAACTATGGCGCGGGTGACGTCTACTCTTACGAGCATGACGTTTACGCAGGCTATGCATTTAGCACGGGCGATATCAGCTGGGATGTAGGGTACCTCTACTACAACTACGACAGCGAAGCCGAGTTTGATTTTGGTGAAGTGTATGTGGGTATGGGTCTTGGGGACTTCAGCATCCAGTACAACTTACTGGCGAATACAGAAGCGGATGAAGCTGAAGGGCAAGACTTTGGTTTTGGCGAAGCCTATTATCTGTCACTTGATTACGGCTTTGAGTTAACAAACGGCGTTGGTGTTGGCTTGCACATTGGCCATCATGACGGTGACTTCGCAGAGGCGTTTAACGGCAATGCGAGTGGCTACACAGATTACAATGTTACCTTCAGCAAAGATGGCTTCACCTTCATGATTTCAGATACGAACGTGAAAGGTGGTGCAGCCGAAGGCGGATACGATAACGACAGCGTTAAATTTGTTGTGTCCTACGCAGTCGACATTGCTATGTAAATACTGACGTCGCACGCTTCACTTTAGTGGGGCTGTTGTCTAAAGAAAAAGCGCTCCTTGGAGCGCTTTTTTTGTGTCAATTCCAAGAGGCAGTAAGCCCCCCTCTGCAGATTACCCTTCTGCCGGTATAACGTTAATGGGTGAAGACCAAGCACGCTCCTGTAGCGTTTTAGCCAAATCGGGACGGGGAGGAACACCTGCCCGAACCGCATCCCAGGTTGACCAACGACAGGTCGGGTTTTCGATAACGCGCGCGTAATAAAAGGCCCTCTCTGTTGGATCAAAATTTTGATCTGACCACATTGCAGAGAGCTGTGCAGCACCGGTCTCAGGGTTAATTGAACAGGTCGAGATGTCGACGCGAGCACCGTTGTCAGGGCAGCGATTAGTCTCAGGGTTAACCGCAGCGCCACCAGCACACGCTATATCCATCACTTCCTCATGGGTTTCACCTTGGGCATCAATCCAGCCCTTGATCACTTGCAAGCGCTGCAGTGGTGCGCTCAAAGGATCGGCGGACGCCATTACAAGGAAATTAGGTGCGCGGATGTCATCAGCAGACAACTGGATGTCTCCCCCCATGGTTACGCCATTTTCATAAGCTCGTTCGATACCATCGACCGCATCAAGCATGCCCTCGTCCAGGTCAGCGCCCGCAAAAAATCGAACTTTGATGCGAGGGCCAGAGGTCGCAAACACTTCTTTCCGCCTAAAAGCGTCATACAGTGAATCGCGGGTGTTCTCCTCCGCCCATGCAGCGGCGAGACCAGAGGCGCCAAACGTAGGCGTTGCACCGTTTATATAGACCTCACCATTGAGCTTTGAATAAGCCGTTCCACCTCTCGGCGACGGATTGGTTATCGCCAGAAGACGACTACCCCAATAGAATGTTTGCGCGTCTAAGCCTGTGTAGGGCACGGAGCCTCGTTGGACAGCTTCGCTTGAGAGTAAACCTAACTTGGAAACGTAATTGTCCTCCTCCACCGCCGCAGCACCGGAGTGAGTGTCACTTGAGCCAATAAAACCAAACTTATAGGGGTTGGTGATGCCCGATTGCTCAAGGCTGAGACCGTTAAGGAGCGCCTCTCTTACGTAAGACCCGTTGATCGCACTCAGCGCGTTGGTCGCCACTCGATAAGGCATGATTTCAAAGCCCGCAAATTCATCTCGGTTCGAGAGCAGTGGATGTGTTTCCGACGTACCTTTTACCTGCGTGATCTCTACGATAGGCTCATTGCGCATACGCTGTTCTGCATAAGCGTCGTCCAGGGGGTTTCCTGCCCAATCTTCGAGCTTGAACATCTGTCCGTTTGAACCGTTTGAATTGTGGGGGATCGACATACTTTCAATGCCCATCTCACGAAGCTCATCCATCCAGTCCCATAAATCTTCAGGGTTGACGGAGTGAAATCGTGAAAAAGGCTCTCGCGGTAGTTTATCGCTACCTCGAAAAATTACATTCCTGTGTAAGTTGCCCATATCGAGCGTAGACGCCGTGTACTCGTACGCCACAAAGGTGGTGAAGTTACCGGGATCATTAAACTCTTCTGCAGCGTCAACGGTGTCTTCCCAGGCCGACCGAATAACCTTTAAAACAGCGTCCCTATCGATTTCTCCCGCACGAATACCAGCAACGGCACTCGGTAAGAAGCTGGCAAAGGTCCCAAGCCGGCTCGCCATACTCAAGAAATCGGTATCGTAATTATGCGGGTCGTTCAGGCCGTGATAAGACGATGCAAAATCACTTTTAGAAAACTCCGTCACTGTCTCAGCGGAGGCCTTAACCAAGCCCAAAAACATCGCGTGGTCCGTCACGGCATAAAAGTCCAAAGGCCGCGAGAGCTGCATGTCAAAACCACCCGGATTCGAAATCGCCTCGCCTTTGGCAAATCGGTAGGCATCGTATGGCGTAGCCTGCGTTCCCATAGCGTAGCCATCAAAAGAGTATTCAGTATGGACGTGTAAATCCCCGTAATAGGGAGACCTATCACCGGGTGAGACAGCTTCATTAACCACTGTCTCGTTCTCGCTACTTTCCCTTTCCAGTAAAACCGTATCGGGATCAAAAACACTGGCTAACCAGTTTCCATCAGGGTCTTGCTCAATCAGTAGTTTGTCTATCTCAACTGTGCCCTGAATTACCGCCGGATCAGTATGCACGTCAGCCATCGCGCTGAACGCCTCACTCGATTGTTCAACTGGCTCATCGGCGCAGGCGGTTAACAGACCAAAAAAACAAATCGTGGGTACGACAGCGCGCGCCCCAAACCTCGATTGCGGACTCGAAAACATAGATAGCGAACCTTTTAGATCTCATTATTGTTAGGGCTAGCATAAAACAAAAGCGATCAGGCGCCACCTTTAATCAGTCAAGAAAGGTACTCATTTTTTTGAGTCGCCCTTATGGATTGAGTCTTTGCTCTGACCAAACACCCGCTTTAATCAGGCTTTTAGTTCGTATCTGCTGCTTCGATAAAATTAGGTGATCGACCGAAAAAGGCAGGAAGCCAATGACAGCAAACGTGTCAGGCGGCACCTCAGCCAGCGGTGGGGCATCACCTGCTCCTTCAGCCTCCCCGGGTGTCTTCCAGAAAAACTGAGCTCTCGCTGCCTCTGACAACTGCGACCAGGCACGCTCTCTGTGCTCTTGCGGTCCTTTGCCGGCCAGAAAGATCTCACTATGACACCGAAGCCTATACTGCTCACGGGTATGGGTGAAATACCATCCTATCTCAACCCGCGGACAGCTTTCTAACTCGCTGACCTTCTGACTGCGCGTATCAGTAATGATGAGGAGCGAAGACCCCCCAGAGCCAGCAAATCCGCGGAAGACCACCATGCGCACACGAGGCGTTCCGTCATCAGAAATAGTGGCCAATTGAAAGTAACGGTTGTGCGCATCTCGTTTGTTTTTTGATATCGACTTTTCAAGTCGCTCTTGCCATGCGGGCTTCATGTCACTGGGCCTTTGACCGCTGCGGATCATGTCGTAATTCGAAGATATAAAAATACCTGATAATCTGCAGAGATTATCAACACAGTGGAAAATCAAGATGCGAAAGATTGGTCAAAGTCTCGTTGTGATACTGCTAGGTATCAGTTCGTTTGCACATGCGAACTTCGATTACTTTGAGAACAATCGTCAGATGATTCGAAACGGCGTGCAAGCCGTGCTGACTTGCAACGGGTTGTTCACGTCACACCGAAATATCGAGCAGGTCTTTCGTGACGAACTCGCCTACCTCGGCACACGCGTTATCGGAACAGCCGATGGTGGAAACTATTCGGTCGATGTAGACAACCGGTGGGTGGGTGTTGGTGGCGACGAAGACGGACATCGCATACACGCGGTCTTCAGAGAAGGCATCGGCTGTATAGTGCTTCCCCCAGACTGGAGCATGTCCGCTAATTTATCCCTCCCGCAGATTGACCTGAGTTACCGCACCCCCAGGGATTCTCTACCCTGGCCAATGGGCGATCTGATTGAGGACGCGGGAATACCTGCCAACGTGAATGAAACCGCCCTTGATGCTGCGGAGCAATGGGCTTTCGAGCGAGATACGCCTGAGCAAAAAACGATCAGCCTTCTAGTTGTCCACAAAGGCAACATTGTGCTCGAGCGCTACGCGAATGGCTTTAATCAAAAGACAAGGACTCGCACCTGGTCGACGGCAAAAAGCATTGCTGCAACGCTCATAGGGATGAAAGTCGATAAGGGCGACCTATCGCTGGACGCACCACTTGGATTTGTCTGGCGACCTGATGTCGAAGCCCCTAAATCTGATCCCCGAAATGAGATCACTTTACGCCACACATTACAGATGAGCTCGGGACTCTACCCTGTCGACAGTTTTGGAATGGAATACGCTACCGGCTCGGGCCTTGCCTACTGGGCCGGCGCCAGCTCAATCGAGGGCATGCGTAATCGTGGATTAATTCGCGAACCCGGCACGTTCTGGGATTACGAAAACTATGACACCTTACTCGCTGTTTACGCACTCAAGAAAACCTTTAAGAAGCCTGAAGAGTACCTGACTTACCCCCACGGCGCGTTGTTCGATCAACTTGGAATGACTAATACATTAGCGTCGACAGATCGTTTTGGCGATTTCATTTTCTCTTCGCAGGTTTACACCAATGCACGTGATCTTGCGCGCTTCGGCATGCTCTATCTTCAAAATGGTGTCTGGCAAGGTAAGCGCTTACTATCAGATGAATGGATAGACTTCATAAGAACACCCGCGCCTGCCGCATCTGTCAGAGGGAATGACTATGGTGGCCATTGGTGGCTAGTGCCCGACGACAGAAAGGGAGAGGTACCGCCTGACGCCTACAGCACCGCCGGCAACCGGGGTCAGTACGTCATTGTTGTGCCCAGTCATGACCTTGTTATTGTCCGTCGTGGTCTCGACTTTGGAAAACAAGGATTCAACCGCTGGGATCTCTTGCGCGAAGTTCTGAAAGCATTTCCAGCTCCCTGACCCGAGAATAAACCCTCGATGACCCTTTGTTTCAGAAACCAGACTTAGCGCTAATGAGCTGGGGTTTCTGTGCGCGCGTTCCTCTTTCTAAACGCAAAGTCCAAATAGCGACCAAGTGGATGGCTGCAAGACTAGTCGCGATTTCTTGGGCTCTCACACATTATCAGTACTCAGGTTGCTAGGAGCCTCTCATGACCCGCCGAACTTACGAGCGCGACGGTAAAGACATTGAATCGGCAAGTGATGTCGACGAGCTCGTCTCAGACAAACGAGCTGGATGGCGGGCCAGTGCCGCAAAAGCACGAAGACGACAACGCCGCTATAAAAAAAGACTGACTAACGAGATCATCCACAACGATTACGGAGAGCCCTTAACGGCGGAGGACTAATGGCAGCGCTGAAGCAACATGGCGCTTCCGCTTCCCGCCGCGCCACTTGCCGCGACGACGGCAAGCTCGCCCCCCGAACGGTAAAGCTCATCAATAGCGGTACCAATCATAATGGCCCCCGTCGCACCCATTGGGTGGCCCAGTGCAATACACCCCCCATTCACGTTGACGGTATGTGGTTCGATGCCTAACTCATGTTGCAACTTAACGATTGTTGCCGCGAACGCCTCGTGGATTTCCAATACATCAACGTCATGCGGTGTGAGCTGATTGCGCTGAAGTATCTCGGATGTGGCGGCCACGCAGCCACCCACAACTTCTAGGGGCTCCCCGCAACAGGTTACCGAGTCCAAAATTTCGACTTTTGGCCGCACTGACAGGTCACTCTGTAATTGCTCATCACCGACCAGTAAGACACCGGCGCCATCACACATCGAGGGTGAGTTTGCCGCCGTATGCACATGCGAAATGCAACCAATGCCAGTAAACGCGGCACGCTGAACGCTATCGGAGCCCTCAGCCCCCAACTTGGCGAAAGCAGCGGGCATTTCCGCCAAACGCTCGCGCGTGAGACTTGGGCGTATGCATTCATCAAGAAAGACATCACCCGATGATGTTTCAATGGGCACAATGGAGGAAAATCGCGCCTGATTCTGTGCAGCAAGTGCCCTCTGATGGCTCAAATAAGCTACCTCGTCACAGGCTTCTCGAGTGGCGCCTGTCCGAGTGGCAATGAGATCTGCGCCAGCACCCATCAACAACATCTGATGCATTACCCCAAATTCATGATCGGAAAAGACGCGAGCCCCGTCTGCCAATAACGGTACGCGTGACATCATCTCGACACCCCCAGCAAGCATTGCTGAGGACTGTCCGGCGCCCACCTTCAGTGCGGCAATTGCCACGGCATCGATACTCGACGAGCAGAAACGATTAATCGTAAGCCCGGCAATACTCGAGGGCCAGCCGGCTAATAGTGTCGAGGTTTTTGCAACGTTCGCCGCTTGCTCACCCTGTTGTGTAACACAACCCAATACCACCTCCGATATCAGGCTAGGATCAAGTTGCACTCGCTGAGCAAGCTTCTGGTGGAGCTGCGCTAGCAGTTCCGTCGGCGTTATTTCGTGCAAACCTCCGGAGTCTTTTGCTTTCGTGCGGGGGCTTCGAATCGCGTCATAAATGAACGCTTTTTTCACTGCCCGACACCCACCACCAAACTTGCGCAGGTGGTGGTACTCCCACCCACATTAAACGTCAGCAGATTCTCCGCCCCTGCGATTTGATACTCGCCAGCCCTACCCGATACTTGCTTCGCACAATCGAGCGCCATCCTCACACCGGTCGCTCCTACAGGGTGTCCGAGACCAATTAGTCCACCGCTGGCGTTAATAGGGAAGTCTCCGTCGAGCGCGATACGGCCCTCTTCGATTGCCTTCCAGCTGTCACCAGGCGCAGTCAGACCCGAGTGATCAATCGCCATGTATTCGGTAATCGTGAAACAGTCGTGGGTCTCCAGTCCATCGACAGACGTCACCGCCTTCATGTCCGCGCGACCGAGTGCCTCACTAATAGTGGCGGCCGCGTGGGGAAATATGACGCCATTGCCCCGCGAGCTTGCAAGCTTTGTATCGAGCGAAATAGGCGCGGAGCGGTGTCCCCATCCTTTGATGCGCGGGATATCCGCAAGCTTCAGACCCAGCTTCTCAGCGTGCGCCTTTGCAACATCCTCGTTAGCCAGAATAATACACGCAGCACCATCCGTAATTTGGCCACAATCGAGCTTGCGTACACGCCCTTCAATCACTGGGTTGAGGGCGTCATTAGTGCCAAAGCTCCCGTCGGCAAACAGCCACCCTCGAGTCTGAGCGTTGGGATTTAACTTAGCGTTGGCAAAATTTATTTCGGCAATGCGCGTCAAGTGCTCATCACGAATACCGTGTCGCATGTCGTACTCTCGCGTTATGAGATCAAACATATAAGGCCAAGGAAAGTCACAGGCTTGCGCCTCATGCCCCTTCCACGTCGCCGCGCCGAGATACTCTGCACCGGTCTTACCGTTAACATTTCGCATCAGCTCAAGGCCGAGCACGCAGGCGGTGGAGTAGTGACCCGCTTCAATATCCCGCATAGCCCCCAAGATGGCCATTGACCCTGATGCGCAGGCCGCCTCATGACGAGAGGTGGGGAGCATTGCGAGTTCTGGATAAACCTGCCCAAAGAAGCCGCCGATAAGCCCTTGTCCCGCAAACAAGTCAGCAACAAAATTCCCGACGTGACCCACTTCGATTTGACCCGGCTCAATGGCGGCATCCGAAATCGCGTCGCGCAGGACCTCACAAAACATATCGTAGACTTCGAGATCCTCACGGGCCCAGTTTCTGGAAAAATCTGTCTGACTACCACCCAGTATGTAGACGGCCGTTCCCATTATTATGTCCTTCGATTCCCATCTATTTCCGTCACTTTAACCAGAGATGAGACCTGATGCGAACTTGCTGTCGACGCTGGAGAAATTGGCGAACGAAGGCGGGGGCTTGCGCAGCGGCGCGCAAATGATCGGGCAGATCGCGTTGGCGCAAGCGCCTAATGTTCAAAACATTCGTGCCGCTACGCATAAAAAAAGCCACCCAATGGGTGGCTTTTTAAAAAATGGTGGGTCGTGCTGGGTTCGAACCAGCGACCAATTGGTTAAAAGCCAACTGCTCTACCGACTGAGCTAACGACCCGAAAACTGTTTCAAGAGGGCGCGAATCTTACGACTTACAGACAAAAAAGCAAGCCCTGAAAATTACCGATACCGTGTCGGGTCAACGACACCTGCATCCGAGAAGCCAGCGGCTCTAATACGACAACTATCGCAAACACCGCAGGCCCGTCCCTGCTCATCAGCTTGATAACAGGAAACGGTCATGGCGTAGTCGACCCCGTGCGCTATACCCTTTCTAATGATGTCCGATTTGCTCAAGTGAATTAGCGGTGTTTTGAGCTCAATAGACGCGCCCTCTACGCCTGCCTTGGTCGCTACGCCTATAAGGTTCTGGTATGCGGCAATGAATTCGGGACGACAATCTGGATAACCTGAGTAATCTACGGCGTTAACACCGATGTAAATCTCAGTAGCTTCAAGTACCTCTGCCCAACCCAGCGCAAGTGACAGAAAAACAGTATTGCGTGCCGGAACATAGGTGACAGGAATTCCCTCCTGAGGCGTTGTTGGCACATCAATATCCATATCGGTCAGCGCCGATCCCCCGATCGCGGACAGGTCCAAGGAGATCACTCGATGCACAACATCACCGTAGCTCGCCGCTATCGCTCTGGCCGCATTGAGCTCTGCACGATGGCGTTGCCCGTAATCAAAACTTAAGCTGTAGCACTCTCGAGATTGGCTGTGAGCCATCGCAAGCAGCGTCGCTGAGTCCAAGCCCCCTGACGTTAAGATCACCGCCTTCGTCGTCATATCAGCTCCTAACGTCCGGGTTCATCGTTCCAAAGAATTTTATGCAATTGCATTTGAAAACGGACCGTAAGTCTGTCGGCTACAATCCAGTCAGCCAGATCTGACGCGGCGATATCATGATGCGAAGGCGAGAAGAGCACGTCCGAAACGCGGCTAACCAGTGCGTACTCGTCGAGCTTGAACCTCGCCCACTCGTAATCTTCCCGGCTACAGATAACAAACTTCACTTGGTCGTGGGGCGTCAGCAACGCCACATTGCTCCAAAGATTCCGGTGCGACTCTTGCGAGTCCGGCGTCTTGATATCCACGACACGACTTACCGCCGTTGGCGTATCCTCAATCGACATGGCACCACTGGTCTCCAGTGACACATCAAAGCCCGCGTCGCAAAGCACGTTTAGAAGGTCATTGCAGGCGGCTTGCGCCAGAGGCTCACCCCCGGTCACACAAATCGTCTTGCAATCGAAGCTGCTAACGCTTTCTAGAATACTGTCAAAGGACATCATTACGCCGCCCGAGAAGGCATATTCCGTATCGCAATACTGGCAGCGTAGGGGACAGCCCGTCAGACGCACGAACACCGTTGGCAAACCCGCAGAGCGAGCCTCGCCCTGTAACGAGTGAAATATTTCAGTGATGCGTAACTGAGACAAAATTAAGGACCCACGAACTTATTTGGTGGCTACTGACTATCGAGGAAGTCTTTAGCGAGCTGCGCCGCTGGATGCCCGTCTGCACCGTATTCTGAAATGACGCGCTGCAAATACTCTCGCGAGCGCTCTTGATTTCCCTTTAGGGCATGTACCCGTCCCAGCTTGTAGAGTGCATCGGGCACTTTACGATCGTTAGGGTATTGGTCTAACAACACCTGAAAGTTTTGTCTGGCTGATTCTGGATCCACGGGCTCCACAACAAGGTACAGCTCACCCAACCAATAGTGCGCATTGGGTGCAAAACGTCCAAAGGGGTACTCACCAAGAAAAGCCGCAAAAGCTGTCAATGCATCACTAAATTGACGCTCGCGCACTAATCCGTAAGCCGCTTGGTAGGCCTCCTGCTCGCCCATCTGAGGTGCCTCGAGTGACTCCTCAGGCGCCACATTGGACTCTCCCACCGCAAGAGTGTCATCCGGTGATATTGGATCGTCCGTAACCTTGACGCGCTCTCCCGACGCAATTATTGCAAGGCGTCGATCGACTTCAACGTACCGCTCGAGCGACTGATCCTGCAAACGCATAAGTAAACTCGCTTGCTCCTCGACCAAACCGTTGAGACGCCGGATCTCCTCTTCAAGCTGTTGGACCCGAAGCGCAAGTGAACGCGCATCGGAGCTCGTATCCGCCAATGGCTCTGGATTGAGCGGTACACCCGACCTGTCCGCTTGCACGTATGGAACAACGCTCAACGGGGCCTGAGCCTCCTGAAACTCGAAACTCTGTGCACCAACCTGATGGGTAAAAATAAAAAAGCCGGCGACCAGCACCGGCTTTGTCAAACGTCTAGAGATCATAAAGCCTTACTTGATCTCCACGCGTCGATTCTTACTCCAGCTCGACTCACCAGAGCCGTAGGCAACGGGGTTTTCCTCGCCATAACTGATCGTTTCAATTCGGTATCCTGGTACGCCGCTCGCGACCATATAGTCGCGGACCGCATTAGCACGACGCTCACCCAGCGCGAGGTTGTACTCGCGTGTTCCCCGCTCATCCGTATGACCTTCCAAACGAACGTTACCGCCATCAGCCATCATTAACGCAACGTGCGCATCAATGGCTGCGCGTGAGTCGTCGCTCAACGATGAGCTGTCGTAATCAAAGTAGAAAACACTACCGACGGCAGAGGCTGCATCCATAAGGCGTCGTTTTTCTTCACGCTTTTCAGCCATCGCCATGGCTTTCTGCTTTTCAGCGGCGCGCTGCTCTGCGGCTGCCGCCTCCGCTGCTGCAACCTGCTCCGCCGCCGCACGTTCAGCCGACGCCTGAGCTGCCGCCTCCTCTTTCGCCGCGTTACTTGAGCATGCGCTCACTAAAGCGGCCATCAAAACAACTGCAGCTGCTTTCCCCAAAGTGTTTTTCGTTGTCATGGCGTGTTTCCTACACAAAGTCTGGTTTTGTATTGCCTATAATGTAGCGCATATATGTCTATTTGTTGAACGAAAGTGACGTTTTTTCTTACCAACTAAACAACATGGGAGACCACGCGGGCTCTTGCACACTGCCGGAGCGAGCAGGAAGGCTAAATTTCACCCCTCCGTCAACAGCAACAGCGCCTAGCACGCTCCGTTCTCCCCGCTTCGTCGCGTAAATGACGAGAGATCCATTGGGCGCGATACTTGGACTCTCATCGAGCGATGTCTCTGTCAAAACCGTCATCCGCTCCGTAATCAAGTCGAAGACCCCGATATGAAAACGACCGTCTCTCTGGTGAACGAGCGCGACGTTGCGTCCATCCTCTGCGACGCGCGCACGCGCGTTGTAACGCCCTTCGAACGTTACACGTTCAACTTTCCCGGTTGCTAAGGTATATCGATAAATTTGAGGACGCCCCCCTCGATCAGACGTGAAGAGCAAGGACTTTCCATCCGGCATCCATGTGGGTTCGGTATCAATCGCATAATGACGCGT
>Ga0233400_1001100_pt1 | contig 11558 bp, 9 predicted proteins | sample 46DmetaG_FD_182708 | JGI IMG/M metagenome (GOLD analysis project Ga0233400, IMG submission 182708) | Seawater microbial communities from Monterey Bay, California, United States - 46D | ecosystem: Environmental > Aquatic > Marine > Coastal | place: USA: California | collected 2016-10-21
AATAAAAATAAATACAGAAATATATAGCATGAGCACATCTAATCTAAGATTACAAGGAAAACATAATATTAAAAATACCATGGCTGGTGCCTTGGCTTCTCAGTTACTTAACGTAAGAAGTCAAACTATAAAGGAAAGCCTTGCAAATTTTGAAGGAGCAGAACACCGCTTAGAGAATGTACATAAAGTTAATGGAGTTCAATTTATTAACGATTCTAAAGCTACAAATGTAAATGCTACTTTTTATGCCTTGGAATGTATGGAGCAGCCAACTGTTTGGATTGTTGGAGGTATTGATAAAGGAAATGATTATGAAGATTTATTGCCTTTAGTTAGAGAAAAAGTAAAAGCAATTGTTTGTTTAGGTGAAGACAATGAAAAGTTAAAATCTGTGTTTTATAATGTAGTAGATATGATGATAGAAACTGCAGGAGCTGAGGAAGCTGTTAAGGTTGCTTTTAAACTATCTCAATCAGGCGATAATGTTTTGTTATCACCAGCATGTGCTAGCTTCGATTTATTTGATAATTATGAAGATAGAGGACGTCAGTTTAAAAATGCAGTAATGAGTTTGTAACTAGTTATAAAATTGTAAAGAATAAGTTCCATTTATGAAAGGAATTTTCAAACATATAGAAGGAGATAGAACCATTTGGGCCCTGGTGGCTATTTTGGCATTATTTTCTTTTATGCCTGTGTACAGCGCTAGCGCAAATCTAGTAAGTGTAGTAGGAGGTTCAACTTTAGGATATTTATTAAAACATGTTGTGCTTTTAATCATGGGTTTTGCTATTATTTATGCAGTTCATAAAATCCCCTACAGATATTTTAGTGGTGGATCTGTGTTACTGTTACCAGTTGTTTTCTTCTTATTAATCTACACTTTAGCACAAGGAACTACAATAGGAGGTACCTATGCGAGTAGATGGATTAGCATTCCATTTATAGGTGTAGGCTTTCAAACATCAACACTTGCTGGCTTGGTGCTAATGGTTTATACTTCAAGATATTTGGCTAAAAATAAAGATCTAAAAATAGTTTTTAAAGAAAGTTTGATTGAACTATGGCTGCCAGTTGCCTTAATTCTAATATTAATTTTACCTGCTAATTTTTCTACCACTGCAATTATTTTTTCAATGATTTTAATTTTAGCTTTTATAGGAGGGTATCCCATAAAATATATAGGGTATATAATTGGAGCTGGAATTTTATCATTAACATTATTTATTTTAATTGCTAAAGCATTTCCAGATTCGATGCCTAATAGAGTAAATACCTGGGGAAGTAGAATTGAAAACTTTTCCAATTCAGAAGGTCAAGAGTCTTATCAAGTAGAAAAAGCAAAAATAGCCATAGCAACAGGAGGAACCTTTGGAAAAGGTCCCGGAAAAAGCATACAAAAGAATTTTTTACCGCAATCATCGTCAGATTTCATTTATGCCATTATAGTTGAAGAATACGGATTGGTTGGGGCAGTACTTATTGTTTTTGTTTATTTTTTATTACTGTTTAGAATTTTTGTTACGGTTAAAAAAGCCAGTACAATTTTTGGCACATTGTTAGTGATTGGGGTGGGCTTACCTATTATTTTTCAAGCAGTTATTAATATGGCAGTAGCCACAAATTTATTTCCAGTTACAGGCCAAACATTACCATTAATAAGTAGTGGAGGTACTTCCATTTGGATGACATGCTTTGCTCTTGGTATGATTCTAAGTGTAAGTTCTTCTAAGCAAGAAACTGAGGAAACAATTTTAGATGATAATCCATTAGATATTTTACATGAAGCAATCGATTAACATATTAATTAGTGGTGGTGGCACGGGAGGTCACATTTATCCGGCCATTGCTATTGCTAATGAGTTAAAAGAACGGTATCCGCATGCAAAATTTTTATTTGTTGGAGCAAAGGATAAAATGGAAATGGAAAAAGTGCCGGAGGCAGGGTATGAAATCACAGGACTATGGATTTCAGGCATTCAAAGAAAATTAACATTCAAAAATTTATTATTCCCTGTAAAATTATTAGTCAGTCTATTTAAGTCAAGAAAAATCATAAAAGAATTTAAGCCAGATATAGCTATAGGGACTGGAGGTTTTGCTAGTGGGCCAACAATTATAATGGCTAATAGATGTAAGATCCCAACACTGATTCAAGAACAAAATTCTTATCCTGGAATTACAAATAAATTATTGAGCAGAAAATCTAAAATTATTTGTGTTGCCTATGACGGTTTGGATCGATTTTTCCCAAAAGAGAAAATTGTAAAAACAGGAAATCCAGTTAGATCAAGCTTATTATCAATACACACTAAGGATAAGATTTTTGATGGGAATAAATTATATCATCTAAAACAGAAAACAACAACAATTTTAGTTCTAGGAGGAAGTCTGGGTGCTAGGAAAATAAATCAGTTAATTGAACAAAATATTGTGTTTTTTAAAGAACAAAAAGTACAAGTAATTTGGCAATGTGGTAAGCTGTATTTTGATGAATATAAAAAATATAATGAGCTTGAAAATATTCATGTTCATTCATTCATCAATAAAATGGATTTAGCATATGCAGCAGCTAACATTATTATATCTAGATCTGGAGCTAGCTCTGTATCTGAATTATGTATTGTTGGTAAGCCTACCATTTTTATTCCATCACCCAATGTGGCCGAAGATCATCAAACTAAAAATGCGCAATCTATTGCAGAAAAACACGGTGCTATTTTATTGAAAGAGTCTGAATTAGAAACTTTTCCAATAGTTTTTGAAACCTTGTTAAAAGATGAGGGAAAGCAGGAAAGTTTAAGTCAAAATATTAAGGAGTTAGCATTACCAAATGCGACAAATAAAATAATAAGTCAAGTAGAAAAATTAATAGATTTTTGAGTTTAAGAGGCATACATACTATTTATTTTATTGGTATCGGGGGTATCGGTATGAGCGCATTGGCAAAGTATTTTCACGCTGTAGGAAAACAAGTTTCAGGGTATGATAAAGTAGCTTCTGCCATCACAGAAGGTTTGCGAAATTTAGGAATAGTTACACATTATGAAGATTCATTAGATTTAATTCCTGAAAATTTTAAAAATAAACACCATACTTTGGTGGTGTACACCCCAGCAGTCTCCTCAGATCATTTAGGATTAAATTTTTTTATTGATAACGGATTTAAAGTTATGAAGCGTGCAGAGGTTTTAGGTCTTATTACAAAAAATTCTTTTTGTCTTGCAGTTGCTGGAACACACGGTAAAACAACTACCACTGCAATTTTAGGTCATATTATGCAACCTTACAATGCCACTAGTTTTTTGGGAGGTATTTCAGAAAATTATCACTCTAATTTAATTTTGGGAAAGGATGAAATTTCAGTAGTAGAAGCAGATGAATTTGATCGTTCATTTTTAAAACTTTCACCAAACATAGCTTGTGTTACATCTACAGATGCAGACCACTTAGATATTTACGGTGAGAAAACTTCTTTAGAGAATTCTTTTCAAGAATTTGCAGACAAGGTTTCAAATCAATTAATTGTTGCTAAAGGATGTAAATTAGAGGGGTTAACGTATGCTGTAGAAGAGGATGCAGATTATAGCATATCTAATATAAAAAGAAAAAATGGCCAATATATTTTCGATATAAAAACACCTCATAAAATCATCAATGAGGTGTCATTTTTATTGCCAGGAAAACACAATATGATGAATGCTTTGGCAGCTTTTGCTATGGCAGATTGCTATGGTATCCCTGCTGAAAATATTAAAAAATCATTAGAAACATTTAGAGGAGTAGAAAGACGCTTTTCATATAAAATTAGATCAGAAAAACTAACTCTTATTGATGATTATGCGCACCATCCAACTGAGATTAGAGCTGTTTATAGTTCTATAAAAGAGTTGTATCCTTTTAAAAAAAATATAGTAGTTTTTCAGCCTCACTTATTCTCAAGAACTAGAGATTTTATTGAAGATTTTGCAGTTGAGTTAGCAAAGTTTGATGAAGTACTCTTGCTAGATATCTATCCGGCAAGAGAAATGCCTATAAAAGGAGTTTCTTCTTTATGGCTTTTAGAAAAAATTCTTAACAAGAATAAAAAAATCACAGATAAAATAAATTTAGTAAAAGATATTAAAAATTCCGAAGCTAATATAGTTATAATGTTAGGTGCAGGAGATATCGGAAAGATGGTTGAAGGCGTAAAAAACGAATTAATTTCTATATGTTAATTATGAAGTTAAAAAGAATTGTAAAATATCTATTTGTGCCCATTTTTATTGGGGTATTGGTATTCTTATTCATTTTTTCTAATCAAAGAAATACACAAAAAACAATTAATAAAATAGATATTCAATTTGAATCTGACGAGTCATATTTCTTAACTCACGAAATAGTTAATAAATTGTTAATACAAAACAACGAAAGAGTACAAAAACAAGCAAAATCTGTAATAGATTTATACAAGTTAGAAGAATTGGTTCTAGAAAACCCATATGTTGAAAAAGCATCACTTTTTTTTACCATAGATGGTACGCTTGGGTCTTTCATAAAACAAAGGCAACCTATCGCTAGAATACTTACTAGTAATTTATCTTACTATATTGATTCAGAGGGAGTAAAAGTTCCAGTTTCTGAAAACTATTCAGCTAGAGTTCCCTTGGTGTCTGGTTTAAATGATGATAGTAATTTGTTGGAATTATTGGTATTGTTAAATAAAATTGATGAAGATAATTTTTTGAAAAAAGAGGTTACTTCAATCCATAGAAAAGACAATAAAGAGTATTTGATGACAGTTAGAAGTGGAGATTATAGGATAGATTTTGGGAATCTGATAGAAATAGATAAAAAAATAAAAAAGTTAAAAGCGTTTTATGGCAAAGCTTTTTTAGATAGTACAATACAAAAGTACAAAACCATAAATATTAAATATCACAATCAAGTTGTTGGTGTAAAATAAAAGAAATGGAAAATAATAAAATAGCCGTTGGTTTAGATATAGGTACAACTAAGATTGTAGCTATGATTGGTCGTAAAAATGAATATGGAAAGTTAGAGATTTTAGGAATCGGTAAAGCAAAAAGTCTTGGTGTTAAAAGAGGTGTAGTTAGTAATATTACTCAAACAATACAATCTATACAGCAAGCAGTTGAAGAATCGGAGAGTATTTCTGGTCAGAAAATAGAAAATGTAGTTGTTGGTATAGCTGGTCAACATATTAGAAGTCTTCATCATAGTGACTATATTACAAGATCTAATGCAGACGAAGTTATAGACGAAAACGATATTGAAAATCTAGTAAACCAAGTTCACAAACTGGTTATGCTTCCTGGTGAAGAAATTATTCATGTATTACCTCAAGAATTTAAAGTAGACAGTCAGGCAGATATTAAAGAACCAATTGGAATGTATGGAGGAAGACTAGAAGCCAATTTTCATGTAGTTGTTGGGCAAGTTTCATCAATTAGAAACATTGGTCGTTGTGTAAAAAGTGCAGGATTGGATTTATCTGATATTACTTTGGAACCACTTGCTTCGGCATCAGCGGTTTTAAGTCAGGAAGAAAAGGAGGCTGGAGTTGCTTTGATTGATATTGGAGGGGGTACAACTGATTTAGCAATTTTTAAAGATGGAATTATTAGACACACCGCAGTTATTCCATTTGGAGGAAATGTGATTACAGAAGATATTAAAGAGGGGTGCTCTATCATTGAAAAACAAGCAGAGTTATTAAAAATTAAATTTGGATCAGCCTGGCCAGGAGAAAATAAGGAAACAGAAATAGTATCTATTCCAGGGTTAAGAGGGAGAGAACCAAAAGAAATTACACTCAAAAACCTTTCAAAAATAATTCATGCTAGAGTTCAAGAAATTATTGAACATGTATATTTAGAGATAAAGAACTATGGACATGAGACACAAAAAGGAAAACTAATAGCAGGAATTGTTTTAACAGGTGGAGGTTCGCAGTTAAAACATTTAAGACAACTAGTAGAGTATATTACAGGTATGGATGCAAGGATTGGTTATCCTAATGAGCATCTAGCAGGAGATTCTGATGAAGGCCTATCTAGCCCGTCTTATGCAACTGCTGTTGGACTATTAATGGAAGGTTTAGAAAATCATTCAAGAGAGGAAAAAGAGGAGCAAGAGAGACAAAAACAAGAGGAAAATGTTGAGGAGAATGTTCCAGAATTAGATGCCAAAACAAAGATAAATAAAAAATCTTTTTTCGATAAGTTTACAGACGGATTGAAAGAGTTTTTAGACAATGCAGAATAATTATTAAGAACTTATAAATAAATAAAAATAGAAAAGTTATTATGAGCGGAGAATTCGATAACATTTTATTTGAGATGCCTAAATCACAATCTAATACTATTAAAGTAATTGGTGTAGGTGGTGGAGGTAGCAATGCTGTTAATCACATGTTTCAGCAAGACATCAAAGGGGTAGATTTTGTCATCTGTAACACAGATGCTCAAGCATTAGAAAACAGCTCTATACCTAATAAAATTCAGTTAGGAGTTAACTTAACTTCAGGACTAGGTGCTGGAGCAAATCCAGAAGTTGGAGAACAGGCTGCCAAGGAAAGCATTAAAGAGATTCAGGAGATGTTAAACACCCAAACGAAAATGGTGTTTATTACTGCTGGTATGGGTGGTGGAACAGGAACAGGGGCAGCTCCAATTATTGCTAAAATTGCTAAGGATATGGATATTCTAACTGTAGGAATTGTGACTATGCCTTTTCAATTTGAAGGAAGAATGAGATCTAAACAAGCACAAGCTGGTATTGATGAGTTACGAAACAATGTTGATTCTCTTATTGTTATAAACAACAACAAACTAAGAGAAGTATATGGAAATTTAGGATTTAAAGCTGGATTTTCAAAAGCTGATGAAGTTTTGTCTACAGCAGCGAGAGGAATTGCAGAAGTAATAACACATCACTACAAACAAAATATAGATTTACACGATGCAAAAACAGTACTTTCTAATAGCGGAACAGCCATTATGGGTTCTGCTAAAGAGGAAGGAACTTCTAGAGCTAAAAGTGCTATAGTTAAAGCATTAGATTCTCCCTTATTAAATGACAACAAGATTACTGGTGCAAAAAATGTATTATTATTAATTGTTTCAGGAACTAATGAGGTAACATTAGACGAAATTGGAGAAATTAATGATTTCATCCAAACAGAAGCAGGTTTTGAGGCCAATATTATTATGGGTATTGGAGAAGATAAAGATTTAGGAGATGCTATAGCTGTCACAGTTGTGGCTACTGGTTTTGCCTTGGATCAACAAAGTAATATTACAAATACAGAAGTTAAGAAAACTGTTTATACTCTAGAAGATGAACAAAAAGCTACGTATGATTTTTCAGATACTATTTTATCTAAAACTCCATTAGTTAAAGATCCAATTGATACAACTGAAAAGAAAATAATTCATGTTCTTGAAGTAGATGATGAAACAGAGCATCAAGAAGAGAGAGAAGAGTTTCAAATGGATTTAATTCCAACTTCTGAGGTTATCAGAAACAGTGCTGTAGTTTATGATGAAATTCTTTCTGAAGATATTTCTGAAGATGATTTTATTATTACCAATATATCACCAGTTGTTGAAGAAGAAGTTAAAGATGAATCTTCATCAATTCAACCAGATTTATTATTTGATCTTCCAATCAATGATTTTGAAGAGATTAAAATAAATAAAGATGAAATTCGCCATGAGCTCACTCCAGATATTTTGAATTTTGAGGTTACAGATGCTCAGGAAATTATTGCTGACAAAAGAGATGAGTCAGTTACAAAACATATTTTAGAAGATTTTGATATTCAGCCTACCATAGGTAAAAGTTCATCAATAAATAAGGATTCAAAAGAACTAGAGCAAGAATTACAATTTGAATTAAAAACTTCAATTCCACAGTCAGAAATTAATGAAATTGAAGCCTCTAGTGAAGAAGTGTCCCCTATGAGTCTTACCATTACAGAACTTCAAAAAAGAGCTGAAGAACGAAGACAAAAAATGAAAGGTTTCAACTATAAATTTACTGATCAAATGAATAAAAATATAGATGAAATTGAACGTCAGCCAGCCTACAAAAGATTGGGTGTAAATTTAGATGAAAGCAGTTCGATAATTAGCAAATCTAAAACAACCTTGTCTACAGATGATAATGATGATATACAATTGAAGTCAAATAACTCTTTTTTGCATGACAATGTAGATTAAGAACGCATGACCCCGGCTATCTCCTTAACCGTATTCATTTACTTGAGTGCGGTTTTTTATTCCTAAGATTCTAATGCTTTAGCAATTCGTTTAATAGCCTCTCTTAAGATAGCTTCAGAAGCTGCATACGATAATCTTATGCAATTTGGAGCCCCAAAAGCAGCTCCAGTAACTGAGGCTACGTTAGCTTCCTCAAGTAGAAATAAAGAAAAGTCATTTGCATCTTTAATGTATTTTCCTTTGATAGTTTTTCCAAAGAAGTAGGAAATATTAGGGAAAACGTAAAAAGCACCGTCAGGGATATTTAATTTAAACCCTTCAATTTCGCCGAGTAATTCTAATACAATATTTCTGCGAGATTTAAACTCGTCTACCATATATTGTACTTTAGAAACCGGAGCTAGTACAGCAGTTATAGCTGCTCGTTGTGCTATGCAATTTGTCCCAGATGTAATTTGGCCTTGCATTTTTGTACATGCTTTAGCAATCCATTCTGGCGCTCCAATGTAACCAATTCTCCACCCAGTCATAGCAAAAGCTTTTGCTAGACCATTTACAGTAATCGTTCTGTCAAACATATTTTCTATTGCAGCAAAACTAAAGGTTGGATTGCTGTAATTTATATGCTCATAAATCTCATCAGAAAGAACATATATTTGGGGATGTTTTTCCAAAACTTTTGCTAAAGCTCTGTATTCTTCTTCCGTATAAATTGTTCCACTAGGATTGTTAGGAGAGTTGAAAAACACCATTTTTGTTTTGGGTGTAATAGATGCCTCTAACTGTTCTGGCGTGATTTTAAAATCAGTTTCTATAGAAGATGGGATTTCTACGAATGTTGCTTCACATAAAATTGCAATCGCAGAGTAACTTACCCAATACGGAGCCGGCAATAGTACCTCATCTCCAGGATTAAGAAGTACTTGAGCAACATTAGCAATAGATTGTTTAGCTCCAGTAGATACTACAATTTGACTCGGCTTATAGCTCAAGTTATTGTCTCGTTTAAACTTCGTACAGATTGCTTCTTTCAATTCTCCATACCCGTCTACAGGGGTGTAAGAATTATAATCTTGATTGATCGCTTCTACAGCTGCATCTTTGATAAAGTCTGGTGTATTAAAGTCTGGTTCCCCTAGACTTAAACTTATGATGTCTTTACCTTCAGCTTTTAACTCTCTTGCCTTAGCTGCCATAGCCAATGTTTGAGATACAGGAAGGCTATTTATTCTGTTCGATAATGGATGTGCCATTTATATTGTGAAGTTATGAGTGTTTTTATGCTATTTCTGGTTTTTTACCTAAAACACCTAAATGTCTAAAATGCTCTATAATGGCTTTTCTAGTAGTTTTATACTCATTGTAGGGCAAATTAAATTCTTTAGCTGTTTCCTTTACAATTTTAGCCAACTTACCATAATGTACATGAGAGATATGCGGGAAAATATGATGTTCAACTTGATGATTTAAGCCTCCGGTATAGAAATTTACGAGTCTATTACTAGGAGCAAAGTTGGAGGTGGTATATAATTGGTGGACTGCCCAAGTATGCTCTAAATTTCCATCTTTATCTGGTATTGGCATTTCTGTATTAGGAACAATATGAGCCAATTGAAAAACAAGGCTTAAAATCATACCAGCTGTATAATGCATTACAAAAAATCCAATCAAAACTTTCCACCATACTATGTCTAAAACAACTAAAGGTAAAACGATCCATAAAGAGTAGTAAACTAATTTAGAGATAACTAATTTTGTCCATTCTACTGCAGGACTAGGAAATTTACCATACGATAATTTTCTTTTCAAATAATTATGCATCTGTTTAATATCGGTAGTAATTGCCCAATTAATTGTTAATAATCCGTAGAGGAAAATAGAATAGTATTTTTGCAGTTTATGAATCTTTAACCATTTAGAATGTTTAGAAAAACGAATAATTCTACCGGCATCAATATCTTCATCATGATCTTTAACATTGGTAAATGTATGGTGTAAGACATTGTGTTGTACTTTCCAATTATATACATTTCCTGCTAGTATATAAATACTACTCCCCATTAATTTATTGACCCATTTTTTACTAGAAAAAGAATCATGATTGCTATCATGCATTACATTCATTCCAACACCAGCCATTCCAACACCAGTCACAGCCATTAAAATAAACATCAACCATTGTGGCATATCAACAGTAAGAATTAAAATAAATGGAACTAAGAAAACAGCAAACATAATCAGTGCTTTGGTGTATAATTTCCAATTGCCAGTTCTCTTAATATTATTTTCTTTAAAATAAGTATTTACTCTTTTATTCAGAGTTCTAAAAAACTTGGCTTTATCTATTCTTGAAAAATTTATTGACTTCATAAATTATTGAATTGTATATATCAAAAATAAACATTTTTGAGTACGATATGATTATAAACGATTATTATTATTTAACTGAATTGTTCTAATGATTAATTACTTTTGTGATATAATAAAAATCATGGATTTAATTTTAAAATATTTTCCGAAATTAACTCAAGACCAACTTATACAGTTCTCAAAATTACAAGAGCTTTATAAAGATTGGAATTTAAAAATTAATGTTGTTTCAAGAAAAGATATTGATGAGTTATACCTAAGGCATGTGTTACATTCTTTAGGAATAGCTAAAGTAGTTCAGTTTAAACCGAATACCAAAGTAATGGATGTGGGTACTGGTGGAGGTTTTCCAGGGATTCCTTTGGCCATACTATTTCCAGAGACACATTTTCATCTGGTAGATAGTATTGGTAAAAAAATTAAGGTTGTAAATGAAGTAGCCGAAGGTTTAGGTTTGCAAAACATTTCAACTACTCATGGAAGAGTTGAAGAGGATCAAGATACCTACGATTTTATTGTAAGTAGAGCAGTGGCTCAAATGGAAACATTTGTTCGCTGGACTAAAGGAAAAATTAACAAAAAACAAGAGCACAAAATTAAAAATGGAATTTTATATTTAAAAGGGGGTGATTTAACCGAAGAATTAAAAAAATATACCACAGTTTCAATTTTTAATTTATCAGATTTTTTTGATGAAGATTTTTTTGACACAAAAAAAGTGGTGCATTTGCCCATGAAGTATAAAGGCTAAAAATTAAGAATATGGCATTAACACCGTCCAATAATTTTCAGAAAGGCATTGCTGCTCCCAAGTTCACATTAGTAGACACCATCTCAGAAAAAGTGGTTTCTTTAGATGAATTAAAAGGGAAGAAAGGAACAGTTATTTTCTTTATTTGCAACCACTGTCCTTTTGTAATTCATATTAACAAAGCCCTAGTTCAAATAGCAAATGAGTAT
>Ga0233400_1001104_pt1 | contig 11528 bp, 11 predicted proteins | sample 46DmetaG_FD_182708 | JGI IMG/M metagenome (GOLD analysis project Ga0233400, IMG submission 182708) | Seawater microbial communities from Monterey Bay, California, United States - 46D | ecosystem: Environmental > Aquatic > Marine > Coastal | place: USA: California | collected 2016-10-21
CCTAAATTTGGATAAAGATTGTTAATTTTTAACAAAATTAGCAATCTTTATCCAAATTATAAAAATTTTTTCTGAAAAATGAAAAAATAGACAAAATTAAATAGGAAAATCAGAGGTTCCTAAAAAACAAATTTGGGTAAATCCAGATTGCGGTTTAAAAACTAGAAACTGGAGCGAAGTTAAGCCTTCTTTAGAAAATATGGTAGAAGCTACTCAAAACATTAGAAGAAAAATAGCGTCTTAATTTGCAGAAATACTTGAAGCAAGTTCTACTAGGATTCTACCCTTTTCACTCTCAAATCTAATTCCCTCATCTTCGAATACGCCAACCACCTTTTGCATCGTCTCGATTCTTAAATTTCTTACTCCTCTCTCAAAATCACCAATAGTTGATTTAGCAACTCCGACCTTTTCGCATAATATATCTTGATTCCAGTCTAGAAGTGCTCTGGCAGCTTTGCATTGTTTGTAATTAATTATGATATTCATGCTTAATTAACTTGATTAGTCAGTGTTTTAATAGTATTATAGAGTTCAATAGTAGCGTTTATATCTTCTCTAAAGTTGATTTAGCTATTATAAATATTGTAATTATTTTAACAACCTTAAATTTTTCTAGTCATGTTTAAAAAAATAAAAGAAAGTAGTGATCAATGCCACGCTAAAATTGAGCAAGTTAAAAGTTTAGCCGGTTCGATTGCCCATGAAACAAGAAATCCTCTTGCCGGCATTAAAGGATGCTGTGAGTTGATGAAAAACAATTTAAATGAACTTATTGAATATATTGATCTGGTTCATGACTCATCAAGTCAGGGATTAGCGATGATTGATATGATTATGGCTAATATTAGAGGTGGTGAAATTGATAAAAGTAATTTTACCAATCTTTCAATGTCTGATGTAGTTAAAAAGGCATTGAAGCAATTCTCATATCAAAACCAACAAAATCGGGATTTGGTTAGCTATAACCTAGATGAAGATTTCATTTTTAAAGGAGATGAAAATATGATGATTTTTGTCATTTATAATCTTCTTAAAAATGCTCTTCATTATAAGGCTAAAATTGAGATCAGAGCAGAAATAAAACCTGATGGAAATTATCTATATTTTAAAGATTATAGCCCTGGAATTGAGAAGGATAAATTGAAGCTGATTTTTGAAAGCTTCTTCACCTCTGGAAAAAAAGATGGAACAGGTTTGGGGCTGCCATTTTGTAAACGAATAATGACGGCTTTTGATGGCGATATTATTTGCAGATCTGAGATAGGTAAATGGACAGAATTTGAGATAAAATTCCAAACTAGAAAATTTATCTGAAACAAGTTGACTTCAACTTTGTTCAGAGTGTTCATGAAAAGTAAGGCGTAGCCTTGTTTGTTAACCATTTTTAGGTATCACCATGACCGGTAAAACTAATCTTCAAAAACAGCTCGAATTATTCAAATCCCAAATGAAAGAGGTTAATGAATCTCTCTATAAATTTGAATCCCAATTTGAGCAAGAAAAATCTAAAGTTGAGAAGTTGAGGCATTCATTTTTTGTGGTAGTAAAATTAATTAATTCCAACCTAATAAATTCTTTTGACAGAATAGAAGATTTTTTAAAAGAAAACAATTATCCTAAAAATAAGTAATGCGAATGTTATCTAATTGTTTTAACTAACATAAATGCTAACTTATTTTATTTAATGAATTTTTTAAAAAATTGACGCTGCAAATTAAATTATCAAAAACAGATTTTACCAAAGGTAAGCAATGCTCAAAAGCATTGTGGCTAAATTATTATGAGCCAGAGTTAAAGCCTGATCTTGATGATAAAACCAGAAATATTCTAGAAACTGGCGAGGAGATAAACGAGTTAGCAAGAAGCTATTTTAAAGATGGAATTAATGCCACAATTGATGATTATTTTGATATTTTAAAAGCCCAAGATTTTACCAAGGAATTAATCTCTCAGAATCACCAAATCATATTTGAAGCAACGGCAATTGAGAGTTATGATAATTCTCATGCAAGAATTGATATTTTACAAAAAAATGAAGATGGGGCGAGTTGGAATTTAATAGAAGTAAAAGGCTCAACAAAAGCAGAAAAATATCATATTGATGATCTAGCCTTCCAATATCATATTTTCACCAAGGCAGGATTTAAAATTGATAAATGCCTACTAATGCTAATCAATAATGAATATCGCTTAAAAGGAGAAATGAGCCCTCAAAAATTTTTTAAATTTGAAGATATCACCGATAAGGTTTTAGAAAAACAAAATGAAGTTGAAGCTAAAAAGCAGGAATTAATAAAAATCTTAAATAATCAAAATCAGCCAAATATTATAATCGGCGATAAATGTTTTAAGCCTTTTTATTGTGAATATCAAAAACATTGCTGGCAAAATATCCCTGATTATTCAATCTTTAATGTTTGTCATAGAAAAACAACCGCCGAGAGAATTGCTGATGAAATTAACTCTTATGATGTTAATGATATTGATGTAAATGATTATGAAAAAGGCATTAAAGAATTAGATATTATTTGCTACCAAGAAAACAAAACTCACATTGATAAAGCAAAATTAAGCGAATTTTTATCCACCCTAAAATATCCGATCTATTTCCTTGATTATGAATCATTTAGCCTAGCAATTCCAATCTTACAAAATACTAGACCCTATCAACAAATTCCTTTTCAATTCTCACTTCATATTCAAGATAAGCCAAATGGAGAATTAAAACATTTTGAATTTTTGCACCAAAACAATAGCGATCCTAGGGAAGATTTTATTCAAAATTTAATCAAATATTGTGAGTGCAAAGATAATGGCTCAATTATTGTTTATCACAAAGATTTCGAGGAAGCTAGAAATAAAGAATTAGCCAAAGATTTTCCAAAATATGCCACGCAATTATTAAATCTTAATGACAGAATAATTGATTTGGAAGTTCCCTTTAAAAAACGACATATCTATAACCCAAAACAACAAGGCAAAAGTTCAATAAAAAAAGTCCTTCCTGCATTTACTGACTTAAATTACCAAAATCTAGAAATTAAAAGTGGTGGCGATGCTATGGATATTTATGCCGATTTTATCAAAGGCAAAACAAACCTTGAGAATAACTTGGTTAAAAACCTACTCGAATATTGCAGATTGGATACTTACGCCATGGTTAAGCTACTTGAAGAGCTGTTCAATTTTGTCAAAAAATAGAAAATAAAAAACAGATTTTCATTTTCTCTTGTTTTCTATCTAATTCTTTCTTATTCTATTACTTTTTAAATCAAACTAACAAGGTACTGTCTTCTATTATGGCAAAAAAAGACGATATAATGACAATCAAAGAATTGGCTAACTATCTAAAAATCGCAGAAAAATCTGCCTATCGCTTTGCGTCAGAAAAGAAGATACCAGGTTTTCAAATCGGCAATGCTTGGCGATTTAGCAAAAAGGAAATTGATTCCTGGATAGAAAAAGAGAGTAAAACTAAAGACAAATAATATGGCAAAAAAAGAAAACAATAAATCTACTTCAATAGAAAAACAATTATGGCTAGCAGCTGATAAGCTTCGTAAAAATATTGATGCTGCCGAATATAAGCACATTGTTCTTGGCTTAATATTTCTAAAATATATTTCTGACTCTTTTGAAGAGTTGCATAAAAAATTAGAAGCGGGAGTCGGTGATTATGCTGGCGCTGATCCAGAAGATAAAGATGAATATAAAGCCGAAAATGTTTTCTTTGTTCCGCAAAATTCAAGATGGTCTTTTTTAGTATCAAAAGCAACCAATCCTGAAATTGGCAAGGATATTGATAATGCCATGGAGCAAATCGAAAAAGAAAATTCGTCATTAAAGGGAGTATTACCAAAAGTTTATGCTAGGGGAAATCTTGATCCAACTTCACTAGGTGAGCTAATAAATTTAATTAACAACGTTATAATTGCTGACACAAAGGCAAGAAGTGCTGATATTTTGGGGCATGTGTTTGAATATTTTTTAGGTGAATTTGCCTTGGCTGAAGGAAAAAAGGGTGGTCAATTCTATACCCCAATATCAGTTGTACAGCTTCTTGTTGAAATGCTAGAACCTTACAAGGGAAGAGTTTTTGACCCATGTTGCGGAAGTGGTGGTATGTTTGTGCAATCAGAAAAATTTGTTGCAGAGCATCAAGGAAAAATCAACGATATTTCAATTTATGGTCAAGAAAGCAACCAAACAACTTGGCGCTTGGCTAAAATGAATTTAGCAATTCGTGCTATAGATTCAAGCCAAGTAAAATGGAATAATGAAGGCTCTTTTTTAAATGATGCCCACAAAGATTTAAAGGCAGATTATATCATTGCCAACCCACCTTTTAATGTTTCTGACTGGAGCGGCGAACTACTCAAAAATGATGGCAGATGGCAATTTGGCACACCGCCAGCAGGAAATGCCAATTATGGCTGGATTCAACATTTTCTTTATCATCTAAAACCAGATGGCGGATTAGCTGGATTTGTTCTAGCTAAGGGGTCTCTGACCTCTAAATCATCAAACGAAGGTGAAATTAGAAAAAACTTAATAGATGCCGATTTAATGGAATGCGTGGTTAATTTACCCGCAAAGTTATTTTTAAATACCCAAATCCCAGCTTGTCTATGGTTTATGAGACGAGGCAAAAAAAGAAGAAAGAATGAAATATTATTTATAGATGCTAGGAATTTAGGAGAATTAGTAAATCGTAGAACCAAAATACTCACTCCTGAAAATATCAAATACATCAGTGATATTTATCATAATTGGCAAAATAAAAAAGAAGTGGAAGATAATTCTTACCAAGATATTGCCGGATTTTGTAAATCTGTTTCAAAAGATGAAGTGGCAAAACTTGATTATGTTTTAACTCCAGGAAGATATGTTGGCTTAGAAGAAATAGAAGATGATTTTGATTTTAAAGAGCGATTTAACCAGCTTCAAAAAGAGTTTGAGAGTCAATTAGAAGAGGAGAAAATCCTTAATGATCGTATCACCCAAAATTTAAAGAAAATAAAAATTTAAAATTATGTCTGAAATAAATTACGATAAATTTGAAAATTCTCTCAAAAGATTAGAAGAAAGATATAAATATTATCAGGAAAATAAAAATAACATTGCAAATGATATAAATGTTATAGAATCAGTTGAAGAATCTTGTATTCAAAGATTTGAGATATGCTTTGAGATGCTTCATGTGCATTTAAAAAAATATTTAGAATCTGAAGGAATTACAGACCTTCCAACAGCTCCAAAAAAATTATTTCGAATTGCTGCTCAAAATAAAACTATTCACGAAGTTGAGGAATGGATTAATTTTTCAGAAAAAAGAAATAATTCAAGTCATGATTATAGCGGAAAAAAAGCAAAAGATTCTTTAGATGTAATTCCAGAATTTATTGAAGATGCAAAAGAATTATTAACATTAATGATAAAAAGCAATGAATCAAAATAACATTGTTGATATTATTGATGTTGAGCAAAGACACTATAAAATAATAAAAGAAATTCTTGCCAAATTTTTACCATATAAAAAAGTCTTAGCTTATGGCTCAAGAGTAAAGTGGAATGCAAGCGAGACATCCGATCTTGATTTAGCTGTATTTAATGCCACGCAAAAAGAAATTTACGAAGCTAAAGAAGCCTTTGATGAAAGCAATATTCCCTTTATTATTCAAATTTTAAATTGGGAAACTATCCCGCAAGATTTTAAGGAAAATATAGAGCAGAAATATCATATTTTACAAAAAGAAGATGATTGGGGGATTTTTAAGTTGGGGGATGTGGTGGAAGTTATAATTGATAATCGAGGAAGGAATCCAAAACATTATTGCAAACGCGGAATTCCAGTAATTGATAATTTTATGATTAAAAATGATAAATTCCCAAATTTAGAAGATGCAAAAAGATTTTTAGATGAACGCACTTATAAAACATTTATTAGAAAATTTACTAATCACAAAGATGTATTGATTACACTCGTTGGCAATGGTTACGGCAATGTAACTCAATCTCCTTATAAAGAGTCAGCTATTATACAAAACACCGTAGGATTGAGGGGTGGTGCAAAACTTAATAACGATTTTCTATTTTATAATCTAAAATTTAACAATGAGGAAATTTTAAATTTAGATAGAGGAGCTGTTCAGCCTAGTATAAAAGTAGGCGATTTAATGGATTTAGAAATTTCTTTACCCGCACTCAAAGAACAAAAAGCCATTGCTGAAATTTTATCTTCTCTTGATGATAAAATTGATCTTCTCCACCGCCAAAATAAAACATTAGAAAATTTAGCTGAAACTCTTTTTCGCCATTATTTTATTGATAATGCTAAAGATGATTGGAAAGTGGGTAAATTAGGAGATATTATATCTGTTATAGAGTCTGGCTCTAGACCTAAAGGAGGAATAGATCCAGATTTAACTTGTGGTATAGCTAGCATTGGAGCTGAAAGCATAAAAGGAATAGGTAATTTTAACTTTTCTGCTACAAAATTCATAAAATATGAATTTTTTTCTAAAATGAAAAAGGGAAAGGTTTATGATAAAGATGTCTTAATTTATAAAGATGGTGCTTACATAGGAAGAAAGGGAATGTTTGGACGTGGATTTCCTTTTCAAGAATTTGCTGTAAATGAGCATGTTTTTATCTTGAGGGCAAATGAGTTATCGAGTCAATACTTTCTATATTTTGCTTTAGATGAAGAGGAGCTTAGATGCTTAAATACAAACTCAGCACAACCAGGTTTAAATCAAGCCTCAATGAGATCATTTGAGATAGTGATTCCTCCAAAATTAATGATAACAAAATTTGATAAGGAGGTTGAGCCTTTGGTTGATAAAATCTTATATAACGCAAAACAAATCCAAACCCTAGAAAAACTCCGAGACACACTCCTGCCAAAGCTTATTTCTGGTGCAATTAGGGTAAATTATAAAGAAAATGAATAGAGATTTTAGTGATTATATAATTTTTGCTGATGAATCTGGAGATCATCATTTAGAAAAGATTGATAAAAGATATCCTGTCTTTTGTCTCGCATTATGTATATTTAAAAAATCACATTATATTAAATATGTTGTACCACAAATTCAGCAATTAAAATTTGATTTTTGGGGACATGATAAAATCATTTTTCATGAAAGAGAAATGAGGCAACAAGAAGGAGATTTTGCCTTTTTAAGAATAGATAACATTTTAAGAGAAAAATTTTTTCAAAGAATTGATGAAATTATGAAAAATTCAGAATTTTGGATTACATCTGCTGTTATCAAAAAAGAAGAATTAAAAGCTAAATATGAAGAACCCTTTAATCCATATCATATTGCCTTAAAAATTTGTATGGAAAAATTATTATCTATTTTAAGAGAAGAGCAACAAATTGGTAAAAAGATATTTTGTATCTTTGAAAAAAGAGGGAAAAAAGAAGATAAGCAATTAGAGTTAGAATTTTATAGAATTGTTAATAATAACAATGATTGGGGTTATAAAAGACCCGATTTTAGTAAAATTGATTTTGATATAAAATTTGCAAGTAAACAGCATAATTCAACAGGATTGCAATTTGCTGATATGGTAGCAAGACCAATTGGATTAAAAATTTTGAGAGAAAATCAAGAAAATAGACCTTGGGATATAATAAAAGAAAAATATTATAATGGATATTATAATAAATCTTTTCCATGAAACAAAAGGACTCGGGAAAAGCCCGAATCCATTTTGCCCGACAGGGAAAAGCCCGATCCATAATTTATTATAAATTTATAAGTTTATAAAATCAATGAAAAAACTAACTGAAGAGCAAATCGAAAACCTCGCAATAGAACTTCTGCAAAATCAAGGATTTGACTATTGTCACGGCAAAGATATTGCTCCTGACAGCGCCATCCCCTTACGGACAAATTTTGACGAAGTCATTTTAAAGCCTATTTTACAAGATGCGATTAGCAGGCTTAATCCAAATATTCCAAACGCTGCAAAAGATGATGCGCTAAATCAAGTTTTAAGAGTTTTTTCTCCTGATTTAATGGTGGCTAATAAAGAATTTCATAATCTCTTAAGTAATGGCGTTAATGTAATTTATCGTAAAGATGGTGAGACCAGAGGCGATTATGTGCGTTTAATTGATTTTGATAATATCCAAAATAACGATTTTAAAGTTGTTAATCAATTTACAATTACAAATAACGGACAGAATAAAAGACCTGATGTAATTTTGTTTGTTAATGGCTTACCTTTAGTGGTAATTGAGTTTAAAAATCCAGCCGATGAAAACGCCACCATTAATTCCGCCTTTAGGCAAATAGGCACTTATAAAGAAACCATCCCCAATCTATTTTTCTATAATAGTTTTATTATTATTTCTGATGGACTTGAGGCAAAAGCTGGCACAATTTCAAGTGGCTTTTCTCGTTTTATGTCTTGGAAAAGTGCTGATGGCAAAAATCTTGCAAGCAATCTTGATCCAAGATTAGAAACTATGGTTTTAGGAATGTTAAATAAAGAAACTTTGCTTGATTTAATTCGTCATTTTATAACTTTTGAAGAAAGTAGCTTTACCGATCCTAAGACAAATATTAAAACAATTACCACTGTAAAAAAGTTGGCTAGTTATCATCAATATTATGCAGTTAATAAAGCGGTTTTGTCTGTTATAGCAGCAACCAGCGAAAATGGAGACCAAAAAGGTGGAGTAATTTGGCATACTCAAGGTTCTGGCAAATCGCTATCAATGGTTTTTACAACTGCCAAATTGGTTTTATCGCTTAATAACCCAACAATTTTGGTAATAACTGATAGAAATGATTTAGATGATCAATTGTTTGATACTTTTGCATCCAGCAAGCAACTACTAAGGCAAACGCCAGTTCAGGCTGAAAATAGAGAGGATTTAAAAAAATTATTAAAAGTAGCAAGTGGCGGTATTGTTTTTACAACCATTCAAAAATTCAGGCCAGATGAAGGAAATATCTATGAAGAATTATCAAATCGTAAAAACATTGTAGTTATTGCTGATGAGGCGCACCGCACCCAATATGGCTTTAAAGCCAAAATAATAGACGAAAAAGATAGTAATGGTAATAAAATTGGTGAAAAAATCGTTTATGGCTTTGCTAAATATATGCGAGATGCATTGCCTAACGCAACTTATCTTGGTTTTACTGGAACACCAATTGAAAAAACCGATGCTAACACACCAGCAGTTTTTGGCAATTATGTTGATATTTATGACATAGCAAGAGCGGTTGAAGATGGAGCTACTGTTAAAATATTTTATGAAAGCAGACTTGCTAAAATCAATTTAAGCGATGAGGGAAAGCAGTTAATAGCTGATTTAGATGAAAAAATAGAAAAACAAGATTTATCTGACGATCAAAAAGCAAAGGCAAAATGGACGCAGCTTGAGGCATTGGTGGGCAGCAAAGAAAGAATAAAGGCTATTGCTAAAGATATTGCCCTTCACTTTGAAGAGAGGCAAAAAGCCTTTGATGGTAAAGCAATGATTGTGGCAATGTCTCGAAGAATTGCAGCTCTTTTATATCAAGAAATAATTAATTTAAAACCAAACTGGCATCATAAAGATTTAGATAAAGGGGCGATTAAAGTTGTAATGACAGCTAGCTCTAGTGATGGCCCAGAAATTGCGGGGCATCATACAAGTAAATCGCAAAGAAGAAAATTGGCTGATAGAATGAAAAATCCCGATGATGAATTAAAATTGGTTATTGTGCGCGATATGTGGCTTACTGGCTTTGATGCTCCTGTGATGAATGGAATTTATATTGATAAGCCAATGAAAGGACATAATTTGATGCAGGCTATTGCTAGGGTTAATCGTGTTTATAAAGATAAGGCTGGTGGTTTGGTGGTTGATTATTTAGGAATTGCTTCTGACTTAAAAAAAGCACTTTCTTTTTATTCAGACAGTGGAGGAAAAGGCGATCCAGCAATTGAGCAAGAACAGGCTGTAAGCCTAATGTTAGAAAAGTTAGAAACTATTTCTCAGATGTTTTATGGATTTTCTTATGAAGAATATTTTGATGCGCCCACAAGTAAAAAACTTTCTATAATTTTGGCTAGCGAAAATCATATTTTAGGAATAGAAAATGGCAAAAAGAGATTTACCCACGAGGTGTCAGCTCTTTCAAAAGCATTTTCAATTGCCATTCCTCATAAGCAAGCAATGGATGCCAAAGAAGAAATAGCATTTTTCCAAGCAATAAAAGCAAGATTATGCAAATTTGAAACTAATTCTAGTTATAGCAATAATGAAGAAATGGAAACGGCAATTAGACAGATTGTCGATGAATCTATTGTTTCTGATAAAATAGTAGATGTATTTGATGCCGCAGGAATAAAGAAGCCAGATATATCAATTCTTTCTGAAGATTTCTTACTAGAAATAAAAAATATGGAGCATAAAAATTTGGCCATTGAGACCTTAAAAAAGATTTTAAATGATGAAATTAAATCTCGCACCAAAACAAACCTTATTCAAAGCAAATCTTTTATGGAAATGCTGCAAAATTCTATTAATAGATATCATAATAAAATCTTAACTGCAGCTGAAGTTATTGATGAGTTAATTAAATTAGCAAAAGATATAAGTTCAAAAGATAAAGAATCTCAAAAAATGGGACTGACAGAATTTGAGTATGCTTTTTATAGTGCTGTTGCAGATAATGAAAGTGCTAAAGAACTTATGCAAAAAGATAAATTAAGAGAATTAGCAATTACCTTAACAAAAAAAATTAAACAAAATGCATCGATTGATTGGACTATTAGGGAAAGTGCCAGGGCTTCAATGAGAAGGGCAATTAAAAGAACTTTAAGGAAATATGGATATCCGCCAGATATGAAAAAACTCGCCATTGATAATGTTTTGGGGCAAGCTGAAAAACTAATTGCTAATCAAATTAATAATTAATTATGCTAGAAAGACTTAAAAAAATTGATTTGAGGAAAGCTTGGAAATCTGAAGACCAAGAATTTACTCCTTGGCTTGCAGGTGAAGAAAATCTTGAATTACTGGGTGATACGATTGGAATTGAGCTAGAATTAGTTGGCAGGGAAAAAGATATGGGGCCTTTTAGGGCTGATATTTTATGCAAAAATGTCGAGGATGATTCTTGGGTATTGATAGAAAATCAAATTGAAAAAACAGATCACAAGCACCTTGGTCAATTAATGACTTATGCCGCCGGATTGCAGGCGGCAACCATAATATGGATTGCATCAAGATTTACCGAAGAACATAGAAAATCTTTAGATTGGTTAAATGAAATAACTGACAAAAGATTTAAGTTTTTTGGTCTTGAAATTGAGTTATTTCAAATTGGGAATTCTCCATATGCTCCAAGGTTTAATGTTATCTCAATGCCAAATAATTGGGGTAAGTCAGTTTCGCAAGCAGCTAAAAATATCAGCGAAAGTATTGAGTCGGAAACCAAGGCTTTGCAATATAAATATTGGCAACAATTGGTTGATTTTATAAAAGAATCAGGGTCAAAGCTAAAACCACA
>Ga0233400_1001114_pt1 | contig 11452 bp, 8 predicted proteins | sample 46DmetaG_FD_182708 | JGI IMG/M metagenome (GOLD analysis project Ga0233400, IMG submission 182708) | Seawater microbial communities from Monterey Bay, California, United States - 46D | ecosystem: Environmental > Aquatic > Marine > Coastal | place: USA: California | collected 2016-10-21
ACAAGACAGTCGAAAAAACTGTTGGTTCTGCCAACGTTATCGATGTAACTCTTGAAGAAGGTGGTGAGGTTTTAGATGAAATCATCGTTACTGCACAAGGTATTAAAAGAGAAAAGAAGGCATTAGGTTATGCTGTAAGTGAAGTTAAATCTGAACAATTAGAACAACGTTCTGAAGGTGATATCGGAAGAATTTTATCTGGTAAAGCTTCTGGGGTAAACATTCAAGCTCAAAGTGGTGTATCTGGTTCAGGAACAAGTATTCTTATTAGAGGTATGAGTTCTTTTAGTGGTTCTAACCAACCATTATTTGTTGTAGATGGAGTTCCTTTCAGTAGTGATACAAATAGCCAAGGAAATTTTGTTGATGGTAACAATGGTTCTAGTCGTTTTCTAGATATTGATCCAAACAACATTGAGAGTGTGAATGTATTAAAAGGTTTAGCAGCTGCTACACTTTACGGAACACAAGGACGTAATGGAGTTATTTTAATAACTACAAAAAGTGGTTCTTCTGGACGTAGTGCATCAAAACAAGAAATTACTGTAAGTTCTTCAGTATTCTTTAACGAAATAGCTTCTTTAGCTGACTACCAAAACGAATATGGTGGTGGTTTTGATCAAGCATTCGGTTGGTTCTTCAGTAACTGGGGACCAAAATTTGAAAGAGACGGTCCTGGAGGATGGGGAAGCAGTAGTGCTTTCGATGCTAACGGAACGTTAGAACACCCTTACTCTACAGCTTCAACTGCTACAGGTATTCCTCAAGCTTTTCCAGAATTTGCTGGAGCAAGATATGATTGGAGACCTTATAATTCAGTTGGAGATTTCTTTAGAACAGGTGTTGTAAGAAGTAATAACATCAACATTCGATCTTCTTCAGACGATGGTAAGATGAGTTACAACATTAACTATGGTAGTTTAGATGATGAAGGATTTACTCCTGGAAACTCTGTAGGAAGAAATACTTTAAGTATTGGTGGTAATGCAAAATTATCAAACAAGTTTACTGTTAGTGGAACAATGAACTATGCAAGAACAAACTTTAAATCACCTCCAGTAGCTGCAAGTTACGGTAGTAATGTAGGTGGTAATGATGCATCTATCTTTGGAAACTTATTCTATACTCCAAGAAGTGTTGATTTAATGGGTCTTCCTTTTCAGAACCCAGTAGATGGTAGTTCTGTTTACTACAGACAAAACAATAGTATTCAACACCCTTTATGGACTGTTGAAAATGCAGGTACTACTCAGTTAACAAATAGAGTATTTGGTAATGCTGCGCTTACTTATGCATTAAATGACAACATTAACTTAATGTATCAATTTGGTTTTGACACCTATAGTGAAAACAATTCTAACTTTTCTAACAAAGGTGGTAAAACAGGTAGTGTTGCTAACCAATCTGGACAATATTCAACTTGGAACAACACAAATACTATTAACAACCACAAAGTATCTGTAGCAGGTAATTATGATCTTTCTGATAGTTTTGACCTTAACTTTACAGTGGGTATGGAAACAAGAAGTGATGTATATGACAGAAGTGGTGTTTCAAGTACAGGACAACAAGTATTTGGAGTGTTAAGACACTTTAACTTTGGTGTGCAAGATGAAATCCAAGTTTCTCAAAGAAGAAACATTATGGGAGCATATGCTCAAGCTGATTTAGGATATAAACAAACTGCTTTCTTAACGTTAGCCTCTCGTACAGATTGGGTTTCTAACTTAACTCAAGAAAACAGATCAATTACTTATCCTTCTGCAAGTATTTCATTCCTTCCTTCTAAGGCTATCGAAGCCATTCAAGAAAGTGAATTTATAAACTTCTTAAAGCTAAGAGCTGGTGTAGGAACTTCTGCAAACTTCCGTTCAGGATATCCAGTAGCAACTACATTAAGCTTAAACACACAAGCATTTAATACAGATGAGGGTGTAGATGTTGTAACAAACTCTACAAGTTCTTTCTTAGGAAATCCAGATTTAAAGCCTGAAACTTTAGAGGAAGTAGAATTTGGTTTAGAAGGTAGTTTCTTAGACAATAGAATAAGCGTTGATTTCTCTATATATCAGAGAACAACTAACAACTTAGTTGTAGACAGACCATTAGATCCAGCAACTGGATATGATAGTACTCTAACAAATATTGGAGAAATTGTAGCTGATGGTATTGAATTAGATGTAACTTTAGATTGGATTAGAAACGAAGGTAACGGATTTAACTGGTCAACAAACTTTAACTATTCTTCTAGTGAAGCAATTGTTACTGATTTAGGAGCAGATACAGATCTTGTTGTTTTTGCAGGTTTTACAAACAGAGGTAACGCTGCAGTTGAAGGATTCTCTTTAGGAACTATGATTGGTAGTGCTGTTGCAACAGATGCAAATGGTAACTTTAGAGTTAACGGAGCTGGTAGTTATGTAATCGATAATGCTTTTGATTTTTCTGAAGGTAGTGACTACAATAACGTAATTGGAGATGCAAACCCTGATTTTGTTTTAAACATGGGTAACACTATAAATTACAAGAACTTCTCTTTAGGTTTCTTATTTAACTGGACTCAAGGAGGTGATATGTATTCTCAAACTGTTCAAACCTTATTAGGTAGAGGGGTTGTAAGCCAAGCTGGTGTAGATAGAGCTAACTCTTTTATACTACCAGGTGTTAATCCAGCAGGAGAAACAAATACAACTCAAATCAATAACTCAACATACTATTTCTCTAACGTATTATACGGAGCAGATGAATTAGGAGTTTATGATGCAACTGTATTTAGATTACAAGAACTTTCATTAGGGTATTCTCTTCCTAATACTATGTTAGAGAAGACTCCATTCGGATCTTTAAGTGTTACTTTTTCAGCTAACAACTTATGGTTCCATACACCAAATATACCTGATAACACTAATTTTGATCCTAACGTAGCTGGATTAGGTGTTGGTAATGGTAGAGGTTTTGAATATTTAAACGGACCTAGTTCAAGAAGATATGGACTTTCTGTGAAAGCTTCATTCTAACAAAAAAATAATTTATATTATGAGAAAAATAAACAATTTAATTAAAATGTTGGTTCTATGCGGAGGATTATTCTTTGCTTCGTGTGAGACAACAGAGCTGGATTTGACACAAAATCCAAACGCTCTAGCACCAGAACAAGCTGATCCAGATTTCTATCTGAACTCTATTCAATTATCATATGCATATTTGATAGAAAGTTTTGGAAATACTGCTGGAGCTGTTACCAGAATAGATTACATGAATGGTAGAGATTATGCAAATGCATATCAACCAGGTAGTTTTAATGGAAGATGGAGTTCTGCATATCAAACAATCATGCAGGATATTAGAGAAATGAATATTTTAGCTGATGAAGCTGGTTTAACTCACCATAAAGGTATTGGTCAGTTTATCGAAGCTCACATCTTAATGACATTAGTAGATTTCTTTGGAGATATTCCTTACACTGAAGCATTTCAGGGAGCTGCTAACTTAAATCCGATGTCTGATTCTGGAGAGAGTGTTTATGCAGTTGCGTTAGGTCTTTTAGATTCAGCAATCGCTAACTTTAATAGTGATGCTCTTGGAGATCCTACATGGGTAGGTGGTACAATAGATCCGTTTTATAATGGAGACTGGTCTAAATGGACAAAAGCAGCAAATACATTAAAGATGAATGCATACATGAATACAAGAAATGTTGATGGATCTGCATTAGCTAATTTTAATGCTATTGTTGCATCTGGAAATTACATTTCTACTAATGCTGATGATTTCCAATTCGGATGGGGAACAGAAGCAATTCAGCCTGATTCACGTCATCCAAGATATAGAAGTAACTATACTGCTACTGGAGGTGGATCTTATATGTCTAACTCTTTAATGGACTATATGAGAGGTGGATTTGATGGAGGATATGACATTGGTGGTGGTGTTTTTATTGCTGACCCACGTATCATGTTCTACTACCACAGACAAACTAACCCAACTCCAGGTATTGCTGGAGCACCTGCTAATGAAGAAGTATTAGAATGTGGATTACAAAATGCTCCTGCGCACTATGCTGGGTATGTATTCTGTGCAAACCCACAAGGATGGTGGGGTAGAGATCATGGAAATGACAATGGTATTCCACCAGATGGATTCTTAAGAACATTGGCTGGTGTATATCCTGCTGGTGGTAAATTAGATGACTGGTCTTACGGTGGTCAACAAAATGGTGATGGTAACGGTGGTAATGGTATTACTCCAATCTTATTAGCATCTTGGCAAGACTTTTTGATTGCTGAAGCAGAACTAGTAAGTGGTGACCCAACTGCTGCTAAAAATTCAATGTTTGCAGGTATGGCAAAGTCTATGGATAAAGTATTAAACTTTTACCCAAGAACAGAGAGATTTGATGCAATTATGGATATCTACTTTGGAGGTTTATCTTTTGTAGTAAATAGTTTCTATGCAAGAGTTGATGCTGAATGGGATGCTGCAGACAATGTAATGGATGTATTAGGAATGCAAAGTTTTGTAGCTCAATACGGAAACGGATTAGGAGCTTATAACTTCTATAGAAGAACTGGATTCCCAACTACGTTACAGCCAAATATTGAGCCAAACCCAGGAGGATTTATCCGTTCATTCTATTACCCAGCTGACCATGCGAATAATAATTCTAATATTAGCCAAAAAAGTGGTGTAACAGATCCAGTATTTTGGGATAATGGTGGAGCATCACCTGGATTTCCAGCTGCTAATTAATAACTAAAAAATAATAAAAGATGAAAAAACAAATAAATAAGATAGTTTTATTACTACTTTCTGTTATTGTAATAAGCAGTTGTGAGAGTGATGATAAATCTATTGATCAAGTCTTTGCCGGTGTTGAATACGGTGCTGTACTTAGAAAGTTAGAGATAACTTCAGGAAGTTATAACTTATCAGATTTAAACTCAGCTTTTTCAGTTGTTGTTGAAGAACAAGACGAAGAGTATGGAGCTTTATTATCTGAAGTAGACGTATATGTTTCAGGTGGACAAGCATCTGGAGAAGCTATGGTAAAAACTATACCAGCTAGTGCTTTCACTATTGGTGATAAAGGATTACCTGTTACTGAAATTTCAGTAACTCTAGGTGAAGCTCTAACAGCTTTAGGTCTTGGAACTAATTATGGTGTAGGTGATGTATTTGGTATACGTCTATCACTAAAATTAACTGATGGTAGAGAATTTTCTGCTGCATCAGCTAGTGGAAGTTTACAAGGTTCTTACTTCTCTTCTCCATTCTTTTACACTTCAGCTATATTATGTACTCCAAAACCAGGAGATTACGTAGTTGATATGCAAGATTCTTATGGAGATGGATGGCAAGGTGACGGAATAAAAGTTACTTTTGATGGTGGACCAAGAAATGCTGAAGTAGTTTACATTGATATGTTAAGTTCTTATTCAGGAGGACCAGCATGTTGTGGTTGGACTGATTCTACAGAAACTTTAAATGTTCCTGCTGGAACTGAAGGGTTTGCTTGGGAATACACAGGAGATTCTTACCCAGGTGAGGTATCTTTCCAAATTTATGCTCCAGATGGTTCTTTATTACTATCGGCATCTAACCCATCACCAGGATCTTTAACAATTCTAAATTGTTTATAAGACACGATTTCATTTAATCTTAGTAAGATAAGATTTAATATAAAATCTAAAACCTTCCAAATTAATTTTTGGAAGGTTTTTTTATATCGATTAATAAAATAATGATGGGTTGCACTGAATAAAAAGTCATAATTATAATACCTTTACATCATCTATGGAAAACACAACAATTTTTGGATTAAGAGCAATCATTGAGGCTATTGATAGTGGATCAACAATAAATAAAGTATACCTTCAGAAAGGTCTTAGAGGAAATTTATTTTTTGAATTAGAAACACGTATCAAAAAAGAAAAGATTACTACAAGTTTTGTTCCTGTAGAAAAACTAGATCGACTTTCTAAAAATAAAAACCATCAGGGAGCAGTTGCTCAGATTTCACCTATTGAATTTGCTGATTTAGAAAAATTAATCGAAACTAGTCTAGAGGCTACAGATGCTCCGCTATTCTTACTTCTAGATCAAATCTCTGATGTGAGAAATTTTGGAGCTATTATAAGAACTGCAGAATGTACTGGAGTTAACGGAATAATTATTCAGCAAGGAGGTAGTGCTCCAATTAACGCAGAAACTATTAAAACCTCAGCTGGTGCAGCTTTTAAACTTCCTATCTGTAGGGTTAATCATATAAAAGATGCCATTTATACATTACAAGCCTCTGATATAAAAATTGTTGCAGCTACAGAAAAAACAGAAGACTTACTGTATGCAGTAGATTTCAAACAACCTATTGCTATTGTTATGGGATCTGAACACAGAGGAGTTAACCCGTCTGTTCTAAAAATTGTAGATTATAAAGCAAAACTTCCTTTATTAGGGTCTATAGATTCATTAAATGTTTCTGTGGCTTGTGGTGCTTTATTATATGAAGCTATTCGTCAAAGATTATCGTAATCTTTTTAAATAAAATCTAATAAGCTACTCTAAGTCTTTATTGAACTCCTCCTCTATCTTTGGTGGAGAAAAATTGCCGTTTTCATCAAATAATAAATCAAATTCAGACTTTGAAAATTGATATTGCTCTTTTATAATTCCTTGTTTTCTATATAAGATGGAAAATAATAGGCCAATGACAAACCCCGATAAATGTCCTTCCCAAGAAATTCTATCTTCTGTAGGTAGTATAAACCAAATCATACTTCCATACAAAAAGATAACAACTAAAGACATGGCTATAAGCCTATAGTGTTTTCTGATAATACCACTGAAAAAAATAAAACTAAATAACAAATAAATAGTTCCACTTGCTCCTATATGATGTGAATCTCTAGCAATAGTCCAACAAATTAAACCTGATAAAAGAGTTCCATAAATAAGAACCTTATGGGCAATTTGTCTGTAGAAATAAAATAATGAGGCTAGCAATACAAATAAAGGCATAGAATTGTTAGAGAGATGAGAAGCATCACTATGTATGAATGGAGATAAAAAAATACCTCTAAGGCCTTTAATTTCTCTTGGGAGAATTCCATAAGAATTAAAATTATACCCAAATCTAATTTCTACCCAATAAATAAGCCATATGGCCAGGATAGCAACTACTGGAATATAGAGTACATTTTTATGATAACTAAGAGCATTGTTATTTTGCATACATAAATCTTATCAAAAATAAATCCATTTACTAAATTAACAACTTCTGTCATAAATCTTTACTATTTTTATACTTATGAATGAACCTTTGGCAGAAAGAATACGTCCCAAATCACTTGAAGACTATATCAGTCAGCGCCATTTAATCGGTGATCAAGGGATTTTAACATCGCTAATTAAAAAAGGCATACTTCCGTCTATAATATTTTGGGGACCTCCTGGCATTGGGAAAACCACATTGGCTAATATTATAGCAACAACATCTGAGCGCCCTTTTTTTACTCTTAGTGCTATTAGCTCTGGGGTAAAGGATGTCAGAGACATCATAGATAAAGTAAAAAAAGGCAGTGGTTTATTTACAACTAAAAACCCCATATTATTTATAGATGAAATTCACCGTTTTAGCAAATCTCAACAAGACTCTTTATTAGGAGCCGTAGAAAAAGGATGGGTTACCCTTATTGGAGCAACTACCGAAAATCCAAGCTTCGAAGTCATACCAGCACTATTATCTAGATGTCAAGTATATATCTTAAACTCATTTGATAAAAGTGATTTAATAGTATTACTAAAAAGAGCCATTAAAAAAGATACTATTTTATCAAAAAAACAGATTAAACTAAAAGAAACTGATGCCTTGCTTCAAGTTTCTGGAGGTGATGCACGCAAATTATTGAATATTTTCGAATTGGTAGTAGGGAATGAAGATAAGATTACGATCACGAACAAATTAGTCCTAGAAAAAATTCAAAAAACATCGGTTAGATATGATAAAACTGGTGAACAGCACTACGATATTGCTTCTGCCTTTATAAAATCTATTAGAGGAAGTGACCCTAATGGTGCAGTATATTGGCTTGCAAGAATGATAGAAGGAGGTGAAGATGTAAAGTTTATCGCCAGAAGATTACTTATCGCTGCTGCTGAAGATATTGGAAATGCCAACCCAACTGCATTAATTTTAGCCAATAATACATTTCAAGCTGTAAGTGTTGTTGGCTATCCAGAATCTAGAATTATTTTAAGCCAATGTGCCGTATACCTAGCAAATTCTCCTAAGAGTAATGCCTCGTATATGGCCATAAATAAAGCTCAAGAAATTGTAAAAAAAACAGGTGACTTACCTATACCGCTTCACTTAAGAAATGCGCCTACAAAATTAATGAAAGCCCTAGATTACGGAAAAGACTATAAATATGCTCATGATTACAAAGGGAATTTTGTGCTCGAAGAATTTTTACCTGATAGTATTTCTAACACAAGAATATATGAACCTGGTGAAAGCTCAAGAGAAGAACAGTTTCGACAAAAACTTAAAAAAACATGGGGAGATAAATATGGATATTAAAACTTGATTTGCAGCGCTCTTGTTACTAATAATTGTTCCTCATAATATTCAGCAAACCAATGTTTCCCAGTATTAATTAATACTCCGTTTTTGTTCTTTATAATAAATACATTTTTATTACTCGTCTTAAGAATCTCAAAAACAAGTTCATTGTTAGAGTTTATAAGCTGATACCCTGTTTTACTTTTCTGAGCATTCAATGAAAGCTCTTTAGATGCTTTTATTTCCTTCTTACTTGTTGTATTTGAAGTAACTAATGGTGTTGGAATCTCTTTAGCTATTTGAGTTGCCTTTGGTTTTTGTTCCTTTTTTTTAATTGTTTGTAAAGAGAAAGAATCATAAATTTCTTGTAAATTTTCAATTGTAGAAAAAGCATTTCTAATCGATTGTCTGTAAGACCTTTCAAAATCCTTAAGTTTACTAGTCCCTAACTTTGAAGTATATAACAATTTTCCATTACAATCTATTAATTCTATATAGTTTCTGGTAGCAAAGAGGTTAGATTTATCTTTTACATCTACATACAACGCACTGCATTTATTGTAATATAATTCTTCTGGAAGTTCTTCATTATCTAAATACACTACATAACCTGCTTTGGAAAATAAAAATTTTGTAAAAGAATTGGCTTTGTAACGGTCTATTTGTTTTAAGAAATCAAATGTACTTTTAACAATTACGTACTGTTTATTTGAAGGGATCCTTTTTTGACCAAAAGAGGAAGAAGTTAAAAAAACAAGTATAAAAAAAAAGTATCTATATTTCATATTTAATCTATTACAATATTAAATCCAAAGTTAAAAGCAACAGTATTTGCAGTGGATACATCTGCAACACCTAATATATTATCTAGCCCGCCAAATACATGTAATTTTCCTAATTGAAGGGATGTTGCAGCACCAAAAATTGTTGAAGAATAGTCATTAATTGTATGGGTAAACTTTGTGTGAATTTTTTTTGATAGTGATGCCTCATAAAAACTAGTAAAAGAAAATTGAGGTTTTATTGGTCTCATGGTATTATGAATTTGAAAGCCTATAGCGTTGTAATAGTATTCTTTGTGTGTTTTTGAATAACAACTTTTGTCTCGTCTTTCACCAAAACTATATTTAAATGCCGCATTTATTTTCATTGGCCTCCAAGAGGTATAGCCTTCATAGGTCTGTTCAGTAATAACTTTATCTTTAAAATCTTGTTCAACCTGTTGCCAGTAATTACTTAGACTTGAGGAGTCATATTGAAAATTTAAACCGTCTAAAACATAGTCCCCTTCAATATTAAAATTTTTAGTGTTTTTAGAGTGCTTTATAAAACCTATATCCAGTAAACTTCCAGAAAATTCCAGTTGAGGTGTAAAATGGTACGTAAGACCAACATCTAATCCTAGTCCTAAATTACCACCGAGAAATGTTCTTGAAAAATATTCATTTGGATCATCTACATATTCATCATCAGCATCAACAATTCCGGAAGTTCTAATTTGTCCGTTTATATTATTTAAGGATTGTCGTATGATATTTTCATTGCTGGTAGATGAGACATAGGTTCCATAATTATTCAGAGATTCGATATTTATACTGGAGGAGTAAATTTTAACTCTGGCTCCAATATTGAGTTTCTCACTAATTTTTTTTGATATTCCTGCGTGTAAAACTCCAAGAAAATCACCTTTCAGAGAAACCTGAGATAAAGAAAAGCTCCGATTTAAGAAGGGTTCATTTCCATAATAAAATAATTCTATAAAATCTTTGGGCATATAACTAATAAAATCAAGCTCTTCATAAAATCCAAAGCTTAAGTAGGTTTTTTTATCCAATCTAAAACCAACATTTAAAACATCGACTTTAGTATTAAAACTCATATAATCTGTTGAATTAATTTTATTGAGCACTTGTTCAAATCTAGTTCTAAAGGCTCTGGAGTCATTAGAAAATAAATCATTAAGATTAAATCCAGTAAGTCCAATATTAAAAGAGAAGTCCGATAACATAGGGATACCATAATGGCTTCTAAAATTTGTTTCTGCACCAGGGTTTAACAGAAGTGTTTGTGGAGACTCTGCGAAAGAAAAAGCTAATTTCTGTTGAGATTTTAATGAAATTGCAGAAATTAAAAATATGAGTAAAACTATTTTTTTCATTTTTTAAATACTTAAATAAAAAGTTCCTGTAGATTTGAACTTAATGATTTGGTAAATATTTGGATCAATTTGTGAAGATGAAGGATTTAATTTCACCTCAACTTTAACTTTTCTTGAAGTTAGAAATACTGGAAAAGCAGCAATTTCAATAGAATCTGACACAACATAATTCAAATCTTGAGCAGCTATATTAAAGCTAGGAATAGTTCGGGTGATATTATCATTACCGTCATAAAAAACAATATTAACCTCAAAAGATCTATCAAATCTATTTTCAATTTCAAAATCAAAAACAGCTTGAATTATATCATTTCTAATCGCAGATGATTTAAAAACTCTAAAATCAGAGGTATCTGAAATCATAGGTATTTCGGAAGCTGAAGCAGTGTCAAAAAAATCATTTTGATCCAATTCAAAATAAACCAAAGGAGCAGTAATTACAGGATCAACATTTAAATTAATTTCATCAAAATTTAAGTTATCAGTACAAGAAATTAAAAAACAAAGACTAAAAACTGTCACTACGTTTTTTATGGAAATATTCATAGGCTTAATAATTGTATCATCTTATTTTAAGGATTTAAAGATATTCTTTTAAATCTAATAGATTGTATATTGAAGTTATATTTTTTGGAACTGAATTTGAATTCTCTGAGTTAAAATGTATGGCTTTAATACCACAATTTAGAGCTCCCTCAATATCAGCTTCTAAGTTGTCTCCAATCATGATACAA
>Ga0233400_1001133_pt1 | contig 11362 bp, 3 predicted proteins | sample 46DmetaG_FD_182708 | JGI IMG/M metagenome (GOLD analysis project Ga0233400, IMG submission 182708) | Seawater microbial communities from Monterey Bay, California, United States - 46D | ecosystem: Environmental > Aquatic > Marine > Coastal | place: USA: California | collected 2016-10-21
GGATGTTCGGCCGATCCTTTCCGACAAGTGTTTCGCGTGTCATGGGTTTGATGCGAAGACGCGGAAGGCCGGGTTGAGACTAGATACCAAGGAAGGAGCGTATTCTTTGAAGGATGGCGTTCAGGCGATCAAGCCGGGCGCTTTGCAAGAAAGCGAAGTCTGGCATCGCATCACACATGACGATGAAGACGAATTAATGCCTCCGCCGGAGAGTAATAAGAGTCTCACGGAAGGGGAAAAAGAAGTGCTCAAACGTTGGATTGAGGAGGGCGGAAAATACCAGCCGCACTGGGCTTTTGTGCCGCCGAAAAAGAGGGCGCCTCCGGTGGTGTCGGGAGCGCGCAATCCCATCGATCAATTCATCGGAGCACGGCTCGAAGAAGAGGAACTGTCGTTCTCGCCCGAGGCTGATCGTAGGACCTTGATTCGCCGGGTCACTTTGGATCTCACTGGCTTGCCGCCGACTCCGCAGCAATTGGATCAGTTTCTCAATGACGCGGCACCTGGAGCTTACGAACGATTAGTGGATCGCTTGATGGCGACTCGCGATTATGCCGAACGCCGGGCGCAGGATTGGCTCGATCTGGCTCGTTATGCCGACACGCGGGGCTTTGCGGATGACAAGATGCGTCAGATCTGGCCCTACCGTGATTGGGTGGTTCGCGCGCTTCATCGTAACATACCATTCGATCAATTCACGATCGAGCAACTTGCGGGGGATATGCTGCCCAACGCGACTGACGAGCAACGAATTGCGACGGGCTTTCACCGCAACGCGCCCCAGGCTCGTGGGAACACCTACCCGGTCGAAGAGTATCGTCTCAAAGGAGTGACCGACCGCGTCAACACGACGGGAAAAGTTTGGTTAGGTTTGACCATGGAATGTGCAGAGTGCCACGACCATAAATTCGATCCGATTAGTCAGCGTGATTACTTTTCGCTGTTCGCAATTTTCAACAACACCGAGCACCGTGGCAAGGGGCATGGACAGGGAGGCCCGACAATGACCTATCGCCCTCCAGTGGCTGATCCTGATCCGGACCTCCTGGCCGAGCGGGCCCGTCTCAAGGCTGAATTGATTTCAGCTCGCAAGAAGCTACCTCCCGCAAAGGCTCTTGGCGGGGAGGGCTTGTTGGGAAAATGGGACGCGCCTCATCTCGAGCCCGACGCCGGGAAATTTTGTATCACCGGGGACCTCACCATCACCGCCAAAATCCGTACTAAGCAAGCGGTCGCGAATCTTGTCTCCAAATATGATTGGCTCGGTAAGCAACGCAGTTATGTTTTTGGGATCGGCGGTGAGGGCGATGAAGAAGGAAGGCCTGGACACCTCTTTTTCTGGGCATCCGCTCGGACTGATCCTTACCAAGGTGTCGCCGTTCATGGTAGTCGCGCGGTCAATGATGATCATGATCACGATGTCGCCCTTGTCTTCAAAGCCGGGGAATCAGTGCGCCTCTTCGTCGATGGAATTGAGGATGTCGAGGCTCGCGTGCTCGGTGCGCCGCCTCGATCGATTGCCGTTTCAAATCGCCCTCTCGCGATCGGGGCTGGGTATAAAAACTCATCCAAGCCCAATGCGCATCGCTTCGGAGGTTCGCTTAGTGAGGTTCGGCTCTACGACCGCGCACTCGAGCTGATTCCAGAGAGCGAGGAAACTCGAAAGCTCCGGTCGGCTTTACATAAAATCGACGATAAGCAATCTGCAGGTTCGAAAGAAATTCCGGCTGTTCCCGTGATGAAAGAGCGCACGTCGCCCCGGCAAACATTCATTCACCAACGTGGAAGTTTCCTCAGCCCGGGAGATAAAGTGTCACCTGCCGCGCCTAAAGTCCTGGTGCCCGAAGGTGAGAGGCAACCTGGTGATCGACTCGAATTCGCGCGCTGGCTCGTCGATGGAAAGAATCCACTGGTGGCGCGGGTTGTTGTGAATCGCTTTTGGCAGAGCTATTTTGGCCAAGGTCTGGTGAGCACTTCGGACGACTTTGGGTCGCAAGGGGCACCGGCCACTCATCCCGAATTGCTTGATTGGTTAGCGACTGAATTTGTGGATAGCGGTTGGGACATGAAATACCTCAACCGCCTGATTGTGACCTCGGCGGTGTATCGGCAAGGGGCGAAAATGAGTTCGCAGCTCAGGGAAAGAGATCCAAAAAATCGACTCCTCTCCCGCATGCCCCGGGTTCGCCTGCCGGCGGAGCAGATCCGGGATCAGGCGCTTGCGATCGGTAGCTTACTGAAGCCGTTTGCCGTTGGCCCGAGTGTTTTTCCACCCCAGCCAGACAGTTATTGGGAAGATCGGGACCTGCCCGGTAAGTGGGTCGCAAGCAAGGGCGATAATCGTTATCGCAAGAGCCTCTACACCTATTGGAGACGAATGGCTCTGCATCCTACGATGGAACTCCTTGATGCCCCGGCCCGTGCGGTCTGCGTATCTAGACGCAACTCGGCAAACTTACCGACCCAGGCGCTCGTGACTTTGAATGCGCCGGTCTTTGTCGAGTCCGCAGAGGGTCTTGCAAAACGACTTCTCGGGGAGGCCCTCGATTCCAAGGGGCGCCTCGATCTCGCGTTTCGACTTTGCCTTGGCCGGCTTCCTAGTGCTGACGAGCGGGAGAAGTTCCTGAGTTTTTTAGAGAGTCATTCCGCGCCATCTGATCTCGCGAAGTGGCAGAGTTTATCTACCGTCCTTTTGAATCTCGACGAGACTATTACACGTCCATGAACCATCCATGCTCCTCAGCAGATCTTACCCGCCGCACTTTTCTGGGGCGGTCGGCGGGTGGGATTGGTTCGGTAGCGCTTGCGTCCTTGCTGAATGACAAGCTTCATGCAGGGCAGGGGAGCTTGCCAAATTTCCATCATGCTCCAAAAGCAAAGCGTGTCATTTTTCTCTTCATGGCGGGTGGGCCTTCGCACATCGATCTTTTTGATCCCAAGCCGAAGCTTAACGAACTCGATGGCAAAGCGATTCCAAAGGAGTTGCTGAAGAACCATCAGCAGTTTGCGCTGATTCGCGGAACACCGAACCTAAAGGGTTCGCCCTATTCATTCCGTCCCCGCGGGGAATCAGGCACGATCATCTCAGAACTGATGCCTCATCTTGCAACGATCGCCGATGAATTGACGGTGATTCGTTCGATGCACACTGACACTAATGTGCACGATCCGGGGGTGAATTTCATGAACTGCGGAACCTTGTTGGGTGATCGGCCGACTCTTGGATCCTGGATGTCTTATGGGCTTGGTTCGGTTAATGATGATCTTCCTGCTTATACGGTGCTGACTTCCGGAGTGAGCGATGGCCAACCGCTTTTGCAGAGTTTTTGGGGGAATGGATTTCTCGAATCTCGGCACGCCGGTGTGCCTTTCCGGAATAGTGGTGCTCCAGTGCTCTATCTTGATAATCCAAAGGGCGTCTCGACCAAGGGGAGGCGAAATGAACTTGATCTGCTGCAGTGGATGAATCGCCGCCAACACCAAACTCTGGGTGATCCCGAGATCGCGACTCGCATTGCTTCGTATGAATTGGCCTTCCGCATGCAGGCCAGCGTGCCGCAACTTGCCGATCTGAGGAAGGAGTCAGAGAAAACCCTTGAGCAATATGGCGCTGATCGCGTGAAGCCATCTTTCGCTCGGAACTGCCTGATGGCGCGTCGCCTTGTCGAGCGTGGTGTTCGCTTTGTGCAACTCTACGACCGTGGTTGGGATTCGCATACCGATATGGATCGCGAACACCGACGTCAATGTGGCGCGGCCGACCAACCGATTGCCGCACTCATTGCTGATCTTAAGCAACGTGGTTTACTCGATGATACTCTCGTCATCTGGGGCGGTGAATTCGGCCGGACACCGGTGGCGCAAGTGATGGGTAAAACCTGGGGGCGTGACCATCACCCGCACGGCTTTACGATGTGGATGGCCGGCGGTGGAATGAAACCTGGCCTCACCTACGGTGCGACCGATGACTTTGGCTATCACGCCACCGAGAACAAAGTTCACGTCCACGACCTCCATGCTACTATTCTTCACCAGCTGGGAATCGACCATAAACGCCTCACCTTCCGCAGTCAGGGCCGCGACTTCCGCCTCACCGATGTGCATGGCCACGTGATCAAGGATCTACTGGGCTAAGCTTCAGAAAATTGTGGGGTTTCCAAGCTAGACGCCTTAGGCTACTCGGGATAAAATCGATCCTGCTCGGTTGAAGGCGGGCACACACACATCTATATTTCTTACTCATATCGTCGATATTACGGCGATGCGCACTCAGCTATGAATCCGAATACATTTCTACTCACTACCGTCCTGACCCTTGCGGGCGGCTCTATTTTTCTCAATGCGACACCGGTTATTTCCGAATTTATGGCCGCTAACGATACGGTCTTGGCCGATGAAGACGGCGATTTTTCGGACTGGATCGAAATTCACAATCCAGATGGAAGCGAGGTCGATCTCGACGGCTACTTCCTCACTGATAAGGCGAGCAACCTCGATAAGTGGCGAATTCCCGCAGTCACTATCCCGGCTGGAGGTTATCTTGTCATCTTTGCTTCTGATAAGGATCGTTCAAATCCAGAGGCAGAGTTGCACACTAGTTTTAAACTCCCTTTGAAAAGTGGTTACCTTGCCTTGGTTGCACCAGATGCCGTCACCGTCCTAACCGATTTTGGTTCGACTTACCCTTTGCAATTTGAGGACCAGTCTTATGGAAAAGATAGTTTTGGATCTGTGACACAGCAGCAGTTGATCAGTGGCACCTTGCCGGCCAAGTATTTCGTGCCATCAGATGGCTCACTAGGTGATACCTGGCAGGCTCTTTCGGACTCCTTCAATGATTCGGCCTGGACTTCAACTACGACGGGAGTTGGATTCGACTCGGGGGTTCTCCTCGACTTGGTGGGCGACACGAACCTTGGCAATTCAACCCTCAAGCCGGCGATGCAGTCAATCAACGCGAGTTGTTACATCCGTATTCCATTCACTTACGACCCAAACAATAACCAGATACAATCTCTCTCTCTCAGCGTGAATTGTGACGATGGATTTGTTGCCTACATCAATGGAGTGGAATCAGGGAGCTACAATAAGCCTGGCAATCTGGCTTGGAATTCCAATGCTACGGGATCGCGATCCGACTCTGTCGCGGCAGCTGACCCAATTGTGGTTGATGCCACGGCGGGCGCAACGCAAGTGGTGGAAGGAGTAAACATCCTTGCGATACACGGCCTAAACCGGTCGGCAAATAGCTCTGATTTTCTTATTTATCCCGAGCTTACGGCCGCTGTTGTTGATACTTCTGGAGCGCAACGTGAAGGTTTTTTTAATTCGCCAACTCCGGGGCTCCCCAATTCCAGTGGCCAGGCCGCTGGTCCTCTCTTTGTTAATATTACGGATAAGCCCGAGAGACCCACCGCTGGCCAAGACCTCATTGTCACGGCCAAGATGGAAGCCGTCTCGTCTCCTGTTGCTTCGGTCACGATGTTCTATCGTGTCATGTTTGGTGGCGAAAAGACCCTTCTTATGAATGATGAGGGCACTGGCTCTGACGCTTTGGCCAATGATGGCATCTTTACCGCTTCCATCCCTGGTGGCGACTTCGACTCGGGAGAGATGATCCGTTGGAGATTTGAGGCAAGTGACGAGTTGGGGCTAGAAACAAAAATACCCGCCTTCAAGGATCCTGTCGACTCCCACCAATATGTCGGAACGGTTGCGGTGGATCCCTCTATTGAAACTAAGCTGAGCGTCGTAGAATGGTTTGTCCAAAATCCAGCACGAGCCACTGGAACGGGTGGAACGCGTGGTGCGATTTTTTACTTAGGCGAGCTTTATGATAATGTCTTTTTCAATCGTCATGGTCAGTCGACTGGAGGATTCCCCAAGAAGAGTTACAATATTGATTTTAACAAGAGCCAGCGCTTCAGGTGGAGCGAAGATGCTCCTCGAACGAAGGATATTGACCTCATTACCAACTGGGCCGACAAGTCAAAGGTTCGCCATGTTATGGGCTATGAAATCATGCGTAATGCCGGCGTGCATGCGCACTTCGCATACACGGTCCGTGTGCAGCAGAATGCCGAATTTTTTAGTACGGCAGACTTTGTTGAAGACGCCGACAACATTTATTTGAAGCGTGCGGGGCTCAATGAGGATGGTGCGTTGTATAAGGCTTACAACAACACCCTTACAGGAAGTGCCAATTCTGGCTTCGAAAAGAAGAACCGGCGCGACGAGAATAATTCCGACCTACAGGACTTGATCAATGGCCTCGCTCAGAGTGGCGCCTCGCTGGACAATTTCACCTTCGACAACGTCAACATACCGATGTGCGTCAATATGATGGCTGCCGCGGCCGTTATCCGGAATATCGACATGCACCGGAAGAATTGGTACATCTACCGTGATACCGGGAAGACCGACGAGTGGGCACTCCTCCCCTGGGACCTCGACCTCTCTCAAGGGCGCTATTGGAGATCGCAATTCAACTACTTCAGTAACCTTATGGAGACCAATGGCTATATCGAGACAGGCGGTTCCGTGCGCCTTCTTTCTCAGCTCTATAGCCGTCGATCGACGAGAGCCATGTTCTACCGTCGGGTTCGAAGCTTACATGATCTCTATTTACAGTCAGCTGATACACCCATGGAAGAGCGCTATTACGAGCGCAGACTCAATGAGCTCTCAGCTTTAATCGATCCCGAAGATATCGCGCCTTCAGATGCCCAGCTCGATTTTGAAAAGTGGGGTTCTTGGCTACACAATGCGGACGGGGGTTCTGCTCCCGCCGTTCCATACACGACTAATAATCCTGATGTCGAAACTATGGCTGAAGGGGTCCAGCGTTTGCGCGACGAATTTTTGGCGCCGCGAAGGGCATTTATTTACGCCCAAAATTCCATCCCTGATGCGCAGACGGGTCAGCTGAGTCTTGCATACACTCCTCTGTTATCAGCGGGAGCACCTCTGACTCACCTCGTTCCAAACGACGACTCCGTCGATAACTCCTGGATGGAATTTGATTTTAACGACACCAACTGGCTTGGGGGAACTACTGGCGTAGGATTTGATTCTAGCACAAAATATGATCCGCTCATTGGCACCGATACTGAAGCAACGATGCGGGGCACTCATTCCTCGGTCTACATGCGTTCTGAATTCGAGGTTGCTGACCCCTCTATCTATCAGGCGATGGAGTTGCGAATGAAGTATGATGATGGTTTTGTCGTTTACCTCAACGGCACCAAGATCGCATCAGAAAAAGCTCCGTCTAATCCTGCTTGGAACTCGATTGCTACTGCTGGCTATGAAGCTGACCCCTTAGAGTATGATACCTGGAATGTTAGCGCATCCCTTGGTGCACTCAGACCTGGGACCAATGTCCTTGCGATCCATGGCATGAATCGGTCTTTGGGGAGTAGCGACCTAATCTTCATGCCGGAATTGCATGGTGGTATCGCTGATTCTAACGGGAGTATTGAGCCTCTAATCGAGTTTGGCACAATCGAATTTAACCCCGTTTCGACCAATCAGGATGAAGAGTATATCGAGCTTGTGAACAACAATGGGATTGCGGTCGATGTCTCAAACTGGAAGGTAAAAGGTGGAGTTGAATTTGAGATACCTGCTGGCACGGTCATTCCTGCGGGCTGGACCCTCTACCTAAGCCCGAATGCTAAGTCTTTTCGCGCTCGCACGACTGGACCTACCGGAGGGCAGGGAAATTTTGTGGTGAGCCCCTATAAAGGGCACCTCTCGAACCTTGGAGAAACGCTTACGCTTATTGACCAACATGGTATGGAGAACAATTTTACTTCCTATGTTGGAAATCCTACCGAGCAACAAGAGCATCTCATCATTTCTGAAATCATGTATCATCCCGAGCCTGATGGACTTGCCGAGTATATCGAATTGATGAACGTGAGTGACTCCGTAACTCTGGATCTTGCAGGCGTGAAGTTTACCAATGGCATCGATTTTGATTTTACTGGAAGCTCGGTCACTAGCTTGGCACCAGGCGGGCGGGTTCTCGTTGTGCGTGATCTCGCCGCATTTGAACTCGCTTATGGTGAAGGACTCCCAGTCGCGGGAGTCTTTGCAAACTCTACGAGCTTGAGTAATGCAGGGGAGAAGTTGAAACTTGAGGACGCCTCGAATGGCACGATCAAGGAATTCTCTTATAACGATAAGTCGCCTTGGCCTGTAGCAGCTGACACGCTTGGCTATAGTATAACTCTTAGGGCGCCAGGTCAGAATCTCGACCCCTCTGAGCCTACTCATTGGAGAGCGAGTGTCACTCCTGGAGGAACACCTGGAAGTTCGGATGGCACTCTTCTTGCGGGTAATCCAACGGATGATCTCGACGGTGATGGATTGACTGCTCTTCTGGAACATGCGCTTGGAACCAGTGATAATGATGCGACTCAATCGGGATCTGCCAGTGCTAGCCGCATGCTTATTGATGGCATCCTTTATGATTCTTTCACCTACACCGTGAAGGAAGTCGCTGATGATGTGCGGACATTGGTTGAGACAACCATCGACCTTCAAAACTGGAGCAATGACCCGGCCGAGCTCGTCGAGTTAGTCGTGACTTCCAATGGCGACGGAACGGTTACCCGCACCGTGCGCTTGGCGACACCTGCGGTAGTTGATAGCAGGCGTTTCTTCCGGGTCAAAGCAGAGTTACGTTAGAGAAAATTTTCTTTGGGACCTCATGAAGTGCTTAATTCGACAACCGATCCGGCTTGTCTGGCCTTTGTTGTGGACGGCTTCGATTTTTGCCGATGAGATAAAAACGCTGCCTCCTCCAATCACCAATGATACTGTCAAACCAGCAGATAACTTCACACTGATCGTCTTGCCGGACACTCAGGGTTATGCCGATACCCGGCACCGGGAGACTCAAAAACATTGGCCAGAGATCGGCGATCAGAGAGCCTGCTTTTTTGGGCAGACCGAATGGATTAAAAAAAATCACGAGGCAAGAAACATCACCTTGGTCACACATGTGGGAGATATCACTCAGACCGAGCACGACGATGAATGGAAGATCGCGGACGCCGCTTTCAAGACGATCGAGTCTCATATTCCTTACGTTCTCTGTTCTGGAAATCATGATATGGGGTACTTACCTCAGCTGCGCAAGACGAGCCAATCTCGAGCAAGCCAGTTCAGTCGTTATTTTCCACCTTCACGTTTCACGAAGAACCCTTTGTATGACGCGCACTTCGCTCCTGAGAAAGAGAGGCACTTTCGGGAGGCCGGGAAAACTGAGAACTATTACCTTTTTTTCCAAGCAAGCGGGATGGACTTTTTGGTGATTACCCTTGAATTCAAACCGAGGGACGAAGCGATAGCTTGGGCAAACCAAGTGGCGGAAAGGCATCCCGGCCACCGGATTATTGTGCTCACCCATGGGTATCTCACGAAGAAAGGGCGGCTTTCAGAATCCGATGGATATCCGATCAAAGGCAACTCGGGACAAGTAATCTGGGAAAAGTTCGTCAGCCGTCACGCCAATATCTTTCTGGTGCTTTCGGGACATGCCGGAGAGAGCCAATTGACCAGCGAGGGACGGCACGGAAACCTTGTTCACCAGATCCAATCTGATTATTGGTATTTTGATCTCCCACGAATTAAGGCGGGGAGCGGTTTCTTGCGCATCTTGACTTTCCGTCCGGGCGAGGACCGGATCCAAGTGGAGACTTACTCGCCCGTGCTGGATGAATTCCTCACCCGCCCAAGTAGCAAGTTTTCGTTACCATACGCCATGAAGAAGAAAAGTGGCTAATCCGTATCGTGATTTCTTTTTCGCCCGATCTTTCTGCCTCGACCCGGGGAAGAGGCGTCCCTATTCTTCTACGGTGAAACTAGCTCGAGGTTTTTTAGCAAGGCTTGCGTTTGCGGCAGCTTTCGTTGCCTCGTCGTTCGCTCACGCTGAAAAACCTTCTGCGGAGATACGCGATTTCAAAAAGGGGGTGCAACAGATCTTTGAAAAGCATTGCTACGAGTGTCACGGTCGAGAAAAGACCAAGGGGAAAGTCGATCTCACCAAGTATGCAACATGGGCGGACCTTGAGGAGGATCCCGAGTTGATTGAAGAAATGATCGAGGTCCTCGACAAAAACGAAATGCCTCCGGAAGAAGAGCTTCAGCCCACTCAGAATCAACGAGACCTTTTGATATCAGAACTGAAAAAAGCATTTGCCAATTCTACGAAACACGATCAGCCGTTGGTTCCGATGAGGCTGCGGCGCATGAATCGCTTTGAATATGGAAACGCGGTTCGGGACCTCTTCGATCTCGAGTCATGGGTCTATTCCATCAACGATCGCATCATCCGGAATCACAGTAATTACTTCAGGCCCGAGTCGGGGAAAATGCCCAAGGTTGTCAGAGTGGGGAATCGGATTATGGGGCTCCAGCAGTTGCTGGAAGATCGCCTGCTTGGAGTCATGGCCTTTCCCAAGGATCCTCCGGCGGAGAATGGCTTCAATAATCGTGGGGATCATTTGAGTTTGTCTCCAGTTCTCATGGAGTCGTTTTTGGAGCTGAGCCGGTCCATCGTTCATGCCGAAAATTTCGATGAGAATTGTGGGGTTTGGTATGACTTGTTTGACGACCCCTTGAGCCCAAAAGCGAAAGCTCGAAGGGCTTCGATTTCAGTGGATCGATCAGTCGCGGCCGGCAGTACCGGGCTGACGGTCAGCGCTTGGATCCGCCCCACAAATTTGTCTGATCAATGGCAGACTATCGTCCGGCGGGAGGATTCATGGCGACGCCAATTACTGGCGATTGGCCGGACTGGGAAAACCTGGGGGCTCTGGATGGGTGCGGGGATTGCGGGAAAGTATGAGGAATTTGGAGCTGCAGTGGATCCCAAAATACTTAGCGATGGGGAGTGGCATCATGTTGCGGGAACGATCGATGGTAAAAAGATTCGTCTCTACCTAAATGGCAAGGAGGTTGGGAGCAAGCCGATGGCTGGGAAGCTTAGCACCCAAAGTGCTGGGCCGATGTTGGTTGGAGCCCATGGCAATGAGCCTTTTCATGGTGATTTGAATGATGTCCGCCTTTACCGATCCGGATTGAATGGACTTCAGATTCAGAGCATTGCCTCCGGCGAGAAAGGAATCGCCGGGGATGAGCTGATGGGTAGCTGGAGTTTGCCTGATGAGGCCAAGCCAAAGGTTGAACAACCAGTTGAGAGGATTGCACATGAGCGGATCGAGAAATTCCTCTTGAAGGCCTTTCATTCACCTGCCGATGAAAAGACAGGGAAGCTCTATTCAAGATATTTTGACAAGCAGTATGAAAAGAGCGGAGATTTCACCCGCAGCATGAAGGATGTGGTCTCGGC
>Ga0233400_1001134_pt1 | contig 11356 bp, 9 predicted proteins | sample 46DmetaG_FD_182708 | JGI IMG/M metagenome (GOLD analysis project Ga0233400, IMG submission 182708) | Seawater microbial communities from Monterey Bay, California, United States - 46D | ecosystem: Environmental > Aquatic > Marine > Coastal | place: USA: California | collected 2016-10-21
AGGGTGACGTAGCCCTATCACAGGCAATCATTGACGCAGGTGCGGCTAAGTACGCAGCTGACAACGCCATTGATACTCGTCCTTGTGATGCTAATAACAACGACGACGACTTCGATCTATAAGAAGCTGTTTGAGTTGATGGATTCGGGCTCTCAAATGAGAGCCCGAGTTTTTAATCGGTAGAACCTTCCTAGCCATACCCCAAGTCTCGCGCAATCTGCGCCACAATAACTAGCTACGCTAACTCTACTCAGGCAATCCCTTTGCCCTTGCCATTTTACAGCTTATCTCCGTTTACCCAGTGTCACGCATTCATCATCAAGTGTTAACTCGATACAATCACCTGATACAAACTCAGCGGCTAATATCGCTTTAGCTAACGGTTGTTCGATTAGATCGACAATCGCTCGCTTCAATGGTCGTGCGCCATAGGCAGGGTCAAATCCACGCTGCGCAATCAAAGCGACCACCTCATCAGAAACATTCAGCGCCAAATCACGCTGCGCTAACCGCTCTCTCAACGCATCTAATTGGATTTTAGCAATCATTTCAATTTGCTCTTGTCCTAGTGCACGGAAAACAATGGTTTCATCAATACGATTTAGAAACTCAGGTCTAAATACCGCGCGTAACTGTTCTTCGAGCATGCTTCGAATCAGCACATCGTCATTGCCCTGCTGTTCTAGTATGCGATCACTTGCAATATTTGATGTCATCACGATAACGGTATTTCTGAAATCCACTGTTCGCCCATGACTATCTGTTAAACGACCTTCATCCAGCATTTGCAAGAAAAGATTGAAGACATCAGGATGAGCCTTTTCAATCTCATCAAACAACACGACACTATATGGCTTGCGTCGAACAGCCTCGGTTAAATAACCGCCCTCCTCATAACCAACATAACCTGGCGGTGCACCGATTAAACGAGATACCGCATGCTTCTCCATGAATTCAGACATATCAATCCGCAGCAGAGCATCTTTACTATCAAACAGAAACTCAGCCAAGGTTTTACATAACTCTGTTTTACCAACACCTGTCGGACCTAACATCAAAAACGAACTATTTGGACGATCAGCTTCAGATAATCCAGCACGAGAACGTCTTACCGCATTAGCAACTGCCACTAAGGCCTGTTCTTGACCTACTACTCGTTGTCGTAATTGCTCTTCCATTTGCAATAATTTTTGCTGCTCACCAGCAAGCATCTTATTCACAGGTATCCCTGTCCAGCGTGACACCACCTCAGCGATCTCCTCGCTATCGACCTTATTGCGCAGCAGTGTTGTTGACTGTTGCTCAGAGCTAGGAGCGGCTGCAATTCGTTTTTCCAAATCAGGGATTAAACCGTATTGCAGCTCTGACATCTTGCCCAAATCACCTTCTCGGTGGGCCAGTTCAAGCTCAGTCCGAGCTTCGTCCAATTGCTCTTTGAGGTGTTGCACCCCTTGTAAGATTGCCTTATCCGCACGCCAGACCTGCTCTAACTCGGCAAACTCACGCTCGAGTTCTTCAATCTGCTGTTGTAAATCTTTTAAACGTTGTTTAGAGGCTTTGTCTTTCTCTTTTTTCAAGGCTTCACGTTCAATCTTCAATTGAATCAAACGCCGTTCTAAGCGATCCATTTTTTCTGGCTTGGAATCGATCTCGATACGAATTTTAGAGCCAGCCTCATCGATTAAATCGATCGCCTTATCCGGCAACTGACGATCTGTAATATAACGATGTGCCAGAGTTGCAGCGGCGACAATAGCTGGGTCGGTAATTTCAACGCCATGGTGAATTTCATAACGCTCCTTTAAACCACGCAAGATCGCAATCGTATCGATCACATTAGGCTCATCGACAATAATCTTTTGGAAGCGGCGTTCTAAGGCAGCATCTTTTTCTAAGTATTGGCGATACTCATCTAAGGTTGTCGCTCCAACGCAATGCAATTCACCTCGCGCCAAGGCCGGCTTCAACATGTTTCCTGCATCCATTGCACCATCCGCTTTACCGGCACCGACTAACATATGAATTTCATCGATAAATAAAATAATCTGCCCTTCCTGCTTAGATAGATCTTTCAGTACCGCTTTCAAACGTTCCTCAAATTCGCCCCGAAATTTTGCACCCGCAATTAAGGCACTCAGATCCAGCGACAACAGACGCTTGTTCTTCATGCCTTCGGGCACTTCACCTTTAACGATTCGTTGTGCTAACCCCTCAACAATAGCGGTCTTACCAACGCCTGGTTCACCAATTAAGACAGGATTATTCTTAGTCCGGCGCTGTAATACTTGAACCGCTCGTCGAATTTCATCGTCACGCCCTATCACTGGATCAAGCTGACTATTACGCGCTCGCTCAGTTAGATCTATTGTATATTTAGCCAGCGCTTCACGCTGTTCCTCAGCAGCTTGTGAATCGACTTTTTCAGAATTACGTATGTTTTGAATAGCAGCGTCGACTTTGGCTTTATCAATAGCGAGCCGCTTAATGACTTTAGCAAGCTCACCCGTTTCATCCAGCACAGCTAAGGCGAAGGTTTCAGCGGCAATAAATTGGTCTTGCCATTGCTGGGATAGCTTCTGACAACGATTGAGCAAGGCATTTAGGGCAGGCGAAACCGCCACTTCACCATTAGCTGATTGCAACCGCGGTAGATTATCGATTAAGGTTTTACAATCATTTTTAAGCTGCTCAACATCAACCGCGGCAAGACCGTAGATAGCCGCCACACTGCTGCTCGCTTGATTCAACATAGCGAGCAGCAAATGTACTGGCTCTATCTGACTATGGTCAGACTGCACCGCCAGGGATTGTGCATCTTGCAGCCCTTGCTGAAAGCTATGTGTGAGATTTTCAATTCGCATATCTCGCCCTTAATTGAGTTTGTCTACTATAGACATGGGGGCAGTTAATATTGAATTCAAGTTATTTTAGATAAGCCAATGTCGCCATGCGACCAGTAGGCGCTGTTCTGCGGTAAGAAAAGAAACGATTTTTATCGCTATAAGTACAATATTCACCACCAAATACCTTATTAACATCAGCAGCCGCTAGAATGTGCTGCGCCAAGAGATAAAGGTCACATAAATAACTGTGCTTGTGATGTTCTCGAAAAGCACAGGCTAAGTGAGCGTCATACTCGATGAACTCAGTCCGCACTTCAGCACCGACTTCAAATACCTGCGGCCCAATAGCAGGCCCCAGCCAGGCATAAAACTCGATATTGGTAGTCTGTTTAGATCGAATTACCGCTAAGGTGTTCTGCAATATTCCAGCTGCAAGGCCACGCCAACCAGCATGCACGACGGCAACACAGCTGCCATCACAAGCAGCCAAAACTACTGGCATGCAATCGGCACTTAAGATCGCACATACTGTTCCAGCCTGCTGGCTATAGCTCGCGTCGGCCTGCGTCTCATCCGGTGTTAGCTGGTCAGCATGGACTACGGTCGTCGCATGCACTTGCTGCAGCCATTTAGGGTCTTGAGGTAGTTCTAACTGCTGCTTTAATAAAGCTCGATTGCGTTCCACTGAGGTTTGATCGTCACCGACATGTAAAGCTAAATTCAGCGCGTGATACGGGCTTCTACTGAAGCCACCCTGGCGAGTTGTAGTAACCACTTCAACACAGTGCTGCAGAGGCCATGCGGGCCGAATAAGATCCAGCCTTGACTCACTCACGGCGCTGAATAGGTCTTCAAGGCAGTTACTAAGGTTTGCAAATCCTCTGGCATCGGCGCCGACCACTTCACTTCTTCTGCCGTCACTGGATGTTTGAAGGCTAAGCTATGCGCATGCAGAGCCTGCCTCGGGAAGTTTGCTAATATCTCATTCAGCTCTGGCGCGACACCGGAGACTCGCTGCATCCGCCGAGCATAGGTGGTATCACCAACTAAGGGGTAATTTAGGCTAGCGAAGTGAACTCGAATTTGATGTGTTCTACCAGTCTCTAGGCTAGCTTCGATCAATGTGTGTTTTTGATATTTTTCGACCACCTTATAATGGGTGACCGCTTCCTTACCGCGGGGATTGACTGCCATTTTAATACGGTCATGGGGATGGCGCCCTATTGGCTTATCAATCTTTCCGCCTGAGATCACTTGCCCCCTAAGCACTGCGTAATAACGCCTTTGAACCACATGATCTTGCAAATTTTTCACTAATTCGCCGTGCGCTACTAATGATTTAGCTACCACCATCAAACCCGTCGTATCTTTATCTAGACGATGAACAATGCCAGCTCGTGGAATTCCAGCTAGCCCCTCAGAATGATGCAGCAAAGCATTCAGCAGGGTACCCCTAGCAATGCCGGCACCGGGGTGAACCACCAGTCCAGCTGGCTTGTTCACCACTAATAAATGTTCATCTTCAAAAACGACATCTAGCGGAATGTCTTCTGCTTGATGCTGTTCATTGACGGCTTCAGTCACAATCACGACATGGATGGACTCGCCACCTTTTAGGGCATATTTACAGGGCTGAATCGCCCCATCCACCTGTACTTGCGACTGATTGATCCAGTTTTGCACGCGGGATCGCGAGTACTTTCCAAGCAGTTCGGTCAGCGAGCGATCCAAGCGCCAACCCTGATGATCCTCAGGGATAACGAAATTATGGGTGATCTGTTCAGACATAATGTGCGTACGCCAGTGTGTGCGGTATACTACCAAGCTTAAGTAAAACTACTTCGATACCGATGCCTAAACTGCTAAAGCTCTTTCTCGCTACCATACTTTGCATCAATCTATCCGCCTGTTCCACGATTAAAGGGTTCTGGGGAGAAGATGACGACAAAGACGAGATTAGTGAGGATATCAGCGCACGTCAACTTTATGATAAAGCACGTGGTGAAATGCTTGGTAACCGTTCACTGGATGCGGTCGCCAGTTATGCTCTATTGGAGTCCCGTTATCCATTTGGTGTTTACGCGCAACAAGCACAACTAGATTTAGCCTATCTTTATTACAATCAGATGGATATGGATATTGCTGTTGACATGGCTGACCGTTTCATCCGACTCAACCCTGAGCATGAGAACGTCCCCTATGCTTATTACATCAAAGGTCTCGCACTATTTGATAAAAGTAAGTCTATCTTCAATGCAATTATTCCACGTAATCCATCAGATAAGGACGCAAAACCATTACTAGCTGCATTCGAAGTATTTAATATCTTAATCAATCGATTTCCTGATAGTGATTATGCTTTTGATGCCCAGCAACGAATGGTGTTTTTACGTAACGAATTAGCCGAACATGAAGTTACTGTTGCAAATTTCTATATGCGGCGCGGCGCCTACCTAGCCGCGGCAAATCGCGCACAGTATGTGATGCGAAAATATCAGGGTGCCCCAATCATGCCGCAAGCTGTCTACATCTTAGAGCTTGCCTATCGTCAGTTAGAGATTAATGATCTAGCCGATGATACGAGCAAGATCTATGCCTCTAACTTCGTGCTACCGGACGGCTCGATCAAAGATCCATCGCTCACCACCAGCAAGGTCAGTTGTGCAACTACCGTATGGTCTCGCTTACTCGAGCGTTTGAATTTAAAGACCTACTATTGCGAGTGAGCCGGGCTCAGCAGTCGTTATCGCTTAAAGCTGATCCACCCTCAATCCTGCAAGTAATTTAAAGCACCTGAAGTAATGGGATAACGACGGTCTCGACCAAAAGAACGCTTCGATATCTTAATGCCAGGTGGTGCCTGGCGACGTTTATATTCACTTCTGAATACCATATTGATCACACGTGCCACTACCGCCTGATCAAAACCCTGCTCAATAATATCGCTACGTGAAAAATCATACTCAATAAATAATTCAAGAATACGATCTAGTTCTGGATATGGCGGTAACGAGTCTTCATCTTTTTGATCTGGCGCTAACTCGGCACTGGGTGGTCGATCAATAATACGCTGTGGAATAATCTCGACGTCATCATTTTTATAATTAGCCAGAGCGAACACCTTGGTTTTCAACACATCTTTTAACGGCGCAAAGCCACCAGCCATATCACCATACAAAGTGGCGTAACCAACAGCCATTTCACTCTTGTTGCCAGTTGAAATCAGCATATAGCCCGTCTTATTAGATAACGCCATCAGCAGTAAACCACGAATACGGGCCTGAATATTCTCTTCTGTAGTATCCGCCGCAGCGCCAGCGAAAGGCTCAGCCAAGACATCAAGAAACTGATCATAAAGTGATTCAATCGATATGACGCTATAACGCACCCCAAGATTAGCAGCTAATTCTGCGGCATCATCAAGACTCATTTGTGAGGTGTATGGCGAAGGCATCATCACTGCATGTACTCGATCAGGCCCCAAAGCGTCAACCGCCAGCGTTAATGCCAACGCAGAATCAATTCCGCCTGAGAGGCCAATCAATCCACCCTTGAAACGGTTTTTACGCACATAATCTTGCAAGCCATAGGTCAGGGCCTGATAGACCGCCGCATTACTCTCTATAGTCTCGACAGAGGCTTGCTTTCGAAAGCCATGCTGCTGCCGATCAAACTCCAAGGTATAGATACCTTCGATAAAGGCTGGCGCAGAAAACACAATTTCTTTATCTGAGTTGATCGCAAATGATTGGCCGTCAAATACCAATTCATCTTGGCCGCCAGTCTGATTCAAATAAGCGATCGGCAGGCCCGTTTCAGTCACTCTTTGCCTTAAACTCTGATGACGCTCTAGCTGCTTATCTATATGGAACGGACTAGCATTTATATTTAGAACCAGCTCAGCACCCGCTTGCTTGGCTGTCGCAATTGGCTGTGACCACCAAATATCCTCACAGATCGTTAGCGCTACTGAAACTCCTGCCAGATCAAAAACACAGGCATCTCTGCCTTCCTTAAAATAGCGTTTTTCATCAAAGACATTGTAATTGGGTAACTGATTTTTAAAGTATTGTGTTGCGATTTCACCGTCACGTAAGACTAGAGCAGCATTATATAAATCACCTTGCTGCATCCACGGCGTGCCAACAACTGTCACGATACCAACAGACGCCTGTGCTAAACGCGCAATAGTGCGATCAATACGCTCAAAGACATGACTACGGTAGAGTAAGTCTTCAGGTGGGTAGCCAATGGTCGCTAACTCACTAAAGACAACACAATCCGCCTGCTCAGCCCTCGCCTGCAATAAAGCAGACAACATTTTTTCACAATTACCCTCAATATCACCGACAGTAAAGTTCAGCTGGGCAAGTACGATACGTAAAGTTGAATCCGACATTAAATAGTAACCATGGCTAACAAAAGTGCAGTATATTCTGAATTATTCGTGTTAATTCTGACTGAATATTATCATAGTCAAGCGACGGTTTCGGCTTCATCAACTGTACTCTAGCGATGTCTAATATCGCGTATTTGTGCGTTATATCTGCACTCACTATCATTATCTAAATACACTATTAGTCAAAGTTAGAAAAAAGACGTAACCTCAGCATGCATTTTATTATTTACCGGAGTATTTCACGATGAAGAGAACTCAGGGCTTCACCTTAATTGAGCTAATGATCGTTATCGCTATCATTGGCGTCTTAACCACTGTCGCCGTACCTATGTATCAAGATTACACAGTTCGTAGCAAAGTGGCGGCTAGCATGAGTGCAATCAATAGTATCAAATTCGTTGTCGCTGAAAAATTTGTCCATGATGGTAAATACCCAGAGGCTGGTAATGCAAACTATGGCCTACCCACAAAAGAGGACTATGCCGATAATCATATCGCCTCGATTGCCCTAGAGGCTGCTGGTGTAATTAAGGTGACCTATAAGAAAATAGGGCAGCATTTCGGTGCCAGTGATAGTGTGAGCTTCACACCTAACATTAAGGGCAGCATGTTGCGTTGGGAGTGCATGATCAGTAGTACAGATATTCAGCCTTACTTCCCTAATAATTGTAAAACCGAAGTCGCCAATATAGAAACACCAGAAGAAACTGAAACCGCTGATATTGATTAATATCTCCATCCACAGTCAGCGCCACCCATTGTGTCAAAGAAAACAATCACCTTTATCTGGCACGGTAAGAATTATCGCGGCGAACAGACAAACGGACACAGCCGAGCAAAAGACAAAGAATCCTTGCGCATCTTATTGCGACAACAAGGCGTAAAATTAGAAAGTGCTGCGCCCTCACCCCCCGTTCTGCAGCGGCTAATAAACAACCATTTTCATCAGCGTTTTTTAAGCCATAAACGAGCTACAAAATATCGACTGAAAAAATCAGACATAAGTCATATTTTGCAACAACTCGTTATTTTACTGACGGCTGGCGTACCGCTACTGCAATGCTTCAGCACACTTAACCATAGCCACAGCAAGCCCGCTATCAAATACACGCTGACGGCCATAAAAAAAGAATTAGAGAGTGGCCACTCCCTGGCTGATAGCTTACGCCGACAAGGTAATAACTTCGATCCTATATTATGCAATTTAATAGCTTTAGGTGAACATTCTGGCAGTCTAAATATAATGCTTAAAAAGATTGTGCTACATCGAAAGAAAATGGATATATTGCAACACAATATCAAACGCGCACTAATTTATCCCTGCACAATACTGATGATTGCATTCATTGTTGTGTTACTACTCTTTACTTGGGTGGTACCACAATTTGAAACGCTGTTTATTGATTTTGGTGCTGAGCTACCCAGCTACACACGCTTACTGATTCAGTTGTCGCATACAATAAAAAGTCATAGCCTTACCCTGATTAGCACTAGCTTAATCATCATTGTGATTATCCATTACAGCTATCGCAAAAATCCATCGATGCAGCGCTACTTAGATACGGCTTTATTACATATTCCAATATTCGGAAAACCCTATCATTACAGTCTACTTGCTAGATTCAATCGCACTTTTACAACACTCCTTGGCGCTGGCTTGCCATTAATTGATTGCCTTGAAAAACTCACCACTGTCATGCCCAATCAAGTTTTCCAATCAGCATGCAATGCAATTACAAAAGATATCAATGCGGGTGAATCACTCACTACTAGCTTTACAAGGATTCAATATTTCCCACCACTCATGCACGATATGATTAGAACCGGTGAAGAATCAGGAAGCTTATTACAACTATTAAGCCATCTCTCTGAACTCTATGAAAATGAGCTTGAACAATGGGTAGCTGGCATGAATAGTCTCCTAGAACCCTTGATCATCAGTCTGCTTGGGCTTATCGTCGGAAGTCTCGTACTTGCAATGTATTTACCTATTTTCAAGTTGAGTTCAATTATATAAGTGAATTCAATAAGAGCAGCATTCGAAGCAAACACTTAGCAGTTCAAGATGATTAGCTATAACTAACCTAGAAGAGACACGATGATCGAACTCTCACAGACACCGACGCCGACTCTCTACCTATTAGCTGTATTATTCGGCAGCATTTTAGGGAGCTTTCTCAATGTATTAATCTACCGATTGCCACGAATGCTCGAATCAAATTCAGCAGCTATCGGAAAACAGGCTTTCAATTTATTACAACCTCGCTCCTTCTGCCCCTACTGCAACAGACAGCTTACTCTGCGTGACAATATCCCACTATTAAGTTTCATTCTACTCAGTGGCAGATGCGCGCATTGCCAGCACAAGATTCCTGTTCAATACCCCGTCATTGAATTGACCTCGGCCTTACTAGCCTGTATTGCACTCAATCAATTTGGCATAAGTGCCACCGGCCTATCTGCATTAGTATTCTTGCTGGGCTTGCTCGCTTTATCCGTTATCGACCTTAACACTATGACACTACCAGATGAGCTCACCTTGAGTCTTCTTTGGCTAGGTCTAGCAGTTAATCTCTTCGACATTTTTGCAACCTTAGAGGAAAGTGTCCTAGGTGCCATGATCGGCTATCTATGCCTATGGTTGGTTTATCAACTGCATCGCTTACTCACTCAGCGCGAAGGCATGGGCTATGGTGATTTTAAATTGCTTGCCATGATAGCTGCTTGGTTAGGCTGGGGCATGCTGCTACCAACCATTTTGATTGCCTCAGTAAGTGCTAGTGTCATTGGTATCGCCTTACTATTATTTGGCAAACTAAAGAGAAACAGCGCGATGCCATTTGGACCATTCCTTGCCCTTGGAGCATGTATCTGTCTACTATGGCAGGATCAACTTACCGACTACTTTTTTAATTACTAATTCAGCGATGTTTTTAATTGGACTCACAGGTGGTATTGGCGCTGGCAAAACAGAAGTCAGCGATTATTTACATCTACATTACGGCATTAAAATCATTGATGCAGATGTCATCAGTCGTCAGCTATTAACTAAGGGCAGTGACGCTTATTTTGAAGTGAAGCGGAATTTTTCAGCTGATATTTTCGGCATTAATGGCGATATAGACCGTAAAGCACTTCGAACATTGATTTTTGATAACGATCAAGCACGTCAAAAACTCGAGCAAATTATTCATCCACGCATTCGTAGTGCAATAAAAGAACAGCGTAATTGCAGTGATTCCGTCTACTGCATACTCTCAGCCCCGTTATTAATTGAAGCTGGAATGATTGATCTCGTGTCACGTTTATTAGTAGTTGACTGTGCTAAAGACCTGCGTATTCAGCGCGTGATAACACGCGATAATTGTGAAATGGGTAATGTCGAGCAGATTATTGCGAGCCAGATCGAAGATAAACAAAGATTAGAACAGGCTGACGATATCGTGACAAACAATGGCAATCGCGCCAATCTGGCGGCTCAGCTTGATGAGCTACATAAAAAATACTTGGATTTAGCGCGTCAAGCGTCTCATAATCGCACTCATGCTTAATCAGTCGAACACAACACACAAAACCATTCTATTTGAGCAACCACTCAATGAGCGCATTCGTACATTCATGCGTATTGAGCACCTCTCGTCACTCTGTAACTATTGCCTAGATCAAGCCACACCCTTGGGTAGTCACTTATCTCTGTCGACCCTGATTGATTTAATGAACCTGATTTCACGTGGCGACCTTAAGCAAGAGATTCTAAAAGAGCTTAATCGGCAACTCAGCACATTAGACGGTTTTGCCAAAAACGAAATAATTGATCGTGAAAAGCTTCAAGAATTAATTAATAATCATCAACAAATTATTTCTGAAGTGAGCGCCATCAACGGTCAATTCTTTGTAAACACAAAAGAAAACGAATTTATTAAAGCCTTCAGCCAGCGCGCTAGTATTCCTGGTGGCACCTGTGACTTTGATCTACCGGCTTATCATTTTTGGCTAGCGCAAGACAGCAATAGCCGACAACAAGCACTGCGAGAATGGGTTGCACCACTCCATTTAATCCAGCGTTCAATCAGCGCCTGCTTAGACCTAATTCGAACTAGTACCATGCATGAAG